>Ga0308157_10001165_pt1 | contig 60041 bp, 93 predicted proteins | sample PhyBR1_FD_201035 | JGI IMG/M metagenome (GOLD analysis project Ga0308157, IMG submission 201035) | Phyllosphere microbial communities from UC Gill Tract Community Farm, Albany, California, United States - DLSLB.R1 | ecosystem: Host-associated > Plants > Phyllosphere > Unclassified | place: USA... | reverse complement strand
CTCGAAGAAAAGCTCAGGACCCAGATCGCTCTCCAGCAAGTGCTGGTTCCTCTGAGTTTCCCAAGCTCGACCCTCAGGAGTGTTGTACCACTCGTCTCGAGCGGGAGGTGTGGAATTGCTCATAGCGGGTTCCTTAGGTGTCTGGGTCTTAGGCTTGCGAAAGCCGGGGAAGAGTGTCATGCGAGGGTCATCTCCTTGGAGTCTGAGAGGGAAGGGAGCGAGGTAATCAGGTAGACGTCACGATCTCCACACCGATCGGTCGGGGCGAGTGTGCAGATGATATCCTCAGCGAACATGTACTCAGAGTCCTCGCCCTTGGCGATGTCGTCCCAGTCAGTGGTGGGGTCCATGAGGATCTGAGCCCTGAGGATGAGGTTGGTGTTCTGGGCGGCATCGGCGAAGTCGCGGAATGCGTCTCTCAGGTCATCGAAGAGCCCGCCTGCGCGGCCAAAGGGAGGGGAGTGAGGGTGAGCGTTCGGGTTGGGGTTCGGGTACTGGTTCCGGAAGTAATGAGCGTGCTGTTGGCGCTGTTCATGGGCGGAGCGATAGTCGAAGTGCCATGCCTGGTCTTCGCCCCACGAGGGGGCTCCTCCGGGGAAGATGAAGAAAGGGTCCTGGTTAGGGTGCATGTGTCCATCATATAGCCTCGGTTGTAGGCTGTCAAGGTGAGGCACGACTCTGGGGTCCGCGACTCGGTCCGGGTGAGGCACGACAGGGTAGAGAAGTTTGGGGAAGAGCTCACAGCGGTGACGTAGAATGGTCCGTGTATGCCGGTGGCGTTATATCTCCATATCGACCCGGGGGGGTTCATTCCATTTAGAGAATGGACAATAGAATGTCTATTCCATCCAGAGAATATACAATGACCCATTTAATGACAAACTCACAAAAGAATGATTTGAGGAGGATTGATCGAAGAAAAGAAGAACAAGAGAAAGAAAGAGAGGAGAAGAAGAGAACAAGATAGATAGATGCATGATGATAAGGGATCAATCATCAATCAATGCGCGATCAATCATCAATCAAGAATGATCTTGAATCATATCCAAATCAAATCACAATCGCTTAATCAATCATGATGATGAGAATATATCAATGGGCATAATCAAAGCGATTAAGATATCTGTATCGTATGGCCTAATACCCATGCCCCTATGCCCTACCCCTATGCATATATACCCCCTATACATGCCCCTATGTATATGCCCCTATACCCGGGTCCCTATGCCCGCGCGAGGGACTGATCCCAGGCATATACCGGCATGTATGCGCCCCTATACCCTAGCCCTATGTATATACCTCTCCCTATGCCCATACACTTGTGAGGACCCCCTCCCAGGAATGGTCACTGAGAGAGGGCCCTCGAGAAGTCAATATCGAGCCGTTTTGGGGAGCTTTTCTGCGTCGGCAACGCTGCCAGTGAAAACAGTCCCTCGGATGTGGCGGCGGTAGTAAAAAGAGCTTCCCATGCGAGGCTTGGGATACCCATCCTCAAGAATGAAGATGTCGAAGATCCGATTGTCCCTGACCGGGATGGTCTTGAGGGTGGCAGCGCGGCGGTTGCGTCGAGTGTTGTTCGTCATGAGTCAATTATACCTCCTCCACACCGAGCAGGCAAGGTCGACTTATGCTGCGAGCGCGGCCGGAGGCAACATCAGCCAGTGCTTGTTGGAAGCGTAGTTCGTCTGCTGATGGGTGTGGATCGTCCAGCCATGGGCCTCGAGAAGACGCATGTCGTTGAGCGAGTAGATCTTGACCAGCGGAGACTGACCTCGACGGATGAGCTTCCGAGCGGCCTTCTCTGCTTGCTTGATTGTTGCCTCGTCCCAGCCTTGCCGGAACAGCTGAACCATGTTAGCCATGATCGTGTCTCCTTTCTTGCTTGTTGAACCAACGGTAGGCTTTGAGCTCTCGGTCTCGGGACGGCTTGCCATCATCGTTGCGCCACTTGACCATCACGCGGCACTCAGGCCAGTGAGGGCATGGCATCTTGCTTGTTGTACCTGAGACGATGATCCTTGAGTCTGCCATGCCCTCACCTTATCACTCAGGCCGCCTCTTTCTCAAGGATCCGTACTACCCGCTCGGTCCCAAGCTTCTGGACCAAGTAGAGTAGCTTCAGTTTCGGCATCTCGGTGTCCTGGATGGCCCATGGGTGATTTGTCTCGTGCTTGGGCGAGATCGACCTGAGGAACCTCCTCGCAGTGCGATCGTCGACTCCAAGCTCAGTAGCGATATCGTGTGTTGAGAGTGTCATGATTGGCTACCCTCCTTCCTTATACCCAAGCTATCACGTAGGCGCGCCGATGTCAAGGCTCCGTGGCACAAAGGCCAGGGACGGGGCGAGAGCCAAGTGGAATGCTAGCTATCCTCTGTTCCTGATACCCCGTCAGAATGCTCCATACGCCCATACACACCCAAGCGCCCCACCCAGATGTGACGAACTGGTGGGGCCTTGAGTCCTGAGGAGGAAGTCCCGTCACTCAGGAGGCTTAGGGGAGAGTGACATGAGCCACATCTGCCAGATGATGTAGAGATTGAGGCAGCCGAGGGAGGCGAAGAGGACCAGCAGCAGGGTCATGGCCTCGAGCATGAGCTTAGGGGTCACTTCTCGATCACCACCGAGTCATGTCCCTGACCATTGCCCATGGTCTGAGCATCCCAGTAGCAGTTGTTCGAGTCCTCGGTCTGGCAGGGCGGGAGTCGATCTTCGAGGTGATCGAAGCCGATGTTAGCTCCCCAGACCCCCATCCCCGCGCAAAGGGCCCCGACCACGAGGCCAATGATGATGTTGTCCCAGCGGATGCGGAATCGAGTAGTCATGTCTTCAGCTCCTTAGCGAATGTTCTTGCGGGTGTGGGTGGTGCGACGAGTGCGGCCCTTGGTCGGGTCCCACCGCTGAGTCTTCAGCCCTCGAGCTGCGCGAATCAGTTCGGCGGTGACCTTTGGGTCGGTGTTGTTCGTCATGCATTAATCATACCATGGCAGTCAGTCAGACCCAAGGCCGATCTTGCCTTGACTTCTACCCCTCGGCCTCGGTATAGTGGAGGTATGACGAACACGATCAAGGCCAAGCACCTCACCCCGGGCACCCGAATCATCGACCCCGAGGGCAACGTTCAGACCATCGTCCGAGTCCGCATGATCGACTCGAGGCGGGTCCGCATTGACACCAAGGAGGGGGTCGCCCAGGCTGACCGGGATGACATCTTCCCCCTCGATGAGTGACCCATTCCACACCCAACTGGCTCGGGTGGCAAACCCGGGCTGGAAGGGCGTATGGCGGGGGCAACACCCATGGAGAATGCTAGCATTCGCCTCTGTAGCACCACCCCGCCAGACGGCTCTATAGCCCCGAGCGACACCGAGAGTGGACCCCCCGCCTGAGCGGGGAGCCCCTCCGGATCAGCGGTCGCGCATCACCCTCTCTTCCGTGAGATATGCGGCTTCGAAGCGGCGGAGTGCGGTGAAGAACGTGTCGAGAGTGAAGTTGTACCGTTCGGCGAACTCCATGAGCGATTCGGTGTCCATGAAGCGGAGATCGCCAGTGCCCTCGACTTCCCCATCGGCTAGCGAGTCGACGATGAAAGCCAGAGCGTTGGCGTGGTGGGTGCCCGGGACCGAAGTCGGGATGCGGTCGGTGTCGTTGTTCGTCATGCTTATATTCTACCACGGCTCGAGGGCGATACCCAAGGCATCCGACCAAAAACTTGAGCGCACACCACCCCGCCCCCGACCTTGCGGTCGAGAGCGAAGTGTGGTAGATCACTCGGCATCGATGGCGGCGAGATCTTCGGCGGTGGGCTCGAGCTCCTCGTCACCCTCGGGGGCATCGGCCGGCTCGTCCTTCGGCGCCTTGCGGTCGGCCTCTGCGGCAGCGAACTTCGAGAACTTGCTCTTGAGCGAGCGGATGTCGCGCTTCTCGATCGACCAGCGGCTGCCCTTGCCGGGCTGCTCGTCGGCGGGGGTGACCGAGCGGAGGAACTTGCGAGCGGTGCGCGCGTCGGTGTTCAGCTCGAGGGCGAGGTCGGTGACGGTGATGGTAGCCATTGGAATCAACTCCTGTTATCATCGGCAGGTTCGGTCCCTATCCTTAGGGGTTGTTCCCCCTGTCGATATGTATATTTAACCACACGTACCCACCTAGCGCAAGGCAGCACCCCAATTTTCTTTTGTCGGAGTTTCGTCCTAGTATCCCAATCGAACATCTGTCCTCCTTGACTCGCTCTCGATGGTGTGGTATTTGCGCGCGCTCACGCATATTAATGATGAGCGCCCTCGCCTTGACACCCACCCACTGCCTTGGTAGTATAGAGGCATGACGAACATCTTCAAGAAGCCGAACCCCACACCAGAGCATCACTATCGAGCAGTCGACGGCAGCTCCGTTCGAGCTCTCTTCGTGCCGGTCTCGGGTCAGATTCACCGCATCGAGATGACGTTCGTGACCGAAGATGGTGAGAAGGTCGTCATCGAGATGGAACACGACGTTGCGGCCAAGGTCATCGAGCAGGGTATCTCGGCTTACAACTCGATCATGAAGCCGCTCAAGATCTCGAGGTTCAATCCCTTCGGCTAAAGACTGGGGCCAGAGGCTCTCGGGGAAGCGCACCCGAGGGCTTCTCGGCGTGTACGCGGTTCTGAGGGCCCTAGTTGGCTACAGATAGCTAGCATTCGACATGGTAGTAACGCCGCTTCCTAGCCCCGTTGGGACTCTTCCCAGAGCTAAATCGCCCTCGACAGACAAGCCACGACAGAAACTTCCGATACACGTGGTTTGTTAGGGGCCCTAAGATAGAACACACGTCCCGGAAGTCTCTACGGACGGGAGACGACTCCGGCTAGAAGGTTTGTCCAATTAAATTCCAGAGGTTACATCCCTGAGAATTGCCATACGCGCACGGATGGGCGGGAGAAGAGTCTCTGAAGTTGGGACACATGACGGGAGAAGTCCAAAATAATTCTCGTCCGGCTCCGCTCCCGTTCCACCATAAAGTCAGATGGCGATGGATCCGATATCGAGAGTCCCAACAGCTCCAAACACGTTAAACCCTGCACGTGGTTACGGAATCAATCCCTGTGACCGAACACACAAATTCGATACCACCTAGACATCAAACTCGGATCACCCAGATTCGCCGGATAAACCCCTCTTCACCACTCAACTCCGAGACTATCCGTCAAGTCAGCGCCCACTCACTTCCTAGTACTCGTTCAAGCCATCGAAGTTCTGTAGCCCACTGCTTCCAGTCACGAACTTGCTCCAGAGTCCAACCGGTGACAGCCGAGATCAGTTGGATCTGAGCCTCTTCGTCAAGGTCCAGCTTGAATGTGGTTCGGTAGACTCCCCGAGGCCACCCTCCGCCATCTTGACCAGTGCTCCCTTCAGCCCCAGTCTGTGCTCCCTGTAGCCCTCCGTTAAGCCCCATGTCCTCCCCCCAGCCGCGGACCATAGTCGCACCCAGTTCGATTGGTTCTCCATCCAGCTGACCATCGATACCCCTAGGCACCAACCAGATCCTACCCTTGCCTTCCATCCTGCCCTCTTTCCTATCCCTGTCTTAGTCATACTTCTAGCCCCACCATCTAGTGGAGCGATGTGTTTCGGCGAGCGAACCGCGAAGCGGCGCGAGGCGAGACGAAATGCAACTACTCCGAGCGTGTGGTCGGGCGGTAGACCTGGTACTCCATTCGGCCATCGGCTCCCATCTGCATCGTTACTGCCCCGGCTAGCACCAAACCCGAAAGTTTCTTGTGAGCTGCAGACTTCGACAGCCCGATGTACTTAGCGAAGATGTCCAAGTGGAACGGCTTGCTACGACGAGCCATCCACTCAGCCACCTTTCCATCCGACTGAGAAGGTCGTCCTCGTCGCCTCAGAGCTCGCACCTCGAGTTTCTGGGGCTCGTACTCAGCATCTTCTAGAGCTGCAACTATACCTCCCATCAGTTGCTCCCGATCGTGAGGCGTTACTACTCGAAAGGAGATTACATATGCGGTCATATCAATAATGCTACTAAATATTGGCAAGAAAGTCAAGAATCTATGACAGATTCCTTCCAGGCAATTGGAAAGCATCCTACCGCGGGGTGTGAGTGCTACATTAATGAGATCATCAACCGTTAGGTGATGACTCATATGAGCTCACAGCTATGATCGCGCGCGCGTGAGGCTATATCACAAACACCGACTCTCCCTGCCCAGGCCCGGTGGTGGTCCACACCAGCCTGAGAATGTTGGCTCGGAAGAGGGCCTGGCGGCAATACACGCAGGGCTCTGAGTGGCGGGGCTCCCCATGAGCATTAATGCGGGCCACATAGAGGGTCAGGGCAGCAGGCTTGGTGTGGGGTGGTAATGACCGCAGAGCCATAATCTCCGCATGCCAGGAGGCATCCTGCTTTGGGTCGGTGACTGTGTTAGGGTCGGCCCGATAGGTGTTAACCCCGACGCCCACAATACGCCTGCCGGCAGCGATAACAGCACCATGCCGTTGGCGCATTGAGGACATGCTGGCGAGCCTCTGCGCTTGCTTGAGGTGCGACCGGTCGGCATTACTGAGGCTCATACTTAAACTTTCCACTGAGAATGCGGGAGACATGGGTGGTGCAATAGCCTACATCCTGGGCGATAACACTAATACCATGGCCCTGGCCGTAGAGCTCCCATACCCGCTTATGGGCGGCCTTGAACGGGGCCTGATACTTGGCTCGGTAGGCTCTTCTGTACTGATTCTCGGCCTCTCGACACTCGTCACGCCTACACCCTTGGACGTAGCAAGTCCTCGTGCCGTGAGTCATTAGTCCATGAACCAGAGCGGGTGGGTATTATGCCCGTGCAGAGCTCTTCTCAGAGCCGAGGTGCGAACCCTGAGTGTGTAGTTGCATGCCCAGTCAGGCTCTGGCCGATCAGGGTGTGGGACGCAGGCAAACTCGCGCCACCCGAAGCCCTTTCGGTCGAGGACGAGGAAGTGTTTGTGCACCCCGCCACAGTGATAGTTACCAGTCTTCCACCTCCCGGTAATCTCACTAAACCAAGGGGCAGTCCAACCATGACTCGGGTGAGGAGTAGTGATACTGCACGGCTTAAGAGCAACCATTAGTCACCAGTCCCTTCTTCTGCAGGCCCAAGAGCACTCACCAGATTCTGAGCGAGGATAGCCATGATGTTATCATCGGGAAGATCCCAGTGCACAACTCGGTCTCCCATGTGAAGTACAAGCCGGTTAGCCATTAGTCGAGCCACCTTCCTTGGAGTAGATAGTCCACACCATCCGGCATGAGCACATCGGCGATGTGATCCTTTGAGACATTCGCCTTACACCCATCGCACCAGGTGTGGTTCATCCGATGCTTACTCAGTAAGGCTATCAGTTCCTCTTTATCCATGTCAACCGCCCAGTGCTGCAGAGAAGGCAGCGATGGTATACCCCGCCAGCCCCAGGGCGATAATCACGGCGAGGGCAGTACCTCCGAGGATAAGGATCCAGTGCTTAAGCTTCATTGAAGACGCCTCCGTTGACCTTGACGAACAACTGATCCTGCCATCGCTGGTACTCCAGCTTGGCTTCGCCGGCAAGAGGCTCTTCCTCGATCAGGCGAACCTCTCGGTCGGGAAGCATGATGACGAGCCAGTTAACCGTAGCCTCATCGCCAATCTTAAACATGACCCAGCCGTTCATAGGGACCACATAGTCCGCCACAATCGTACGGTGGCGACCCGCGCGGGACTCGACGACATTGAACTGACGACTGCCCGGTCGGTCGATGATTGCGGTACTCACGCAGGCGTCCAAGCGTTGTCGACCTTCAGCATATGAAGAGCAACCACCTTGGCCTGAGCCACGGTCATCTCTCGTTCTGCCTCAGCGATGGCATAGTCGACAGCCTCTTCAGGAGTGGCCTTGTGAGCCGGCGTGTAGCCGACCACCCAGTGACTGGGCTTGACCTCAAGACCCTTGACCTTGTCCTGGAAGACGATGTAGCTTCGGACCTCAGTGGGGTTCTTTGCGCTCATGACGGTTCCTTAGTTGTGCGGGATGGGGTACGGGTGGTGTGGAAAGGGTGGCAGGGCGAACTCCTCTTCGGTGAAGAGAGGAGGCTTGTCTTCGAGGCCCTCAACCTCCCAGCTGACCACGAGCTGATTGCCCTTGTGCCCTGTGCTGAGCCTGCCGGTCTTGGCGCTCTCAGGCAAGTCCTGAAGCCATGAGATGAGAGAGGCAGCACTCACCCCATCGAGATGAATGATCGCCGAGTGACGAGTCATGCGAGATTCCTTCCTATCGAGCGTAGGGGTGCTTCCTAATCGCCCGATGATATCGCTATGATGAATGATTGAGGGGTCAGTAATTAGGCGTTTGAGACGAGCTTCCAGGTATTCGACCCATTGTCGTGCATCTCTCGCTCAATGATGTCATTGTTGAAGAGGCGGGTCATGCGCTTATGCACTGTCGATCGGTCCAGACTTACAGCCAGAGCAATCTCAGAGGTGGACATCCCGGTCGGGGATTCCTTGAGCAGATCCAGAATCTGGTCCGACTTCTGGTTGGATCGACGAGGTCGACGACCTGATCCACCCACACCACCTGATCGCGAGCCGGCTTGGTGAGTGTTGGTGTCCTCTTCCTCATTGCGCCAAGGGTTGACATTGGGCGTCCATCCTAGGTTGTTGAGTTCAGTCACTCGGTAGGCAGCCGCAGGGACAGTCTTGGACTCGAGATCCATACGGATATCGGTCATGCCCGAACGTGAGAGGTAGATGCTATCCTCGGCCCATGCGTGGTTAGCCACCGCGCCGAGCATGCGCTGACCAGGGCGACTCTTCTCAGATTTACCCATGTGATGGATGACCTGGATGGCGCAGTTGTACTTCCTCGAGAGGACCTTAAGCGGGCGGAAGATCTGCTGAGTCATGGCCTGACTCTTGTTCTCCTCAACGTCGCCCGCGGTCATCATGAGCGTGTCAATAATAACGAGTCGGTATGGCTCGCCATCCATGCCCTCTGCGAGCGTCTCATCGAGCCAAAGCTGCCAGGCCTCGTCTGAGAGAACAAGCCCCTGTTGGATGTACGCGTTAATCTCAGGATCGAAGGCCTCATCTTCCTCTGGCGGGAGCCAGTAGAGACCCGCTTCCTCGGCGTTCTTGATGAGCTCGAAGGTGTCAGTGCTCTTGTTGACCCAGATCTTAGCCGATCGGTTCTTAAGAGTAGCGGGAGGATCCTCCTCTTGAATATAAAGGACCGGTCCAGGGTTCTGAACTCTGAAGTGGCTGAGGAAATCTGCACCAGTGGAGACTGATAGCGCCATGTCAAGTCCAAACCATGACTTATAGCACTTAGGTTCACCAGCGATAAAGCCACAGGCCCCTTCCGTAAGAACTCCCTGGATGAGGTACTTCGGCTTCTTAATGTTCTTGAGGAGGAAACCAAGACGTTGCGGTGAAGCTCTCTCGATGTTCTCATCCTCGGACTCAGCCTCGAGTTTCGCGACGGTCTCATCCGAGCGCTTCGCAATGGCCTTGGAAGCTTCCGCGATGAGTCGACGGAGTTCGTCGTGGCGGTCTCGGAACTTATTCCAAACAGTGTCGCGTACGACCGATACGATCTCTGCTGTGCTAAGCCCGGCGTCAGCGAGGCATCGGATAAGATACCAGAGCTGATCGGACTTGTCCCCAAACGCCTCTCGGGCATTGAGCAACTCCCTTGCTCGGTGGTTAAGCTTGAGCTTCACCTTGGCGATAACAGCGAGCCGATCCACACCATCGATGTCGGAGGCGAGTGCATCCGTCAGCTGTGAGTCTGGCCCCTGACTGATCTCAGGTAGTTCTCTGAAGTCACCAGGCATGTACCTGGGGCCATCATGCCAGAGGATCTTACCCTGAGGGTAGGTCCCGTCACTCTTGAGGTACTCCGGCTTGTGGTTGGCGAACCCCGGCATGCGGAGCAGCTGCACCGTGTCCCACCCTGAGGCGTCAGCCCCAACATGGTAGGTCATGCGCTGGTTCTCATTGCCCGGGAAGGAGGCCCCGAGGAAGTCGCCCTTGGCAGCCACCCAGAGAGCCTGATAGCGACCAGGCGACGACTCCCAGGCGATGGTCGGCGGGTACTCATCGAGTGTGCTGGGATCGACATAGTCGAGGTCTGCCCAGAGAGCATGCTCCGTCATGGCGACGTCTTCACGCCGCATGGGATATTCGAAGAGCGACGTTGACCAGTACTGGTCGTGATTGGTGTGGGCGAGCAGGTGGTCGAGGATCTGCTCACGATCGCGAGGCCAGTAGAAGGCGGGGCCCTCATTGAAGCCTACACGTCGCTTACCAGTCTCGAGTTGCTTGTTGCGGTCGATCCAGGGGAAGAAGACATAACCAGCCTGCTTCTTCCCCCAGGCGTTGCTGATGAGGCGAAGAGCCTTCTCCGCGTCAGCCCTTGTGACCAAGGAACTCACTCAGCTCTCGGGTCAGCTTGAGGATGGCGGTTGCTTCAGGCGTGCCGCGGTCAGGGGCTCCGCTGCCCATGTACTTGGACTGTAGCCAGTTGATGACTTCCAGTCGCGTTGCGGTTCGCCCTTCCTGCTTGCCGACGCCGTGGCCTCGGTCGTACGCGGTCTTCTCACCAGGCGTCATCACCTTGGGCGGTCGGGGGGTCGGGTGGGCCATGTGGTCCTCATTTCGTGTTGCGTACTTGGCTGTTTCGTGTTGCGTACGTAAGCTGTTGCGTGATGCGTACTTCAGTAATCTTATTGATTGAGAATCAGGTTGTCAACGGCCAATATCTCCTGCCTTCCCTGCCTTGACGCTCAGATCCCTGCTTGATAGGGTGGTATTAAATAATTGCTCGCGCGATAGGAGCCCCATGGCCAATCACCTCACCATCCGAGACTTGCTCAGGGATGAGGACTACAAGAAGTTCTTCATGAAGATCCCAGTACTTCCTGAGCACTATACCCCTGATAGCAAGCCCTGGAAACTGATGGTGCTCAAGCATGGCGAGACTCAGTGGCGAGTGAAGCGGTTCGGCACCTACCAGGAGGCTTTCCAGGGTCTCAAGAAGATGCTCCCAGTCTGCGAGGATGCGGTTATCAACTGCCCAGGTCTTGACTTCCAGCCCCCGCTGAAGACGTTCAAGGTCAAGGGGAAGTTCCACACCACCGGTCGGCTTGCCGGTAAGCCAGTCCTCACCCAGAGAGTCTGGCGGCCCAAGCTCGAGGGTGACATGCCCACCCACAACTGGTGCCCCTACTGCCGGCGTCCTACAGTCTGGGGGTATTACACCACTCATCCTCAAATGACGCGCCAGCGCATGGGGAACTTCCGCCTGCCGCTCGACTCAACCCTGCTGCGGTGTGGAATCTGCGGGGCTAGTGAGCGCGTGGTCAACCTTCGTGACTCGCTCGACGCGCAGAACTGGCAGGTCCGCTGATATGGCACATACTTGGGTTCAGCTCAGCTACATGCCCGTCGTAGTAGAGAAGAACCTCGAGACTGGCAATCTCGACATCTACGCGAACAACCACTTCTCTGAAGATATGGCTAACGAGGAAGCAAAGCTGGGATGCTGGTTCTGCTTCGCCCCCCTCACGGTTGAGACATTCGATACCCCTTGTATCCCAGAAAAGATTGTTTCATCCCACCTTGACATGCCTGAGGCGATGTCATAAGGTTTAAGCATCACCACTTAAGGTGACACCCTTCCACACAATGCTACAAGGAGCGAAGAGATGGCGCTGTACACCAAGGCCGAGCTGAACAAGAAGAACGTCGGCGATCTGAAGGATCTGCTGGAGGAGCACGACATCGAGCTCGATGACGACTGGAAGAAGGCCGACATCGTCGACGCCCTGCTCTTGGTCGAGGGGTCCGACGACGAGCTCGAGGATGACGAGCTGGATGACGTCGAGGAAGAGGAAGACAACGAGGTCGAAGACGAGGAGCTCGACGACGAAGAGGACGACCTGGAGGTCGATGAGGTCGAGGAGGAGGCACCCAAGCCCGCCGCCAAGAAGTCGACCAAGAAGCCGGCCAAGGAGTCCAACGGCGACACGATGGCTGCCAAGCAGGTGGCGACCGAGCTGGGTACCGAGGCCAAGACCCTCCGTCAGTTCTTCCGCTCGCCGGCCTCCACGATCGAGCCGGTCGGATCGGGTGGTCGCTACGAGTTCGCCAAGGAGGACCTCCCCAAGATCAAGGAGGAGTTCGAGGCCTGGAAGTCGGCGCACGGTTCTCGCGGCAGCAAGCGGGCCGAGGGCGGTACCACCACTCGCCGCAGCCGCAAGAGCAAGGCAGCCGACGAGGTCGAGGAAGTCGAGGAGCTCGAGATCGAAGAGCTGGACCTCGATGACGAGGAGCTGGACGACGAGATCGATGATGACGAGCTCGAGGACTGAGCTGGCCTGACACCAAGAAAGCCCCTGACTAACCCTCGGGGGCTTTCTCGTTGTGTGTGTTACTCGACGTCGTCGAAGGTGATCGAGACATCCTTGCCGATGCGATCTTCAAACCACTTCTGAGCGCCTTCAGCGGTGAGGCACATCCGAACCTCGCCAGCGGGCGTGTACTTGGACCAGTCCTTGTTCTGCCCATCGCCAGGCTGACCAGTTGATCGCACGACCGGGGCGAGACTCACCCACATGTTGAGGTTGGGCACCTGCCCGGGGGCGGCAGACCCACTGACGACCTTCTCGATCTTCTGAACCCAAAATCTTGCTTTGACGGCCATGGCCGCCTCCTTTCCTAGTGGTAAGTGAGAAGCGGCCTGCACACCCGGCGTGACCGGCGTGTGATCCGATGATGCAATCATATCACGGCTGCGATTGAGTATGATGGCAGAGAGGCCGAGGTTGATCCCTAATCGCCCCGTGACCGGCGGCCCATTGATGACCGCTTCGTGCCTCGCGAGCGCTTAGGGAACTCCTTGCGAGGCCCGCGGCGATTATCCTTGCCGAAGCGGTGGAGGTACTCGAGGTATGCATCCCGGCACTCTTCAGCGATGTTGCCCGTGATGTACTCGTAGGCAAGGCTGCGGACGTTCATTTCTGATAGCCCTCGTCGCCATGCGAGCACATCTAGGACATACTGATCGTCACGCAGGGAGTCGATGGGAAGTGACGTATCAGCCACCTCAAGCAGACTCACTGAGCACCGCCTTGACTACGTCCAGAGCTTCCTGAGGCGAGCAGACAACCTGAGCTGCACCGCCGGCATGCTGAATCTGGGTGTGGACATAAGCCTGTCGAGGCGAGACGTTCCCCCGAGTGGTGGGAAGCTTGGTCTCCAGTCCGATGAACTTGCCCTCGGCGCAGCAGATGATGTCAGGCAGCCCCGCCATCATGAACTCACTACCGTGGACCTTGAAACAGAAGTAACCCTCGAGACGGAGAGCATCCATAATCTTACGACTAAGTTTCGCTTCGGGTTGTGCCATGATCCTCTCCTTTCCTGAGAAGCTGTCAATGAATTCTATGGGATGACTAGTCGGCATCGCAAGGACTTTTCCACACCCCATTCTGGTGGCGACAGGCCACTGCCCCCGAGATCAGGTGCTGGGGTGACCTTCTCGAGGGCAGTGGTGTTATCCCGCTTCCGGTAGCGGGAACCCTGTGATTACAGGCTGTCGAGGTCGAGCTCGTCGAGGTCGTCGTCGCTCAGCTCTGCGGGCTTCTTCTTGGCCGCGGGCTTCTTGGCAGCCGCAGCGGGCTTGGCGGCCGGCTTGGCAGCAGCCTTCGGCTTGGCCGGGGCCTCACGCAGGAGGGTACGGAGGTCGTCGTCGGTCTGCGACTTGCGAGCCTGGAAGGCGGCGTCACGCTTCTTCAGCGCGGCCTTGAGCTCGTTGCGATCCATCGCGTCGAACTCATCGCCAGACTCCTCCTCCTCTTCTTCATCTTCAGCCTCGTCGTCCTCGGCCTCCTCTTCGGCCTCGTCGTTCAGGTCGAGGTCGTCCTCCTGCTCTTCGTCCTCATCGTCATCGCTCACGTCGTCGATGTCGACCTGATCGGCTAGCTCGGCAGCCGGGAAGACAGCAGAGATGATCGACTTCTCCTTGCCCTCGAACTCGTCGTCCTCGACGGTCACACCGATGACCTTGTTGACGAGGCGGTTCACGTCCACCTTCATCTTCTTCTTGGGAACGACGAGGCCGGCCGCGATCAGCAGATTGCGCAGCTTCCAGAGCTGGTTCTCCTGCAGCTTGCAGTAGTACGGCAGGACCGTCTGGGAGTGCTTGTTGATCTTGATGCTCACCAGGTACTGGAAGATGTCGTCCTTGGCCTTGGCATCCTCGATCTTCGTGATCGTGGCCAGGTAGTCACCGGCCGGGATGCGCTTGGTGTTGAAGTTCCCCTGGTCCTTGACGTTGGAGAAATCAACAATCTGAGATGATGCCATTATGGTATCCTTGTCTTTAAGAGAGTAGGCAGTTAACTATATCGGATTGAGTTTGGAGTTCTAAGGTCAGCTTGCCTTGGGAGCGCTTTCCTTTCCAGTCCGAATGAGGCGAACCAGCTTTGGGATAGTCGGGTTCTTCACATAGTCGTTGAGCACGAAGTCAGACCGGTAACCCGTGTCATACTTCAGAGCCTCACCGATCCAGAGCCGACGTTCAGCCTTGCCAGAGGCCTCATCACGAACGACGTAGAGTCGCCCGATGACATCCACAATCGAGTTGGCAGCACCACGAACGCCGCGTGGCAGGTCAGGGATGAACATCGCATCGCCACCCCCGGCCTCTTCGTCCTCCTCCGAGTCGAATGATGACTCCATGCGCTCATTGGCAGTGAAGACAACGCCGATGGGGAGGGCGTGGAAGCGGGTGAGGAGGTCCTTCATGAGCTCGCCCGACTTACCATAATCGCGCTGCTGCACCATGCCCGGGATGCGATCCAATGACTTCTCCTCCTGCAGCTTCATGACATACTTCAGCGCCATGTTGGACAGCTTGGTCAGAGAGTCGACTACCACCCACTGGTAGGGGTGAGTCTCGTGACGAAGGTAGTTGTACGCGTCGTCGAGGTCCTCCCACCGGTTGATGTGCCAGACGTGGGGGTTCTTGCTCCTCATCTCTGAAGTGCCCAGCTCGGGATCGAGCACGAGGGTTTTCTCCACACCAGCCGAGAGGCCAAAGGTGGTCTTGCCCTTCTTGTTGCGCGCGTAGATCAGGAACTTGGGGAACCGCTTCTCGTCAGCCGGCCGACTGATCCGCTGAGCCGCGATCTTGGCGTAGTCCTTAGTGGATGCCATCAGAGGGAGGTCCGACCTCGGAGCGTGTTGACGTAGACGACCACGTCATCGATGAAGTTCCGGTGCTCGTAGATCCGCCGAGTGATGTTGGCGATGTTGGGATCCTTAGCAGTCGACTCCTCACCGATGACCGGCTGGGGACCATCGAACATGACCGGCGAGATCTTGTCTGCCAGCATGTACGTGGCCTCGCGCAGCTTCGCCAGCGAGTTCTCGACTGCATCGAGTGCCTCGTGCACGGTGGGGGGAGCCGCCTGCTCGTTGAGACCGAACGCTGCCTGCTCACGAGCATCGATCTTCTCGCGGATGAAGCTGGGTCCTGCAGCCTCGATGCTTGAGGTGTCTTTCATCCCATCGAAGACGGGAGTTCCGTATTCAGCCATTGTCTTGCCTTTCTTTGTGTTTAGATCTCGGTAACCAGCTGGGTATGCTTGGCGATCTTGTCGGTCAGGCCTTCCAGAGAGGTGTCACGGACCACGATGTTCGCGATCTCGATGACCTGACGAGGCACCTCCACCTGAGTGCTTCGGTTGAACTCGCTCGGCTTCTGATGAGCCTCGTTCACCTTGTTGATCTGGACCACCGCGGTGTAGTGCTGGGGTGCGTCTTCCTTGGGCATTACTTCTCCTCCTTGTCGAAACGACCTCGGTCGTCGTTGTAGTAATCGTTGGGGTCACCAACGGTGTAGTTCTGCTTGATGAGCGGTCGGAGGTTGCCCCCCATGAGCTCGGTAGTGCAGAGATCGGTGTAAGAGCATGAGAAGCTGCAGCCTCGATCAACCACCCGCTCGACCGTATCGGTCTCCGCGAAGTTGTAGTCGTGCATCCGCATGCTGGTGTGGAAGTTCTCCTTGAGCACCCGCGTGAGCATATCAGGCTTCTTCTCGAGGATGGTGCGTCGGAAGAAGTCAGAGGTCTGAATCTTACCGAACTCGTACTGCTGATTCTTGAGGCGGTTGGCCTTCTCGATATCCTGGGGACGAATCTTGAAGGTGTCGGGGTTCTCTGCCTTGTACTTCTTCAAAGCACGAACGAAGGTGGGATAGTCGGTGTCACAGGCAGCATCCGAAATGCGGTCACCCTTGACCAGCAACTTCGGGGTGGAGGGCGCCTTCCACTTGATGTAGTTCCAGATGAACCCCTGGACCTTGAGGCCATTCTGCTGAGCAGCCCAGAGATAAAGGGCCGACTGAGCATCGAGCAGGCGGAAGTTCTGGTCAGGTAGGGTCTTGTGAGTCTTGTGATCGACCAACCACAACCCGAACTGGTTCTCGATCAGGGCATCGACCTTGCCTCGATAGATGGTACCATCGGGCAGCTCTGCCTCGAGCGTCATCTCGTTCTCGACGTATCGCCAAGGGTCGTTCTTGTAGTGCCACATGTATGACTGCATGATCCTATAGATCTCAGTAGGCATGTCGCCATAGAAGTCCTTCTCCTCATCGAAGAGCTGGTTGAACTCATGGGTGAACTTGGCATGGAGCTCTTTCCAGTCATCCCCGTTGCCATGAGCCTCAAGAAGGGCATGGACCCAGGTGCCTCGCTTGAGAGGAGTGCCGAGTCGCTTCGGTTTGAGTCGATGGTAGTACTTGAACTCCGCCTGCTTGGGGCAGCGACGGAACGTCTTCAGCATTGAGTGCGTGCTGATGCGTGCGCCCTGGCCATTATTGGCCGAAGGGTCCCAGTAGACTCCTGGCTGAGAGGAGCCAATGTTAACAGCTGGCAAGGTCATGCTCCTTGGTAAGTGATAGTGTTACTATCCTATCACGACTCGGTGGGACCGTCAACCAACTCATGCCCGCTCTCCCCTTGCTCGCCTCTGAGCGTAGGTGATCGCCTCGCTGAAGGTGTGGAAGTACTTGGCTCGAGGTCGAGGGGCCATTCCCTTAGTCCAAGCAAACCAAGTCTTGCCCTGATTCCCCTGAGTAGGCATCACTCTCCTCACAAACCATCTACCTCCCGGTACCGGTCGCTTACCAGCAGCCTTAAAGGTTGGAGGATATTGCCGGCTACCAAAGGTCTTGCCTCGGGTGATGAACAGGACCATTACATCCTCCCGCACTTCTTGCAGAGAATCTCGGGGATTGCCTTGCCGGTATAAGCCTTCGACCAGTTGCGCGTGTCGAGCCCGCAGAGCGTGTCATCGAAGTTCAGAGTCTTGTGCTGCAAGGCCGGACGGCCGCTGCTTGTGCGCGCCAGCAGGTACATCATGCGGCGTTCCTGCCCTTCTCCTGGCTGGTCAGGTGCCAGTGACGACCTCGCTCGCACTTGTAGTAGCGAACCTCACCTTTGTCTTTCCACACCCTATCGGCGAGGGCGATCTTGGCGTCGAGTTCGGTTCGGAAGATGACCTTCTGCCGGCAAAGCTTCCTAGTCACAGCTTGGTCACCCCCGAGCCACTCTCACGATTGGCATAGTGAATGTAGCAGACGTAAGACCAGCCTGCACCGAAAACCTTAACCTCGTACTCTGCCGGTCGAAAGCAGAAGTCGCACTTGGCCATTGGATCAACCTCCCTGAATTGATTAGTGCTATAGCACCATCATATCAGCGGGGTTTAAGGGATCAAACATCCCTCACAACATTGGCGTGCAAGAAGTCGATCGTGCGACCGTGGATGAAATCTCGCCCATACCCTCGCTCGACAGCAGTCTTCTCGACCTGCTCGAGAGGCACGAAGTCGAAGGCGTTACAACTGATGCACTGACCCCGATAGCACCTAGCCGTAGCCTGGTCTGGAGGGCAGATCCTGCGGTGGGTAATGTTGCCTTGAGTCATGCGCCCTTGTACTCCATCTTGAAATCGTAGACCTGGTCGGGCGTAAGTTCTTTCTTATCGCCCCAGTGCTGACCGACTGCTACATCGGCAACGATCGGAATGTCTACTACCGTACCGAACTTCTTGTACACAAGATCCATATCCTCCATCGTGTCCTTAATGATGGGAAGTACCCTGCTCAGGTAATCATCGCGGATCTCGAAGTTGATAGCGTCGTGTACGAGGCCGATGCAGTGCGCGTAGTTATCCCAGTTGTACTGCTTGAGCAGTCGGTTAATCTCGATCATCGAAAGCACCGCGAGGTCGGAGGCGAAGCCCTGCACTGGCGAGTTGATCGCCTGCCGCTCAGCTTCAGCGCGCACCCCTTGATCGGGTGAGTAGATGTCAGGGAGGTGCCTAACGCGTCCTAGCGGGCTCTGCACCCTGCCATACTCATTGACTAGTCGTCGCTGTCGGGCGTGCCATGGGAGGAGCTTGGGATAGAGGTCGAAATAGGCCTGTCGTGCAGCTCGAGCTTCGTCCTCGCTGAAGACTGTACCATAGTTTTCGAATGCAGTCTGGATGAACTTCCTCCAGCTCATGCCATAGAGGAAGCCGAAGTTAACCGGCTTACCGATGACCTTGCGAACCTCCTTGGTAACCTGACTCTCAGGCACTCCGGTAACTCGTGCAGCGGTTGACAGGTGGATGTCAGCACCAATCGAATAGAGGTGCTTCATCGTTGTCTCGTCAGCGAGGAATGCCGCGATCCTCAGCTCGATCTGAGAATAGTCACTTTCAACGAAGGTCCAACCCGGAGGGGCCCCGAAGAGACCTCGGATGAATGGGTCTCGCGGGACTTGCTGCAGATTGACACCCCGAAGCTTACCCCTAGTACCGGAAACCTTATCAGCATCAGCCTTACCCGAACTAAGCCTACCCGTGACTGTTCCAGCCAGCTTGAATGTTGTGTGGATACGATGGTCCTCATCATACAACTCCGCATACGGGTTGAAGAAGCTTGAGATGTGCTTCTGTGCAGTTACTCGCTCGAGCATGTGCTCAACTACTGGATGCTCCCCCTTGAGCGCCTCGAGCACACCCTCTCGCATGCTTGGGTCACCTCGCGAGCCATCTTGCTTGGGCTTACCCCACTCGAGCTGGGGCAGGCCGCACCACTCGAACAACATCCACTTGGCAAACTGGGAGGCGTTGTAATTCTCAGCCCAAGGAATGCGCTTGTCACCCGACTTGAGATGCTTGATCGTGGCAGGCCATTCGTTGCTCTCGATGGGCGGCAGGGCGGCAGCCTTGCGGATGCGCTCTTCGATGTTAGCGAGGTTCTTCTCGGCTTGAGGCTTGCGCTCCTTGAGGCGATTAACATCAATCCACACCCCCCTGAGCTCGGAATCGATGAGGTCCCGCTGCGCCGGCATCGTCTCGAACTTGAAGATCCTGGCGAGTCGTGGCTGCTCTGCTAGTTCCTCGACCAGCTGTTGCTTGATCCAGTACATGTACCAGGTATCAAGAACATTGTAGTGTAGCACATCGGCGATGGGGTAGTTTAGCAGGTCCCCAGTATCGATACCCCATGGCTCAACACCAAGGCGCGCCATCGCCTGAGGCTTGAGACCCTTTTGGATGTTCTCATTCATCAAATGGATGGCGAGCATGGTATCGAATGTGGGATAGAGCTTAACCCCATACCAGATCAACCACTTGCAGTCGAAGCTAGAGTTGTGCGCGACTACTCGCTTGACATTCTTGGCTTTCTTGCCAATGAACTGAAGCACCCTCTCCCAAGCAGACCGCCATGGCGACTGAGGGTGGAAAAGGGGTACTGCGAAGACTGCCCGCTTCTTGTTACCGAAGCTATCGATCACTACGCATGTCGCGGCGAGTGAGACCATCTTGGAGTCAGCCTCGTAATACTCACCCCTGTTTGTCTCGATGTCGATGTAGATCTCATCGGTCATCTCGAGAATCTTGCCGACCTTGTCAAGGTTCTCTTTGGTGTTGGCGATGATGTACTTAGGGTCAGGGATACCAGTGGTACGACCCTTGGTCCGATTGACGAAGAGGCGAAGGTCAGCGACATACCCCGGCTTAAGCCCCGGGTTGCGCTTGACTGCTGAAGGCGAGATGGTCGACATGACCACTGCACCATCGGGCCGGTCGAAAGCGCGACCTCGATACTTGGTGATTCCTGACTTGCCTGTAGTCGCGATCAGGGCTTCATTACCCAACGCGAGGATGTAGTCAGGCTTCACCTGCTCGAGCTCGGGCGCAAGATACTCGAGGGCGTGATCCTTCAGCTGCTTGTTGGTGAGCGAGGCATCGAAGTCCCGGCACTTAATGACCGGGGTGAAGTAGATCTCACCTACATCCAGGCCCATACTAGTAAGTTCTGCTTCGAGTGCCTGCTGGAATGACCCTGAGTTCTTGCGGTTCGTGACCACCACGATATCCGCATTCTTGGGTCCCTGGGCGAATGACTCGACGTCGTGATCTCCGCAGATGAGGCACTGGTTGTCAAGCGAGATCGTCATACTGCTACCCTATCGCTTAAGTTGACTGATGTCAAAGACCTTGATCCCTACCGCCTTCAGTAGGTCGATCCCTTCCGTAAGCCTGTAAGGCTCTTGGTATATGATCTTCTCCACACCAGCATTAATCAGGAGTCGCGAGCACCCCAAACAGGGTGCGTGGGTGCAATAGAGCGTAGTTCCTCCAAGTGCAATTCCCTCTCTCGCGGCGAAGCCGATAGCATTGGCCTCCGCGTGCTGAGCGACACTACAGGCGCCATCACCGATTGAGACCTGGTTGCCGTCGAAGTAGACTCGAGCTCCGAGGGGAATCTCGAGACTCTGGGGGAGCCAGACAGGGTAGAACTCATCTTCGATGTTCCAGCCCTGAAAAACAACATCGTCATGGCGACAATGAACAACCCCGCGAGGTGCTCCATTGTAACCCGTCGCGACGATCCGCCCGTCTTTCGCGAAGACCGCCCCGACCTGCAGCCTCGAGCAGGTACCCCGCTTCGCGACGAGCTGGGCGACTTCCATGAGCATACCTTCACGAGTAATCCTTTGTGTGTTCATTGTCTTTCCTGAGTTACTTTGACCTGAACTCGCTCGCGCGAGCCATCGGGCATGACCTGGTGGAAGATCATCTCTTCCCCAGATGTCCATGACTTACCAAGATCTCTGGGCCTCACTTCCCAGATCAGCTCGATGGTTCTCATGGTATCAGTGCCCGAGACTCCATGACCAGCTCATGATAGCTAAGAGCATTAGCTGCTACATAGTAATGGCGCTCCTCGTCACTGCTATAGCAGACCGAGTAGCCGTTGACCACCAGAACTGCTTTGTTGGGCTTGACCCCTGCGAGCAGGCAGACTACGCAGATCATTAGAACCAGATCCTATCCTGAGTCTTCCAGAACTGGATGAGCGCCTCATCACCCTCGAAGATGTGCATGTTGGCGGTGTGGAAGATGAGTTGACCGACCTGCAGTTCATCCTCAGGCGAGGGGTAGGCCCCCGTCTGGTGGTAGTCGTTGAGGTACAGCTGAGCGTAGTGATTATTGATCCGCTGAACCACCCACTGCGCGAGGCGCATGGCCATGAAGATGTCATCCTGGTAGTGACGCAGCAGATCGGTCGACCGCATGAAGTAGGAGATGTCCAGCTTGCCATCCCGGATGATGAAGTGGTAGCCGAGGGTGCACGGTACTCGCTTGCCATGGACAGCCCCAGTATCCTCGGGGAACCAGATGGGGAGGTAGGCCTGCCGAGTCATGGGCGACTTGATGAGCTGGTTGACTACATCGTCCAGATCACCATAGTCGAATCGGATACCGTGAGCGGGCATAGCCGAATCGAATCGCTGACCCGCCCACTTCGGCCAGATGCGCTCGGGATAGGTGTGACTGAAGGCGGCACCCTCGGACTTGTGCTCCTCGTTGGTACCTCCATCGGCCGACTTCTTGCGGAAGGGCCACCACTGCTCACTCGGCGAGGGGTTGAGCGGCTCACCACTCACTCGCTCGAGGAAGTGATCCTCGGCCCAGGGCAGACGAGCCCCGGTCATCTCGCCGGCCTGCTCGATCGTCTCGGCGATGGGCATGTCTACCACCACATGCAGCAGCTCGTGCATAGGCGTGTCGATCTTCTGGCTCTGCCACTCGCCTACCTGAGTCAGATCGGTGTCCAGCAGGGCTTCAGTCAACTGAACGAAGTGCTGTCGGAAGGTGTTGAGCGGCGTCACCGTGAATGCGTTAAGCAAGGTTCTACTCCTATTGATTCTATATGCTTCTCTGGGCGTCTCAGATTAAGCCGGTGGGGTCATTCTGCAAGGCGGATCTGGGCGATATCCATACAGGTCTGACATATGGGATGAAGCACTGGTTCAGACTCAGGAATCCACTTATGACCGCAGAGAGCCGTCAGCTCTAGACCCTCCGCCTTGGCCCTATTCACCCATGCCTGAGCATTGTCCTCCTCGTCAGGGCAGTCCACGATATGCGTGAGCTTACTGTGGTCCTGAGTTGTGAGAAGGTCTAGCTCCTCAATGGTTGATGAGTCAGTCATCGTCGTCTCCATCCTCGTCGTCATCCCCGCCCACGAAGGGCTCACCGTATTTGCGGTCCATCGGCATGCCGATAGGCGAGAAGTCAAGGCTATCAACTTGTACCGAGGGGAGCAAGGGGTAAGCCTTGAAGAACTCCTTCTGCTCGCCTTCCCGAGGACCCTTCTTGTAGAAGCTCCAACCCTCAAAGGTCTTGGCATGCTCGAGCCCGTACACTTCGGTGTGGAATCGACGCACGATTCGACGGAAGGTGTTGTAGGAGAAGTCGCCATAGGTACGTCCCGTAGCATCCTCTCGAATCACCTTCTGAAGCCACTTGCGTGAGAGCTTGATCGCCGGGTGACTCAGGATCTCCCTCTTGTCTTCCACACCAAGCTCAGCCGAGGGCGCGATCAGGAGTCGGCGGTAGTGATCCCGCAGATTCCGGTCCGTGTTGTTCAGCATGTAAGCCATGGACTTGAAATTATGCCACTGAATGGCCTGGTTCACCCAGACGAACTTCATCTTGCTGAGCGGGATACCTAGTTCCCTGGCGAGGTACTTCCCCACCATATAGGCTACTGAGACGTCTAGAGCTCCGATATAGCCAAGGTACGACGTTCGGCTATATAGCGTGATCTGAGGAACCGGAAGGGCCTTGTAGGAGATGTTGAGCATACAACTTCCCCAGGACCGAGTCTCCTTATTCGTGTGACCCGTAGCTGCCCCGCCTCGGGGCTTGACGACCTTGGTTCGGAGGACGGCGATGCCTCGACCCTTGGTGCCGATCTTGGATGTGATGCGACCAATCCAGGCCTCCAGGTCTGCGGGATCGATGTACTGACGGACCATCATCGACCAGCGAGACTTTGTAAGCCACGCAGACTTGAAGTCGAAGTCCCACTCCATCGAATCAGCTTCGGCGATGATATCGTGAATTTGTACATCCACGGTCGAAATAATATCGAGGTCTTCCTCGGTACCGTGAATGAGACTGGTCGTGAGCTTGTCGTAAAGCTCTGTCATCGTGGGGGCGGTGTAATGCCTCATCGGGGCTGACCCGACTCCACCGGGGTAACGATGCCTCCGGCTCGACGGAAGAGCGACTGCTTCTGATCGCACCAGAAGAGCCCAGGGTCCCCCTCGTTCTCAGCGCAGATCACAGCGTCATCATCTAGAGCCCTGTTGCAGCCGGGGCACTTGGTGCTGACCCCATCGTACCCCTCCTCCTGACGCTTGGCGTTCTTCTCATGCTTGGCATGGTACCGGCGCATGACCTCAGCCGCGTCGTCGAGGCCGAGCACCAGAGCGATGTTCCCCATGAAATGGAGCATGTCGATGAACTCGCCTCGAGCAGCCTCGAGATTGATGTGCCGGGACTTGGCCCAGGGCTTCCACCCGATCTCACCGAGGAGCTCGTGAGCCTCATCCTCCAGAGCCGTGACGTTCCAGTGAAGGAACTCGATGGCCTTCTCTCGGTAGTCCGCAGCCTCGATCTCATCCCCCGGAGTGTTGATGGGGAGGCCGGCGTAGCCGTCGAAGAGGTCCAGGGGGTGAGGGCTTGGCATCTTGCGCTGAAGCTCGCTCTGGCTGTCGAGCCAGTCCTGAAGATTGTCCTTGGCGATATCGACGATGTGTGTCATGCTGCAGCCCTCCGAAGGCGCTCGTTGTACATGCTGAGGATCAGGCCGGCCCAGCTCTCCTCAGTAGAGCCGTCGGTGTAGTCGTGAAGGAGCGTGAACTCCGGGTAGTGCAGCAGGTCGTGGGTCGCCCGCTGAAGGTAGGCTGTGTAGATCGGACCCGACCACTCGTAGACCTCTGCGTTGTCATCATCGTTGGCCAGGTTGGCGTTGACCACCTCGAGAGGCGGGATGGAGTAGATGATGAGCGGCTTGAGCGCGTAGAATCGCTCGGTCATCCTCCACACCCAGCTGATGTCGTCGAAGCCGGGCTCCTGCTCAGCGCGAAGGATCGGGCCGTAGATGAACTCGCTGATGAGGCGGTGACGATCGAAGATCATGTTCTGGAAGCCCAGATCGACATTGTCCTCAGTCCAGACCTTGAGATCGACCATCGCCTTGGCCTCCTTGGAAACCACCCGCTCAGCGATGGGCAGGCCGCTCAGAGAGGCGAAAGCCTTGGCCAGTGTGGTCTTGCCCCCACCATCGGGGCCCTCGAAAATAATCACTTTTGTTCCTCTTTCTTCTTGAGTAGCAGTTTCCCGAAAGCCGCGCCGGCAGCATGGCCCATCTCGAGAATCTTGTTGTTGCTCATGGTCTTGAGTTCCTCGGCATTGAACGGAATGCCCAAGTCGAACTTCTCGTCTCCGACAGTTGCCTGGAAGTAGATCTGATTACCCATCAGTACTCCTCAGTCATGAGCCAGACGGTTTGCTGGCCGGTTTCTTCGTCGGTCTCAACCTTGATCTCCTGGACCTGAGACATCAGGCTCGAGTTCTTGTCCATCACCATGAGAGGTGCTCTGGGATCGACCTTGCCGTCGATAAAACCCCCTGAGATCTTAGAGATCTCTGAGGCCAGGTTGCCAATTAGATGAAGCGCCATAAATCTACCTTATCTTATCTACTGTCTGTGGTCAATAGCGAGATTCACGCCCAAACGCAGAAGACGCTCAGGCGACTGGATCATTTTCTTACCAATGTCCCCATCCTCGAGCAGTGTCTCGTACTTCACTTCATCAACTGTGCCACGAGCGAGATAGAACTCATGGAACGTTGGCTTATCACTCAGGGCGATGCGGTCTGAGAACTGTCGGAAGTTGACCCATGAGGATGGGAGGCTGTACCACTGCATAATGCTAGCTGCCGATAGATCGATAGCCTCGCCAGCAGCCGCAGGCTGACCGATGAAGATGGCGCCTCCAGAAACCTTGGAGAACTGCTTCGGGATAGGCGCGCGGTCCCCCTGCTTGATGCCTCCATGAATGGAGAAGGTAGGTACTTTGAGCTTCTTTCCGAGAGCTTCGAGTCGGAGGATGTCTGCCTTGAATAGTGCACCGATGACTACCTTTTCGTCTGCTTCCATAAGATCCTCTAGACGATCCTCAATTGCCCGGAGCTTCTCTGCCCCTACAACTACCAGTCGACCTTTCGGGTGTTCCTTGGTCGGTGAGGTGGTGGTGATCCCGGACGTGATCTGCTGAAGTCGGAGGGACTGGACCAGACGGATCGAGGCCTCAGTGATCTCGCCTGTGTGGATACGAGCCACCATGTCCTCCGCCATCTGGTCATACAACTCAGCTGACTCCTCAAGGTCGACGTGAATGATCTGCGTCGTCTGAGGTGGGAGGTCATAGCATTCCTCTCTAGTAATGCTGAAGGAGTCTTCATGGACAAGGGCATGTAGTTCGTCCTCGTTGCGACTACCTACCCACTTCTCATAGCGATCCTGAGCAACCCACCGACCATATCGATGCTTGAACTCGCTGAAGTTGAGCCCCCTGAACCGGTCAGGGTTAAGGAACAGCCACTGGCTGTAGATGTCGAAGAGTCGCTTGCTCTTGGTGACCACCGTACCAGTTAGAATGACCCGATAGTCAGCGACCTTGCCTAGAGCATGAATCGCCGTTGACTTCTTGGCGCTAGGAGACTTAACTCGGTGGCTCTCATCAAGAATAATGAGCTGAGGCTGCCAGAGCTTAATCTTCTTCATGATGTCGAAGCGACCACCTCGTCGCCCTCGCACCTGATTTCCCGCCTTGTCCAGGTAGGGCTCACCTTTCTTCGGCCCGCGCATGTGAACCCGGAATGCCCCTGGTGTGGAAAGGGCATCGTAGTTCATGATGACGATGTCGAGAATGTTCTTGCCGTAAGCAGGCAAGTCGTTCTTCTTGCGTCCCTTGCTATCCCAGACCGTTACTCGGTAAGGAACTGGGCAGTTCTCGGCGAGCTGATCGATCCACACCTGAATGGCGACGACGGGGCCGACCACCAGAACCCGATTGACTCCATGATACTCATGCATGACTGCAGTGAAGTCTACCGCCACCTTGGTCTTACCGGTTCGTGGCTCCATGAGAAGCGCCCCACCCTCGTTCTTAAGGAGGAACTTGAGAGCCTGGACCTGGTGGGCGTACGGGCGCTTCTTGAACTTATAGACCCTCGGTGTCATCTATTGTTCCAATACTCCATTGACTGAGGCCCTGCGGAGATACCGCTAAGGCTAGAGATATAGTGGATCGCCTCGAAGTCACTCCCGCGCTGGTTGTGTTTCGCCATCCACTTCGGCGGTTTAATGATATCACGAGGTTTAATCAGGTTTACCAACCCTGAGAGTGCGCTGCTCGGTCGACCACATTCCACACATACCCACCAGCCGAACTTGCGGCCTCGCTTTAGCGTCGAAGTCTGAACCTTAGAGGTGACATGTTTGTCGGGGTCGCACTGACAGTAGTTGGTGGGCTTGGCGAAGAGGCCGACTACTCGGAATCGCTTTCCTGCCCGAGTAGCATTATCAATCTGCGCGCGTAAGGAGAGGGCCTGGGCTTCATCATCGAACTCCAGGAGCAGATACCGACTACCCATTGGTTGTCACTTCCGACCTCTCATCGATGGTGCAGTTCTTCAGGGTTACACCCTTGCCGAGAGTGATGGCACAGGCGTTGAAGGCCACATTCTCCACCACCCCGTCATCTACAAAGACGACGCCATTACTGATGGTCATTCGTTCAGCCACGAGCGGCTTCTTTCTTCCATGAGCACTTGGTGCAGAACCAGATGATGGGCTTGACCACGTCGATGTCCACCTCGAGCTGAACCAGGAGGTGCTGACCCTTGCAGTTAGGGCAGTAGTCAAGGAGTTTGATGCGGCGTTCCATACCTGTATTCTATGACACTGAGAGTGCCGCGTCAAGGCGGGATGTCATTCTCATTCCTCCTTGACAGCCTTCGGCGATAAGTATATAGTAGTACTTGCATCTCGCTCCAGATGAGCCCCCGTGACTAGTTTTAGTTACACCACCACAAGAAGAAAGAAGAACAACATGGCTGTTAAGGCTGCTGCAAAGACGAAGGCCGCTCCCGCGAAGAAGGCCCCCGCCAAGAAGCCCGTCGAGCCGGCTGCTGACGCTGCGATCTTCGGTGTCTCCGACGTCGCCGATCTGATCCAGGTCCGCACGGGCAAGGCCGTCAAGACCCGCGATCTCCGCACCCTCCTCCGCAAGATGGCCCGCGACGGCCGACTCGACCGCGAGATCGTCGCCGGCAACCGCGAGCGCTGGACCTGGAGCGGCGCTGAGGACCCCGAGGTCGAGGCGATCATCGAGGCCTACGAGGCCGGCGAGCTCGAGGCCGACAAGCAGGAGAAGCTCGCTGCGCTCAAGGAGCGCAAGGCTGAGCAGCGCGCCGCTGCGAAGGCCGCCAAGGAGGCCGAAGAGGCCGACGACGAGGAGCTGGAGGAGGAGGACTAAGTCCTTCGCCCAAGGCGCCTGTACAACTCCCTGCCCCCTCTCGAGGTCAACGATACCGACTTCGATTTGGGGGCAGGGTTTTGTGTGCGCGCTTGATATGCGCAGCCGATAAATGACTCGACTCACCAGGTGATCGGCGATTCTGGCCTTCTCCTACAAGCAGTCAGGCCATCTCAACGATCATTCAGCAGGCGGTGCAGCGGGGGGCTGCGCTTCGGGAAGAGTTTCGAGAGCAGTCTTCAGGTAGGCATCTAGCACACCAGCCGGATCCACACCAGCGGGCGGAGGGGTTGCCTTGATGTAGTTCTCGCGGTTCGTGTGAGCGTACGTGTAAACGTAGGCCACTGTGCTGCCGTTGGCGACATCCGCATTGAGCAGTGCCACATAGTTGTTCTGCACAACCGAGGCAGCATTGGGGATGCCCATCATCTCGGCTTGAGCGACGAACCTAGCCATAAGCTCAGCATCGCCTCGAGCAGCCCTGTAATCAGCAGTTGAAACGTCAGAAGGCATTAGTTTCTCCTTGTTTTCTTAGTTAGAAACCAGCGGCGGTCCCATATATTGAACATAGAACTCACCTCCCAGTGTACCAGCGATATTTGCCCTCTTATGGATAGCAAGGCTACCAACCCAGCATCGTACAAAAGCAATATCGTTAGCCTGGGCTAGATAGCCATCATGCTCTAGAGACATGACCGCTAGATAGCTACCATCCAATGTGTACTTAGAATCCCAGACATTGTTTGGACTAGAGGAAGGTCCCAGCATTAGATGGAAAACGCATGTACCAGAACCATTAGTTAATGTAGTCTTGGCAAAGACTCTGTACATGCCAGCAAGCTTCATGGTGATAGCTCCAGTGCTATCATCGTAGCTTAGAAAGAATGAGCCACCTACTCGACGTGAGAATCCAGTTCCTAGAGTTCCCCATCCTCGAACATTCATGGGAGAACCGCTTGAGGCATTTACCGTAAACTCAGCAGTGGGAACTAGCTCGATAGTCGGACCATCACCTCGAGGATACCACCCCACTGGCGATCCAGTAACAAGCCCCCGGACAGTAAGTCCCGTGGTGCCATTTACTACGTAGTACTGCTCTTCCCAGCCATAATCGGTGTTGTACCAGACTGGCTGGAGGTTGGCTAGAGCAACCTGGTTGGCAGTCGAACCAGGATCGCCGAAGATGGCATCCCGCTGAGCAGTAGTTCCCTGCAGAAGTACTCGGCCATCCTTCACGTACATGAAGTCAGAGGCGTAGATCTTACCGAGAGCGTCAATCGCCCCGCGCTCCCAGTACTTGCCAAATCCCACACCCTGACCAGATTGGCCGAAGTGGATGAAGACCTGACCGACGGCGATTGTGGCGATCAGGGTGGTGGTAGCAAACTTGTCCAGGAAGTCAATGCGGATCTCCCAGGCACTCTCAGGGCCGTAGCTAGAGATGGGGGTTAGATCGGCATCGATGACTGTACCACCGGGAGTTAGTGACAGCTTGGAGGTCCAGGTAGTTCCACCTCGGGGTCGAGACCAGATCTGGTAGCTGATGGCGTTCTTCTGAGTACCATTGACCAGCGAAGAGATGGTTCCCTTGAGGTGAACCTTAATGTAGGCCCCATCTTCCTGAGCTACACCTGCCGAGTTGGTGCGGATCGCCACGGTACCATTCAGGTCGATCAACGGTACTGCCCAGGCAAGTACAGTCACGTTCTTAGTGACTACCCGAGACTTACCTCGAGAGTCAGTGACTGTGATCTTGATCGGTACCGTACCGCTAATCCCGATCACATCAGGAGTAGTACCGGTCTGAGCATTGATAGTCTGCCCAGCCACCTCAATCTTGTATCCGTTGGAAGGAATGGTGGCCCCATACTGTGGCGTTGCAGTGTTAATAGTCACCGTAAGCTTAGATAGCTTCTGAACATAAGCACCTACCGTAGTAGCTACAAGAGGCACTGCCTCAGAGTCAGTAATCTCAGGTACGGCAATGGTGGGAGCAGTAGAATCTGGGGCTCGAAGGTAGAAGGTGACGTCGGTCTGACCGATGTAAGTAGTTCCACTATAGGTCACCGTACGGATGGTGCCGTTACCCTGGGCGGCATTGGGAATCTCAGTGAGGAGGCTAAGAGGAGGTGTCCAAGAGGCAGTCTGACCAATGCCAGTGCCCACCGACCCCGACTGACTGCCAAAGATCCACGTGATGTTGTGGGTGAACCCCGAAGAAGCCCTGTTGGTGTTGAGGGACATCACCGTACCGGCATCGAGTGTGCTCGGGCTCAGGGTGGGTGTGGAGGCCCGAGGGATGGTAGTAAGACCCATTGATCCCCAAGCAGAGGCAGTACCGATACCATCACTACCACCATCGATGTAAGACGAGAAGCTAATGCTCCTGGTACCGTCTGCATTGTGACCGATGTTGAGGGAAGTACCGGCGAGATACAGCGAGTCATAGTTACGGAAGTCGTAGCTGAAGTTACCACTCCAGACGTTACCTTCTACGTTAACTGACCAGTAGCGGTCGGGGTCATACCAGTAGGTGTCATAGCCACCAGTCTGAACAATGTACAGCCCCCAGCTAACTGACGAGTAGTTACCAGGAATGCTCTGAGCACCCTGGCTAACGTATAGATCCGATCGGAAAGGTCGGTTGCTAAAACCGCCAGATGCTACTGCCATTACGTAACCGCCCTCATAACAGTTCCGGTGGTGTGTCGTTGGAACATATGATTACCGAGAAGAACCTCGTCACCAACGAAGCGCTTAACGAAAAGCGTTCCAGAGTTCCAATATGATACTACTGCTCCGGATTCCAGAATGTCAATCTCGTTGCTCTTGATGAGCATCTGGTAGTTTGACCCTGGCTCACTCATTGACAGACCGTCAGGGCCAAATCGATACCGAGTACCAATCTCTTGCACCTGACCAGTTAGCTGGCCCGTTTCATCTTCCACACCTTCCAGGCGGGTGACGATGATGTTTACTGCCTCGTTAGATGAAAGGTCGAGTTCCTGACCGAAGGTTGCAGTAACGTGTCGGGCCTCGATAGTACCGGCCTTAACCGAGTTACCAGTAATGGTGTCGGCAATGATATCCGCACCATCGATACCCACCACTAGTACGCTCTGAGCGATACCGGGAGCAGACTCTCGACCTAGCACATCGACGGCGATGGCGTAGAACCACATGACCGAGCCGATGAACGAAGGCATTGAGACTAGAAGGCGGTCGCTACCTCGAAGCACTGAACCAATCAGCGAGTAACCCCCAGTTTGGGTGGTGCTCATGTAGACATCTAGCTGACGGAAGTTAGGGGGAGCGGGGGCGTCCACCGCAGAGTCTAGGTTACCGTCCCAGATAATCTCTACGTTACCGTTGGCACTCGAGAGGATCATGGGAGTCGGGGGGTCTAGGTTTTCTGCGGGATAGGCAGTGGTAATGTTGGCGGTGTCAGACCATTCCCCGGTACCTACATCCGCAATGGAAGCTCGCACCCTCACCAGATGAGGCGTCTGCACCTGCAAGTCGTCGAATGATAGGGACAGCGCCTGAGTGAGTGGCAGAGCGCGCCAGGCTTCGCTCGGATTGTTCGGCCGATATTGCACCTCATATCCGACTGCGAGACCGCCCAGAGAAGTGCCATCGATATCGGTCGTCACTGCATCCCATGAAACCTGGATAGAAGACTTTGGCAGGTGACCCAGCCAATACCCGAGAGTGCCCAGCTGAACGTTGGTGACCTTGGCCGGAGGGTTGGTCGGATTCGGTGTGGGAGTTCCGCCATTGCCTGCGTCAGATACTGAGCCGCGCACGATGCCGCGCATACGGCGAGCCTGGCGGGCGAGGATCGACTCGAACTTGTCGTTCAGAACGAAGGTAACTCCCCACTCCTCAGCGCCCTTGACATCGACTGAGATCTGGAGCACCCGCATGGTCTCATAGGTGTCTTTGCGGTTGCGAGCCTTGACGTAAGTACCAGCCTGGAAGTCGACGAGCGGCTGCTTCTTCATGTCGACTGGAAGGTACTTACGAGTGTATGAGATTCGCTCTGCAGATCCAGCCTCGAGCTCACCCTGGATCATGAGGTCAGCAGTACCGGAGTCAGTAACTCCACCCTGATTGATGAAGACCAGGTTCTTGCCCCAGGGAGCAGGAGCACCAGGGTTGTCCTTGATCCAGGTCTTACCATCACCACGAAGGATGGCCTTGTGCTTGAGGCCTTCGATTGTTCCGTTGACTGGAGCCTCAGTGTTACCAGATCCCCGGCCCTTGTCGAGTACTACGGTGAGATCGGTCTGTCCGAGAACAGTGTCTGAATTGTAGACCTTCAGTACTCGACCATCGAACCACCAGTCGATCAGACCATCGTCAGCGAAGTTCTTAACGATGTCAGAGAAGCTCATACCCGGGTCATAAGCGATGCTCACGATCTTGTTCCAGGCAACCCCATTAGAATCAGTAGCCGAGTTGAACCCCAGGCTAATGGCGTTGGCAATCCCACTATCGAAAGCTCGAGCCTCAGTTAGTACCTGAGAGAGGATAGCCCCGATCGTCTGAGACCGGAACTTGCGCTTACCATCGCTATCGTACTTATCCTCTGTGAGGCTCGGAATCGCGCCCATGAAGAGTACCTTGGCATACGACATCGTGATGCCGATACCGGGGCAGTTGATCTGCAGCGTGTCCCCAGAACCCTTGGACTCGTCCTGACTCCAGTTCTGGTAGATGTACCGGCAGTTAGGCTTCTCTACCCAGTTGCCGCTAGCGTCAGCGATTTCCACACCAAGCTCGACGGGTCCTTGGAGCCAAGAGAGCTTAGAGCCAATCACTGGGTAGGTAATCTTCAGGGCGGGGAAGTCATTCACTACCTGAGAGAAGGTGTACTCGAGCTGGTCCATTAGCAGACCCTTAGCTGCACCATTCGGGTCATAAGCGCGGATGCGCGTAGCGAAGATCACTGGTAGGTCCCCCTTACCTGAATCGTCAGTGCCGCGGAAGTCGCTGCAGCCTCTGCTTGAATCATAGCGACATAGGAGGTTGTGTCAAGAGTGGGTAGGTACAGCGGAGACAGCTCGAGCTTTCCCGAAGGCGGGTAGTCGAGGTTGGCGGTAACGTCTGTACCCCCGGCCATTGCCCAGTCAGTAGCACTAGTTCCCTGCTTCGCCACGAAGTTCTTCACGTCGATGAAGACGTAGCTACCTGCCGGAATAGTCGCGGCATAGCTGATACCAGTCCGAGTCCCAAAGGCCCCACCAGCACGAGCATTGTACTCGCCTCCAAAGACAGTTACCTTACCCGTGTTATTCTTGTTGCTAAGGCGGATGATGATGTCGTCAGTTTCGGCATCTACTCCAGCCAGCTCGAAGAAGTACATGGGGGCAGGACTAGTAGTCAGAGTCTGAGTAACCTGAGTAACTCCGGGAGTCTGCCAGCGACCATCAGTCAGAGAAATCGGCATGGTCACCTCTAGTACATGAAGCTTGGGCTTCTTGGTAGGTGAAACACCGTTGAGTAGTTGACCAAACGTCTGTCGAATCAGAGGGTTACCGGCCGCACTGTATAGAGTCTCAATCATGAGAAACTCACCACTCATGGCGGCCAGTACCTTACTAAGGTTACGGTCAGCAGTTGCCGCATCGAAGCCGCCTGAGGCATTGATACCCTGGAAGTGCATCACCAACCCATATGAACCGGTATTGCGAGGCTCGCGACTCATCGGGTATTCCCCGTCGCGGCCAGGGAGAGGCAGGGCGACGTGCCGTCGAGCAGCAGGGGTGCGAGGCGGAGTGGCTCCGGCAATCCACCATCGGCCCTGCGGATCATTCAGCTGCAGCCCACCAGAGACGGTCATGGTCTCCTTAATGCTGGTTGAGGCATCCACACCCCCAGACCAGCGATAGGCAACCCCGTCCTTGCTTTGAGAGGAGCCCGAGAAAGCAGAGCCAGTATAAAATGGATCAGCCACTAGAAGAGCGAGGTCGTACCAGATATCAGGCGAGCCGAGGGTACCACCGTGGGAAAGAATGAAGTTGCTCTGACCGGTTCCGTATGACAGTCGATGTTCAAAGGTACCAGCGGCATTGGGTCGTTGAGCACTAACGTAAGTAGTAGAAGAAGGGTTTGTATATAGCTTACCAAGCATAGCCCAAGAGCTACCAGTGATAGGGGCCTCTTGGTAAGAAGTTACTACTAGTGTTCCACCATTAATAGCCCCGCCGGTAATAGTGTAGCTAGCGTAAGAAATACTGGTGGTTGCACTAGTCGCGATCATCCGACCAGAGTAGATACCTGAAGCCTTCCATCGAGAAGAACGAATGAAGGCGATAGCTCCAGTGCTTGCAGAGCCGGGAACTCCGATGCCAGTTAGCTGAGAGACGCTGTTATTTGCCGTACCCTGCCAGCTAACCGAAAGGTCAGCATCTATCTCCGTTGCTGTACTAGAGTTAGCTGCTCCTAGCCAGGTATAGATGAATCCGGCACGAACAGTGGCCCCATCGAAAAATTGACCAGGTGTAGCTGTAAGGGTGGTCATGGGGTCACCAATAATCATGGTGCCCGCAGTGGCAATAGTGGCGTTTAGGGCAAAGGAGTAGCTACCGGCAGCGGTAAAGACTCGAGTAGCCCAAGAAGTAAATGTCCCATCACCATTGTCAATAACACCCTGAGTAGTTGTTCCTGCGGGGGGGTTGCTTCCACCAAAACTAGCATATCCCCCAATAGGGAGACCACCCAGAGGGGCCGTGTGACGAAAACTTACCGTGTGAGTTTCACCGACGTTAGCGGTAACTCCTCCAAAGGAGGTCCAGCTATTCCCCGAAGGGTAACCCCTAACAGCAGGGGCAGAAAGGAATCGCGAATCGGTTACTGGCGTAATTGATACACCCGCCGCATTAGACCAAGCTGAGGGTCGTCGAGAAACGCTGGCCATGAGGTTAGTGCGAAGGATGGGTTGAGTACCACCATCGATGTAAGGGGCTGCATAGTTAGCTTCCACCATTGTTTTAGTGAAACCTACTGTTGCAGTGCCAGAGAAGGCTGCTCCGGCGTTATTATTTTCAAACCAGACATACAGACGTACCGTATCAGCGGGACCATTTACAATACCGGTTCCTGAGATTCGACCGGTAGTAGCATCAAAGAAGGCATCCCAGTGAGCCCGTGTGGCATTACTCGCCGTACTATCCTGGATATCGGCGTAAATCCGGGGTCGAACCCCCGCGGGAAGGGCCACCACCGAGGTATCCATACTGACAGTCACTGGAGTATTGGCTGGATAAAGTGATCCAAGAGCCACTGTTGCAGCTACACCGAATCGCTCTGTCCCGACCCCCGCAGCCATCGCAGTAACTGTAAGCTGCTGAATCTCCCCAGATACGGCGTAAGTACCGGTGGGAGCACCAGAAGAGTATGCTGCAAGACCCGGCGCTCTACCAGAAACGGGAGTACCAATGTTGCGAGGGTTGGTGTACCTGTTGGTGCGGACAGGAACTACTGCACCAGCTGCCTCGAAGTCAGGGTTGGTAAGGAGGTTAATCACCTGAGCGATGGCTGCAGCACCACCGATCATAAGCTCGCGACTACGAGGCATTAGTCCACCGTCCCTAGGTCGATGATGCTACCCACTGTCTGTAGCTCCTTTGTGATCGTCTCACCCGTGGTCTCACCGACCGGGTTGTAAACCTCCGCGTCGACGTTAACGACGTTACGCGGCGTATCTTTCAATTCTTGCAGAAGCTGACGCATCGTCGCAAGGTCGTCATTCTGTGTGGAAACTAGAACCCCCGCGTTGCTTGCGAGGTCAGTACCAAGCTTGAGTTGCATATCAAGCTGCTTAGCAGCACTCACCTGCTCGTAGAAGCTTGTCATCTCGTCGACCACCGAGGTCATCTGGCGGCGGAGGCCCGGCATCATGCCCTGGATACCATTGACTAGACCCTGGATGGTGTTGTCACCGATGTCATCGAAGACCCGAGACGGCGAGTGAATACCGAGAAGGCCCTTAGCCCAGTCGATAGCTCCCTGGACAACCCCACCAATGGCATCCATCACTGCGCCACCAGCATTGGCAATACCGTTAACGAGACCCTGGATCAGGTCGTTACCAGCGGATAGTAGCCAGGAACCGATGCCCGAGAGGAATCCGAAGATCTTGCCTGGCAAGGACTGGAAGAACTGACCAACCGCGTTGATACCGTTGCTAACCCCATTGACGATGTTACTCATCGCACTCTGGAGGAAGCTGGTAATGTTACTCCAGAGGCTGCTCCACACCGAAGTGAGGAAGCTGACCAAGCCGTTCCAGATACCAACGATGGCATTGATCGTGCCCTCGATGACTGCGAGGATCAGATTCCAGACGCCCTGCAGGATCGATAGGATGCCGTTCCAAGCGCCCTCCCAGTCACCCTTGAGGATTGCAGTCACCGTCTTAATAATGGCGATTACGATCTCCAGGGCGGCCTGAATGATCGGAGCGATAGCCTCAAAGACGGTGGTGATGATCTCCAGCACAAACTGGATGGCGGGGATCAGAGCCTCGAGCAGAGTCTGGATCAGAGGCATGAACGCCTCGGCCAGGGCCATGATGATCGGCACCACTGCCTGGATAACTGCGATCAGGACTGGGAAGATCGCTGTGATGATCTGCATCAGTACCGGAATCAGCATGCCCAGAAGCTGAGTACCCAGCTGTACAAAGACCTGTACAATCTGCATCACGATCGGCACAAGTGCCATGATGAGCTGCATAAGCGGCGGCAGGATCGCCGTCACCAGAGACATGAAGAGAGGGATCAACTGACCCATGAGAGCCGCGATCAGTGGCGCCAGCTGGATTACCAGGTTCAGGATCGTCATACCCAGGTTCATCAGCGCAGGAAGCAGCTGGGTAATAACCATGGCGACGATCGGGGCAAAGGCCTGTACAATCTGAGCAGCTGCAGCACCAAGCTCAACTAGAGCCGGCATGAGCTCACTGACCACAGTAGCAATCACCGGGGCGAAGGCCTCAGCAATACGACCGATAGAGCTAGAGACCGAGTCACCAATCGGTGAGAGGTACTGTAGGATGCTAGTAGCTACCCCGATGATTGCCTGGATGAACGGAGCGAGAGCCGAGATCACGTTCCCGATGATCGGGATGATGGTCTGCAGAGCACTACCAAGGAAGTTACCAACCGTGGTCGCCAGGCTCATGATGAACGGCAATGCGTTCTGGAAGGCGTTACCTAGTGCCCCACCTACGACCGTAAGCAGATTCATCACGAAGGGGACTGCAGTCTGGAACGCCTGAACTAGTGCCCCACCGACTACAGTCAGAAGATTCTGTAGTGCTGGTAGAGCTGCGTCGATCATCGGCTGGATTGCAGCCATGAGCTGAGCCCAGAGTTGACGGCCCATCTCAGTCTGAGTGAAGAAGAGGGCGAGAGCCGCAGTCAGCGTGATGATAATGCTGATGAGGATGCCGAGAGGTGAGCCGATGGCTGCAGTCATGATGGCACGAATGCCGAGGGCGATCTTAGGCAGGATACCTGCTAGAGCCGTCAGTGCGGGACCTGCTCGAGTGGCAAGACCAATGATGTTCAGGATCGACCCGGCCAGCATGCCAAAGGATCCCACACCAATCAGGGCAGCTCCACCGATACCAGTGAGAGCAAAAGCAGCAGTCTGCACCCACTGAGGCATATCGATGAATGCCTGTACCATGTCGGTAACAGCCTGCACGATGCCTCGAGCGAAGCCCTGGAAGCTTGAGCCAGAAGAGATGAAGAGCGTGTCGAGGTTACCGCGAAGGATCTCTATGTCACCGCTGAGGTTGTCAAGTCGCTGGCTTGCAACATCGAGTGCGGTGGTCTTCCCGACCTCATCATTCATCCGCGCGAGGGCAGCGCTACCACCATCGAGCAGGTTGAGGATCGTGGGCAGTGAGGTGATCGGGAAGATCTGCCCGAGGATGTCCATCTTGTCAGACGTAGAGAGTCCGGCAAGAGAGCCGTTGAGGATGTCGAGGAGCTGGGGAATTGGCTTCAGGCCGCCACTCATTGTGAGTAGCTTGTTGGTGCCATCCTCCGTGACAATGCCAAGAGTACGTAGAGCATCAGCACCCTTGTTAGTGGGCGCGAGAAGCTTGTCGAACATCTGGCGAAGACCAGTACCGGCCTTGGAACCCTTAATGCCTCGCTCACCGAGGAGGGCAATCGCGTTGTTAACGTCCTCGAAGGAGATGCCTGCGGTCTTCGCTGACGCGCCAGCATATGTCATGGTGGTGATGAGGTCACCGACATCGATGGACGATGCGTTGGCCGCTCCAGCCAGTCGGTCGACTACCTTCACCGCTTCATCGGCAGAGATACCGAAGGTGTTAAGGATGGTGGTCAGGGACTTGGCTGCATCAGCCAGAGGCATGTCGGTGGAAGCACCGAGGTTAGCTACGGCCTGACCGATACCATCGAGGATGTCCTTGGTAGAGACACCCGACTTACTAAGCTCAACGAAGGAGTCAGCGATCTGGTTAGCCGAGTAGATCGTGTCGGCACCGAGCTGGATCGCCTTCTGGCGGATCGCGTCATATTCCTTCTGGGTTGCCCCAGAGACGGCCGCGAAGAAGTCGAGCTTGCGTTCGAACTCAGCAGCAGCATTAACTGCCGTGAGGATACCGCCTGCCATTACAACACCGGCACCGGCGATCACTGCCCCTGCAGTAGTGAGAGCGCCAGCACCGGTGCTGAGGGCAGAAACAGTAGAAATGTTCGCCTGTCGAACAGCCGTATAGGAGTCAAGCGCCTGCTTGACATCCAGGATCATTTGACCCCGAATGGTTCCTAGCGTGTTCGACATCTAATCCCCTAGCTGAAGAAAGCGGCTGGGTCAGCGAATTGCTGTTTCTGTGGTTTACTCGAGTCACTCAGAAGTTGGTCAAGCTTTCGCTTCTTAGCAGCAACTGCGGCTGCCTCGCCCTTCTGTGGCTTGTGACCTACTTTGTCAATTTCTTGAGTTACGTAAGTACCTAGATACCAAACTGCTTCATCTAGGCAGTAAGCCTCGTAGCTTCCCGCTACTAGTCCGAACCTAACCGATGGCGGCATCCTCAGTGCCATGCATTGCTGATAGAGAATCCACACCTGCTCTTTGCTGCGCACGAAAGGTCTCGAGGTCCTTCACTCCCGAAGTGATCCAGGCGAAGATGAACTGCTTGTCCTCATCGGGGAATTCATCGACGTAGAGCAGGTCTTCACTGCGGAGATCCTCTGGGTCTTCGACCGGAGCTTCAGGGAAGCGGCGGTTGTTCTCCTCGACGTCAGCCTGGGTGGGAACCGGAAGAATCGGCGGCTCTACCACTGCCATGAGAGTGACGGAGTCCATCATCTGGTTCATGTCGTCGAGAAGCTCGGTATCGCCGTCCTTGAGCTTCTGAGCGAGTTCCTCGCCCATACCCTCGGTCGTACCGCGGTCGAGCGCCTGGGAGATGATGGGAAGAAGTGAGTTGGGGATCTTGCCCTTGCCCATGAAGACCCGCAGGCCTCCAGGGTTCTTGAGCTTGACCACTGCACCAGAAGGCAGCTCCACCACGGCAGAGATGCGCTTCTTGAAGTCTCCGACGGTGGAGATCTTGAGTTCTTCTGCTTTTGCAGCGGTAGTCCGCGGCTTCCGAGCAGAGGTTGATGCAGCCATTTGGTCCTCCTGGGGATCTTGGTTATGGCGTGTGAGTTTGGGTGTTTAGTTTTGTGTTTCGTTCTGACGCAAGGATATCAGTGACGTTTCGTATTGCGATGTCGTGCAATATGGTTCCACCATATATGCACGAATCACATCACGCAACAACCCCCGATACCTTGCATTATTCTTGCGGCTGGGCTTCTTATTCCTTATCAGGCGAGAGTGACCGTGCCGGCAGGAGTCAGGAGAACGGCGCTGGTCTGCATGGTCTTGGCAGCAGTCAGCGTGATGGTGAACGGGCCAGTACCGGTGACCGTTGCCGTAGCACCAGTCATCGAGCTGAGACCGTTGATCGCCGTCTGGATCGCAGCCGCAGCCGCGTTGTAGGCGATGTCCGGAGTGACGAAGTCCTGAACGACCAGGCGGTAGGTACCACCAGTCGGCGTCCCGCCGATGGTCATGGTCCAGGAGGTCTTCGGAGCGAAGGCGTCGTACGGGATCGCTGCAGCGGTCTCGTTGTGGACGAAGTCGTACAGCTTGCTGGAGACCTGGTCTCCATAACCCTTGCCCGAGGCATTGGTCAGCATGAACGAGCCGTTGGAGAACTCAGCCTTGAGATCGGCGTCCGCCTTGCAGCGGTAGACGATACCATGGAAGTCCCCGCCGTTGTCGGAGATCGCCCGACCCTCGACCTGGAAGTACGGGCGAGCGTCGCTGGTGAGCTTCGTGAAGGTGCGGACCGCGTTCGGAGAAGTACCCGAGGAAACGATCGAACCACCCGAGAGGATCTTCCAGATGTCGAGGGAGATACCGCCACCCTCGAGCTCCCAGTCGACCGTCGGGCCGGCACCATGCGAAGCCTCGATCTTGTCGTCGCCTTCGAGGGTTTCGAAGTCCTCGGCTTCGGCGAAGGTGAACGTCCGAGCAGCGGGAAGCTTGACTCGGTTTGCCGTGTCCAGAACACCGCTGGCGAGGATGGGGGTAAGCACCACCTGCCGCAGGCCGAATGGCAGGGCGTAACCTGCGAGAGCCATGTCTCATTCCTTTCTAAGGTGAGGCTCTGCGAACCTCTTGGTTTTGGTAACTTGACCCGATGCCAAGCTAATGGTGTGGAGGACAATCACCCCGCGACTAGCTCCGCACTTGCGGCGCTTGCATCGGACTTCGAGCTCCGTACCATCGTCAGAGAGGACGCCGTAGAGGTTTCCCTCGCATCTCAGGTGAGTGGCCATCCTGCTGACTCCCTAGGGGCTTTTGACTTGACATCAGGTAATTTATCATGCGAGCATGATGAGGCGATTTGAAGCGCTTCCTCGACCCGCCCAGGGGGATTCTCGCATGATTGACGATCGATTCAGCCCTTGCTGGATCGCTTGTTGGATGAGGCCGTCGAGTCCTCGGCCGGCTTCTCTGCGGAAGCATTGACCTCGGACTCAGCCTCTACTACCGGCTGAATCACCTCGAAAGCTCCGAAGAGCTCAGGGCTCGAAGTCAGGGCTGCAGCGACTTCATCAGTCACCTCGACCAGAACTCCGTTGGGGAAGATGAAGTTCTCTTCAACCTCCACACCAGCCTTCGCGAGATCCCCTCGCCCCAGGACTCGGACGTCATCCCGACCTCCGTAAACCACGTTAGCCATATCACTTCTCCTTTGTAATCAGCTGGAACCGCGCATACTTGAACACCGTATCCAGCGTTTCATCATTGAGATCCTGGCTGGTCTCAAGGTATCGGCAGGTAATCACACCATGGTAAGGCGAGCCCTGGAGTCGTAGTGCCTTCCTCAGCTCATCGATGATCTGATCGATCTTCATATAGTCGCCACCGGCATTAGCGGTGTCATGCACGAAGATCTGCACGAACTGGCGAGCTTCAGTCGACTCTTCCGAGAGATCCTCGGTGGCACTATAGCCGAGCTTGTAGACGATGTAGGGGTGCTCCTCGATGGCCGACGACATGGTCTTCTTGGCGAAGACTCGAGGGTTAGCCAGTCCACCGATGAGATCGACCAACCCTGGTGTGGAGGTCAGCTTGTTGTAGAGCCAGATTCGGGGTGTGTTGTCGCCGGGTGTTGAGGGGTCAGGATCTGCGAGCCATTGAGCAGTGAAAGGTTGCCAGGGTCCACCATCCATGATGGAAAGAGAGACTCCGATACTGCCCGGGGTATTACCTGACAGGTTAATCTCATCCAGAAGAAAGAACCAGAGGTGAGGGTCAGCAGCACCACCAGAACTAAACTGGAACATATAAGAGTTGCCAGCCGGGGTGAACTGAGGGGGCAGAAGTTTGGCTGGACCACCAAGACTCGGGTTAGTACCCGGCGTGGCCAGAACCGTGACGACTCGACCCTCGCGAGAGAAAGCCAGGGTAGTTCCATCGAGGTAGGTAAGAGTAACTGGTGAGTAGGTAGTCATCAGTCCATCCCCGATCGTGCGGTGGCGGCGGCTCGAGCTGCTTCATCCATGACGCGGCGGGCGTTCTGCTCGAGGGTGGGCATTAGAGTGGCGAAGCGACCGTTCTGGATGGTCTCGAGCCAGAGACCATATTCAACGGTGTGATAGAGCGTGAGGACAATAACGCCATTGTTATTCTCCACACCATGCCTGATTCCGGCGCGGGCTTGGCCGGTTCTGTCTTCCCATCCAGCGTTAACTCGAGCAAGATCCTCGAGCTCATTGCCGGACATATCCATAGAGTTGGCGATTACCTGGTCCCACTCTGGCCCCTCGAACCACGCTGAGATTCCGTCAGTGACGACGAAACCGGAGGTGCTAGGCATTGATGTTCGGCTTTCCGAAGAAGTCGATGGAGCAGAGGTGAGACTCTTGGCGAGGCTCATGGATACCTGTGACCTCGTAGTGCTCACCCAGCCAGGTGAAGCGGTCGCCCACCTCAACATCTAGAGTGTGCATGCCGATCAACAGGTAGTCAGTGTGTGGGATGTCCCCTGCCTCGGAGTTCACCAGGCCGTTGTTGTAACGGCGCTTGTTCTGAACGATCCGAGCCTGCTGCTGGGGGAGGACGCTGGGGACGCCGGGGACAAGTCCCCCAGCAGCAGTCTTAGTCGGCTCACCGTCTCGAGTGAACACGATCTGCACCGGGTCCGCCTGGATGAAAGCCAAGACGTTCCGACGGCGCATCACGAGTTCAGTGTGGTTCATGATCGAACGATCTTCCCAACTCGAGTACGGCCCTTTGTTGCCGGGTTTACGACGATGCCTTCCCACTGCTTGACCATGGTGACCGCGTGATCGAAGAGGTCCGAGAACGTTCGAGACGCGGCACCATCGGTCACGTTGACCAGGTTGGCGTAGTGGGCCATTTTCTTCCGCCAGCCCGTGAGCGTGGCGTAAGCAAGCCCCTTACCCTGGTCGATCCAAGCAGCGACTTGGGCATCGGTGAACAGCGTGGCCGCCTCAGTCTCCCCCTCTGGGATGACCTCGCCGAGGTTCTCTCGAACATCGGTGATCTGAGCAGGAGTAGCGGTCATGGGATTAGGCCTCGGCAGCCTTGTCCTGAGCGACGAGAGCCTCGCGAACCTCGCCTGCCTTCAGCGACGAGCCATCCTCGCGCTTGAGGGCGATGCCGCGCTCCTTGGCGAGGTCGACGAGCGCCTGGCCCTTGACCTCGGAGTAGTCGCCCTGTGAGTCGTCGTCATCCTCGATCTGCTGGTTGCCCTCAGCGGCGGCCAGAGCGGCCTTGAGGCGCTCGATTTCCGCTGCCTGATCCTGCTCGAGGGCCGTCGGGCCGGAGGTCTCCACACCCGCATCGGCGAGCACCTTCTCGGCGAGCCAGCGCGGGTCGTTCGAGATCTCTTCACCGTCGGCGTCGAGGAACGTAACTCGATCCTGGTTGGTCTTTGCCATGATGTTTCTCCTAGAGTGAGTGGGGGCCTCGGCCGAAGCTCCGGCCCCCGTTGACCTTAGTCGTTGGCGTAAGCCGCCGGGATCTGGTACGGAGCAGCCGCCTTGATCTGCATCACGGCGATGGCACCGCGGTGGCGGATACCGGTTCCGATACCCTTGCGGTAGAAGGAGTCGATCAGCGGGTACTGCGAGCGCTGACCGGGGATGATCTTCAGACCGCGGTACGCCGGGTTGGAGTGCTGGCGCAGACCGATGGGGTTGGAGATGCTGTCCTGACCACCGGTCACGACCGAAGCCATGTAACCGGCGGGGATGTAGCCCTCCTCGACCACGTGGAACGGACCGTAGGTGCCGACCTCGCCCGGAACCGTGCCGGTGGGGCCACCGACGTAGGAGCCGTTGTTCGGAACCCAGACCTTGCCACCGTAGTACTCGGGGTTCGGCACGAAGTCGTACTTGGCGCCCGTGGCGGTCTTGAACGTCTTGATGACGTCGGACTCCTGCTTGTTGACCCAGAGCACCGTGCGGTACCCGTTCTGGAGCGTGTAGCCGTGCTCCTCGGTCAGCGTGGCGAGGGTGTCGAGGTTGGCAGAGGTGACCGTCGCGCCGCCCGAGACCACATAGTGGTTGTGGGTGCCGGCGAAGGTGTTCTGCTTGTAGGGCGGGGGAACCTCTCCGTCACCGTTGTAAGCAGCGAAGACCGTGACCGGCTCGTTCTTGTCGGTGAAGCCGCCGGTGTTGTTCAGCGGGTTGAAGAGGCGGCGCATGACCTTGCGGAAGGTCAGCTTGGTGTCGGCCTCCAGCGCCATGTTGTGGTGGAGCTGGAGCTGCTGGCGGTCCGCCTCGGCGATGAACATCCAAGTGTACCGGACCGCGAGGTCGTAGAACTTGAAGTCGTAGCCGCGGAAGAACCGAGCAGCAGTCCCTCGGATGCCGACCGGCTGACCGTACTCGGAAGCCTCCTCGAAGTCGACCTCGCTCGGGGGCGTGATCTCTTCGGTGATGCCCGAGACGGGAACCGTCAGAGCGTTGATGATGGAGTTGCGCTGGACGTTCCGCAGGCGGATGGTGTCCTGGACCTCGTTCCAGAAGTCGTTGAGGTCGGTGCCATCGGCAGCGACAACGACATCGGCTCGTTCGTTGAAGCCCTGCTCCTGGCCATAGGCCTCAAGAGACTGGGCACCCTCGGCGAGCAGCCACTGGATCAGGTCTGCGGCCTTAACCGTGCTCATGTGAGTTTGTACCTTTCTATCAGGTGTGTGGAAAAGCCGCTTACGGGGCCGGGGTGACGGGAGCGCCGAGGCGGACCACGAGGCGACCGGCGTTAACCGTCCAACCCACGAGGACCTTGCCGGTGCCGGCGGTAGCGCTGAGCGTTCCATCTGCCGCGGCGTACCACTTGGTACCAGCCACGAAGACCGCGGGGTCGAGATCGACGATCTCACCCGAGGTCATGATGTCGACGACGTCGCCAGCCTGAGCACCGATGGGGGCGTTGGCGTTGGGCGTGCCCCCGTTGAGGGCAGTGCCCCAGGCGCCGACCGGGCCGCGAGCCACGTTCTTGACCAGAACGCCCACCGCGCCGGTCTGACCGGCAGTGCCGACGACGACCTGACCGGAAGCGTTCAGCGAGACAGCGACGGGCCCGATGCCACCGTTGGTGAGCGTCAGCGCAGCAGCCAGCTTAGCGCGGAAGCCCCCGGCAATCGGGTCGTACTTGTCGTAACGAGCCATTGTTTTACCTTTCTTGGTAAGGGGTTGTTATGAACTTGGGGATTACCGCAGAGCGGGGTACTTCTCCTTGAGCTCTTCCTCCGTGCTCTTCTTCTTGCCCTTGCGTCCGAACTTGGAACCCGAAGGATCCTCGTCATCGTCCGCGGCACCCTGACCCTTGATGAAGTGCGGCTTACCCTGGGCGATCCGCTTCACCTCAGCAATGATGGTCTTGGTGTCGATCTCGATGTCCGAGGGGTCATCCTCGTCCTGAGTGTAGGTGAGAGAAGAGCGATTGACCAGGGCAACAGCGTCTTCCGGGTCAACGAAGTTGGCCTTTGCAGCAGCCTTGCGAATAGCAGCATCCAGATCGCGTCGGAGAAGGCCCGAAGCAAGCTTCGAGATCTTGTCCTGGGATTCGGTCAGCTGCGTCTTGGCGGCATCCAGCTCGCCCATCTCCGCAAGGTCCTTGGCCTTGACCTTCTTGGCGAGCGTGTTGGCGCGACGTTCCTCTCGCTTCGCCTTCAGCCGTTCGGCCTTGAGCGCAGCCTTCAGTCCCTGAACCTTGGGGTCGTCGGCGTCGTCATGCTCGTTGTCGTCGTCTTCGTCGTCGTCAGCGGTGTCTTCCACACCCTCATCGGTCGAGTCGTCGACGTCATTGGACTCAGAGCCCTGAGTACCCGCAGCGTCGTCCTCACCCTCAGCTCCGAAGAAGAACTCCGGAAGAAGGTCTAGGGTCAGCTTGTTGTCACTCATTTTGGTGATCCTCCTTGCGCATCCCGCGCTTGTTGGTTTGCTTCCGTGCCGCTACTTTCGTTCGGTCGGTTGCGGTTGTTGCTGCGGTTCCCGGCGGGAGGCAGCGTATCCCCCTGGCTTGATGGCGTCCCACCATCGTTGGTGCCCAGAGAATCGTCTAGGGTCAGCCCCTTCTGAGCTAGGAATGCCTCGCGAGCTGCGGTGGCCTGGTCCTGAGCTTCCTTGAGGAGCTGCTTATCCATGTCCGGCGGGAAGTGGTAACCCAGCTTCTCCATCTCGTCACGATAGAACTGCTTCGTGATGATCTTCCGGTCCATCATGTTGTTGAGTTCGTTGAGCTTGGCAGTACGATCCTGCGGAAGCTTATCTCCGATCACGGGAATAATATCACCGTTCAGGGTTTCGCCCTCATAAACTTCGTGCCACGTCTTCCAATCATAGAAGAGTTGCGTGAGTTTGTCGATGCCGGCCTGATCCCGAGTCTCGATCTTAGCAAGCGTCGGGGCGAAGCGGATGGCGAGAGCGATACCACTCTGAGCGGTCTGAGGGTCAACCTTGCCGAGAGCTACATCCGTGAGACCTGAGGCATCATTGAGCTTGCCCTCCAGGTAGTCGATCTGGTCAGTGGCCGGAGTGATCGAGTTAACACCCTCAACTCGGCGGAAGTAGGAACCCTGAGGTACCTCCATGACCCGACCGGGAGCGACTTCCCAGTCGGTCTCATTGCCCTCGTCGTTGACCGGACGACCACCATCGGTAGCGTAGACTCCCAGACCTTCAAGAGCAAGAGCAGCACTGACATCGGTGTCACCCTGGCTGATCGTCTGAGCGATGGTCTCGAGACCACGAAGTTCAGAGCTGCCGAAGTCCTCACCCTGCCATCCGCGGTTCTTGAACCAGTAGATAGGGATGGTGGTGATTCGAGCATCGAGCAGGCCTAGCGGGATGAGATCCTTGACCTTCTTGGCCTGGGTACCGTACCACTTCGGCTCAAGCTCGTAAATACCCTCCTCGCGAGATACTCGCTTGGTACCGTTCTCAGCTTCCTCGAGACGGTAGGTAAGCTTACGAACCCGGGTCTTGTCAGGTTCATCAGTAGTCCAGTACTGAACCGCGATGTGACAGCCGACCATCTTACCGGGGTTGTCCTCATCATAGATCGGGAAGACCATCGACGGGTCAACCGAAGTAAGTGAGAGGCGAGTACCCTGCTGCTTCTTCGGGTTGGCCGTCAGGTGGAAGACGAAGTCACCTCGTACTACCCCTGAGAGCTTGGCCTCGTTGAACGAGGAGTAGAAGGACTCTCGCTTCAGGAAGGCCTGCAGAGCAAGCTTCGTCTTCTCCTTGTCAGGCTTCTTCAGCTTCTCGGGGGCAGCGTCTTCCTCGGCTGGTGTGGAAACATCACCGACCGTGATCTCGAGCCCCTTCAGCAGGTAATGAGCAGTCGTGTCGGCGATGATACGAGCGTTCGGGATGTATAGGGGAACTTCCCCATCGAGCACGCGCAGAGCATACTGCTTCGGGTCGTTCCAGTACATCTGGTCGTACTTTTCGTACGCGGCCAGACGGTTCTGGTCCTCTTCAGGCACCCAGGAAGGCCGGGACGCACTGCTGAAGAATGGCCGTACGGTGGACCACTGATCGTAATCCTGATCGCTCATGCTGCGCGTCTCCTAAACTGACGAATCGAACTCTGGCGACCGTGTCGAGTCGCAGTAGAGAAGGCCTCCATGTGGCCCTTGTAGAAACGACCTAGTGCCTCCGGGCCGTGGTTGTTAACATCCTGCGGAAGTTCGCTTTCGTTCCTGGTATCACTGTGATTCTCAGGCCAGCGGTAACCCTCTCGCATCTCCCAGATGAGCTCCTTGCAAGACTCATCCACGATCAGACCAGGTAGCTTCTCGGGGTGGTTGTCGGGCAGGTGCTCGGGACGAGGCTTGAGAGCAGAACGAATGAGCTGAAGTCGAATCTTGAGCTCGCCACCCGTGTTGGATCGAGTGGGTACCTTGAGGTGACGACGAAGGATGGAAGCATCGTCAGGAGCCGCGGGGTCGACGTAGATTCCCTGAAGTTTCTGGGTGAGCGGGTTGTTCAGCAGCTCGTTCCGAGCGATATCCTCAGAGTCACGAAGCTTGTACCGCTGCTCACCAATGACGTAGACTCGATGGTTCAGCGGGTCTTCCTGAATCCAGAGCCAAACCCAGTCATTGGTATAACCGAAGTCGACTGCCGCATAGAGAGGCCAGTCGTAGTTATATTCGAGATGACGAACGTGGATATCGTCGTCCCATTCCTTCATAACCCTACCATGGCGGAGTACGAACTGGCCACCGTACTGGCGGTCGAACTCATCCTTAGTAAGGTCCTCCTCGGCTTCAAGGATTTCCGGGTCGTTACGACCTCCGGGGAAGACTGCGGTGTTAGTCCAGGAAGGCAGCTGCCATGACTTCCACTGCGTCATGCTACCCGATTGGCCGCGATTGTAGCCCCAGTAGAGAAGGTTAGTGTCGCTTGCTTCCTCAGGCACCCCGCTCATCATTGAGATACCGCGCTTGTCCGAGAGAGCAGGTCGGACGTACTCGGTGAATGTGCGGCGCTTGTGTCGACCGGCTTCGGCAAGAAGCACGAAGTCCAGGCCATCACCAACGAGGCTTTCCGGGTGGCGAGCGGACTTGCACTGAACATCGAAACCCCATCGGGTCTGGATGTGCATGTTGCCGTTCTCGGTGTTATTCAGGAACTTCGTGGATACCTGATCGATATCCAGGGCCTTGAATGAGTCGTAGATGACGCGGAATTCCTTCTCCGCATCAGTGTACTCAGGGCCAATGATCCAGCCTCTCATGGGCAGACCAATGAAGTTCTTGATGAAAGCTAGGGCCTCAATTTCCTTGCCACCGAACATCGACTTACCCCACCGTCGGCCGTTAGAAAGCACGCGGTGTCGAGTGTTGTCGTAGTGAACGAGTCGCTGCCCCGGGTGTGGAGTATAGCCGGTCTGCTGGAAGTACACATCCTTGCGAAATACCCTTCCTTCGGGCATTTGCAGCATGGGAACTCCTAATGGGCAGATGATGAATCACCAGCAAGCAGTTGGCTGAAGCGATTAGGGGACCATTACGGATTCCCTGGGGATCATGCTATATGATGATCGGCGCGCGACTCAATAAGGGGATTCTCTATATCGCTGAGTCGCCTCTCGGCGAAGTTGCTGGCCTCGCTGCTGGCGGGCGCGTCGATCAGCTTCCACACCCTCAAAGGCGCGCGGGTCGTACTGCCCACCGTTCCAGAACCAGGGGTCCACTGGCGCGTTGGGATCCTCTTCCTGGCCCGTGATGGACTGAAGTCGTAGCTTGTCGGAGGCCGTCAGAGCCTCGGGGCCCATGGGAAAGACGGTGTTAGGCATGAGCCCTCCACCCTCGAACTCCGAGTGATCGTTAACGTTCGTAGCCATGACGGCCTCCGATCTTTAGAACAGCTGGTTGGGGTCGTGCGGCTCACCCTGAAGCTGGGTGATAACCACCGAAGCCTTCTCAGCGACTGCCAGGGTCTTCTGCTGACCAGAAACGAAGACCGCGAGAATAGAGGAGAGGGCAGAGAGGCCAAGCGACAGAGCGAGTAGGATGGTCGCGTTCAGGCCGTTGTCGTAGACCCCGAGAAGAACCAGGGCCGGCGAAACTGTAGCAGCGAGCGCATAAATAGCGCCTCGAGTCACTGCCCATGCTGTACTCCAGTCACCTCGTTTGAGGTTGACCAGAGAGAGGATAGCAGCGACAAACTGCAGGACGGCTCCGACGATGATGAGCCACTGCTCGGTCTGTGCCTCAGTGGCGAAACCAAGCAGGATCAGCAGCGGAGCGAGAGAACCGAAGAAGAGCTGGATCTTCTGTCGACGGTCCTGGGTGAACCATTCAGCGAGAGACTTCATGGCTTAGTAGGTCCTCCTTTACATGTGTCGGTCGGGAAGGTGTACACCGTCCCATCGGTGAGAGTGAAGGTGAGGTTACCATCACTACAGGTGATAGTCGCGATACCGACCCCCGGAGCCCCGTCTTTCCCATCGATGCCGTTGGTTCCGTTAGTACCATTGGTACCGGGAGCTCCATCCTTGCCGTCAGTACCGTTCAAGCCGTCCTTGCCATCTAGGCCATTATTGCCCGGAGTACCCGGAAGGCCTGGGGTTCCGTCCTTACCATCCTTGCCGTCCTTACCATCCAGGCCATCTCGACCATCAGTACCATTGGTACCATTACTGGGAGGAGTCACTACGTCAACAGGGTCTCGACCGTCAGGCTTAGCACCCAGGTCGATGATCTGCTCATAGAGGTCGTTGGCATTATTCTGGCTGGCGACCAGGTCGTTAGCAAGATCCCGGTTGTCCACTGACAGTTGCTCGATCCGCTGGTCCTTCTGGATCATTGCCGCCTGTTGGCTAATGAGTACCCAGAGGATGGCCCCCAGAAGAAGAAGCCCCAGGGCGATCGTGGCCGCAATAAGGCCCCATTGCCTCTTGCGTTCCACCGGAGCAGGCGGGATGACCACTGCCCCTGGTGTGGGAGTGACCACCTCGCCACTATCATCGTCGCTCACGGTGGGGATGAGCCCAGTGTCCTTGGTCATGGTGTTCCTCCGAGACGAGTGACGGTAGCTACGAATACAAAGCCGATGATGAGCGTAATGAGCGGACTGGCGAACATACCAAAGATCTGCCACCGTCGTGAGGCAGCTTCCTTACCTCGGTCCTGCTGCTCCTTAGCCTTCTCAGTAAGCCTGACCTGCTCCGCAGTTACTCGAGCCTGTACCTCCTTGGCGAGGTCAGTAGTTAGGTCTGAGATGTCCTTGGCTAGAGCCTCGAACTTCTCATTCACCCGACTCTGCTCTTGTCGGAAGGTCTCATTTGAGACGAGCTTACCGAGGTTTTCGTTCATCTCCTTGCGCATCGCGGCAAGGTCTTCTCGTAGAAGATTGAAGTACCAGGAAACGTCGGGCGGGTCGCCGGCCATGAGACCTCCCTTCAAGAACTAGAGATATTTACTTGGAGAAGAACTTCTTGAGCTGCTCGAAGAGCCACTGCCAGAAGCCAGCCGCTTCGGGGGTCAGGCCACCCTCAGGCTTCGGGTCCGGATCGGGGTCAGGGTTCGGCTTGACAGTGACGGGGTGCTGACCCCACTCGGGAGCCATCGCCCAGACGAAGTCGACCGAGTCGCCCCACTGACCATTGGACCACTGTCGAAGCTGAGCGCGGTCATCCCAGTGGATGTACTCAGTTTCCGACTTGCGAGACCATGCGTAGGTCTGGAAGCCCCACTTGATCTTACCGGCATCGAACGCGGCCTTGATGATGTAGTAGCCAGCGTAGAGGCCGACTCGATCTAGGCCGATCACCGATGCAGCACCATCGAGAGCTTCGAGGATCTTCGGGATGTCTTCAGCAGGAGCGTTGTAGTCTACGTTGAAGTAGACCGCGCAGGCCTCGAGTCCGGCGATAGCGCGGTAGGCTTCAGCCGCCTTTGCCGCTTCCACACCAGCCTGGAATCCGCCGAGAAGCTCGCGACCATCTGCCTCGTAGATCTGGAAGATCGCCTTGTTCGAGCTCAGGTAGCCGCCGGCCTCTTCTCGAGAAAGACCCTTGTTGGTGCGGCCATCATCGTACTTGGCCTTCCAGAGGTAGCGACCCACCCCGATGATCTTGTGTCGAGTGAGCTTGTCCATGGCAGGGCGAGCGAAGGAGAAGTCGATCAGACGACCGAAGTTCTTCGGCGGGAAGGCCAGGCCATCGCAAGTGATGCCCCAGATCCGGTCCTCATCGATCTCCTCGTTCGCCTGGAAGACCGCGACTGCATCGCTGGTCGCCCTATCCCAGACGTCGGTCTGCGGAACCTTGAGGAATGCCTGGATGTCCTTCGTCGACCGAGGCGGAATCAGACTACCAGTCTCAAGGGTGAGGTTCTTGCCCAGGTCGGGTGTGGGAGTAGTACCCCCACCATTGCCTCCATCACCAGGCTCGGTGATCGGAGCTTCCCAGGCACCATCCCAGGTCTCAGGACCGATGAGCTGATCTCTGGTGTAGCCCTTCTCCTCCTGGAAGTCGCCAGCGACACCTGCCGTCTCGTCCCCGTACTTACCATCGGGGTTGATCTTCCAGCCTCGCTTGGCCATCTGTCGCTGCCAGGCCTCGAGATCGGGACTGTAGCTGTAGAAGCCGGAGATGGAGTGGGGGTCGTCGTTCGGCGGACCGAACCAGTAGCCAGCCGGAAGCGGGAAGGCCTTGTGGCCGTTCTTGGTGGCGAGCAGGAGATCGACTCGAGCGTTGGTATCAGGGCCATACACCTTGTCGGGGTCCAGTGCCACTCGAGCCTGAACGTCACCGACTGCTGCCTGGGTCTTGGCACCGTCGTAACCGTCTGCTCCATCGGGGCTCAGGTCGTAGCCGAGGGCGATGAGCTTCTGCTGCGCAGCGACGACCCAGTCAGCCCCGTAGAGTTCACGAGCGGGGAATGCAGTGGTAGAACCCCCACCACCACCTCCACCAGAGCCACCTAGCTCACCAAGGTATTCCTTGTGCCAGGCTTCATCGAAGTTGTTGCCAGCGTTCGAGAAGTTGTAGTTGCCCGCGTTGCGCTGCATCCAGCCGTCTCGAGCAGTGCCGAAGGTCGTGACACCCGGGTCATCACCCGAGTCGTAGAGGTCGAGAGCACGAGGACCGATGGGGCCATCTTCCTCGTGGTTGGAGGTGCCCGGCACAGCCACCGTGCCTGCCGAAGAGACCCGGTAATAGCGAGTGCCATTCCAGACGCGCGTGTCGTAGACGTATCGACCGTTGACATCGCCTGCCGTGACGTACCGACTCAGGAAGATATCCACCTGGTCCTGGTAGAGGCGAGTCGCGTCGCGGATGTGCAGCTCGCACCCGGTGTCTCGCTGGAAGTCGGCAGCCATGCGTCGGAACGCAGCTGCGACGTTGACCTCGACGCGGCATCCGTCAATCCACTCATAGGTGAAGGCCATGTTACTCAGCCTTCTTCCCGATGTCGTCGCCGTCAGAGACGTAGACAGTAGCGGAAAGGGGTACCCCCGGAACGACGATCAGCTTGTCGTTCTCGTCCAGCCCGAACGCGTCGGCAGTACCGTCGCCATCCAGGTCGTAGTCGGTGGGAATCGTGGGGTTATCAACCCCGTCAGCCTTCCACTGAAGAAGCGCTGCAGTCATGACCTGCTTATCTTCCTCAGTCATGGTGTCAAAGTGTGTGCTCATTTCGTCCCCTAGGAGAGTGGGATTAAACCCGTGCTTCACGAAATGATATCACAAGACCCAAGCAAGATCAGTACCAAGAAAGTACTAGGTCCTCATTCACAATTGACACCACAAGATGGTGACGGAAAGGCGTCTTAGAGCGCATGTCAGTCCTACTGGGGCCAACTCCACCACCCGGATGAGAATGCCACAAGGCAACTTCTTCCAGGTCTATCTCTGGGGTTAGGTGCTGCATCATGTCAGCGCGAGAGGCTACGAAGTTACTCTCAGGCTTATCCGAGTGGTTGGGAAGCTCAACAACAGAGCCATCAGGAAGAATAAGCCCCACCGCTTCGTGTGGAGCCCTGAGATATGAGATCTTGCGGAGTTCTTCCTCAGTTTGACTTGAGACCAGGATCATGGTCGACCCCTCCGAAGATGTACACCAGTTCACTGGCGGTCAGCATCTCCTTGCGAACCATGATATCCATGAGTCGAGCGAAAGCCTGAGCGGAGTCCGGGGTTCGATTCTCCACACCAGCCCCTGCGGGTCGGGGAGCTTCCCTCCTCGGCGGTTCACCCTTCTTGAGCGGGATCAGCTGACCATCGAGGTTGAACTCGTGGTTCATGTCACCATGCTCATCACGCTTGGTGTCGCAGACTCCGCAGATGTCGTCAGGGTTAGCCATTGAGATCTCCATAGTAGTTGTCGGGGTCGTCGCCTCGAGACTCAGCGAGTTCCATCGTAAGGCCTGGGAAGTGACCTAGCTCGTATCCCTGCTGACCGTTGACCAGCTCAGTGGGGTTGACCATCACCGAGCCGAGGATGCCCTGCAGCTTGACCGAGACATCAGACTCGATCCGCTGAGTCGGCTTACCAACGACGTGCTCGAGAAGGAACTTGGCAGCATCCAGCTTGGTCGATGCCGGCACGATGGGCTTGCCCTTGTCGTCGATATCATCGTTCCGAATGAGCTCACGGAGAAGACCCAGGGCATCGACCGTGGTGGCGCGCATGTCGGTCTTGACAGCAGCGGTGTACTTCTCCATGGCCCGCTCGTGGACCTCGGCATTGATCCACTTGGGCTTGGGGCCTCGGAAACCACCTCGGCTGTCACGGGGACGACCCCGAGCGAGCTCTTCAAGATCCCAGTCCTCCACCGGCTTGTTGTAGAGGTAGTCCATCTCCTGATCGGTCATGACCTGGTTCCGCTTGGACTTTCGACGAGCCCGGGCCCGGATCTGCTTGGGCGAGAGGGACTTGCCCTCTGCACTCATGGGGAACGATCGCTTGGGCAGTCCATCCTGAGGATTACCCGAGGGGTGCATCCGGATGTCTTGAACCCTGCTGAAGTCAACCGTCAGTACCGTTGCCATCGGTTCGCTTCCTACTCGTTGCGCTGGTCATGCGGCCGGTCCGAGGCAGATCGTCGGTGTCTCGTCGGGTGGTTCGGCCACGGGAGTCGATGTGTGGAAGTTGTCGATCTGTCGTGGTCGACCGCATCTTCGCCTGGCGAGTAGCGCGGATCTCCTTGCGAAGCTCCTCGATCTCCTCTTTCATGCCACCGAGGTAGATACGAATGTATGCAGACGTACCGATTGCCCCCAGTAGGACAAGAGCTCCGACTATGACTTCCATGACGAAATCCTATCACCGCGAATCCGAGAATATCAAGGAATTGATGGCACGGAGCGATTTAAGCGACTTGTGATGTGCGCCGATCAATCACTCATCGAGCCCCCTATAGAGCGATTTGAGGTGCTTCCAAAGGTCAGCCAATGGCATATGCGTGCGCGATCATCACCTGACATGAAGAAAGGCCCCGCGGGATCTGTTATGATCGGTGGTCCACCCTTCCCAAGGATCGTTTCACCTGCACCCTATTGCCCCGGGCCTACTGAGACTAGGTCTTAGGATTCAGTCTCAGGCAGAGGGCCAAGTCAACCGTGCACGCGCCCGTTGGTGGTCGAGGGCCCTCTACGATGTAAAGTTATGGGTTAATGCTATCGAGGAAGCTCGCCGGCAGGCAATGAACTCATTCTCGATCGTGACTGCGATGCCAGTGGCTCACATACTTGGCACGAGTCTTGTAAGTGGCTCCACACCACATGCATCGGACTTTGTTGCCCTTAGCGATGTATTGCGGATCGGGTACGCCGTCGGGGAGCAGCGAGAGAGCCGAGTCGACTGCCCGGCTTATCGTCTGCACCGTAGATGACAGTCGCTTTGCCAGACCGTGGTGATTCAGTGGTGCTCCAGCTCTCGATGAAGACCCCATTGCTCTCCTCCTTCAGTAGTTCGATCAGTGACTCGAGTGCTTCATCACTGATGCACCTGATCCTGAGGTTGGCATTTCTCATGCGTTAATCATACCACCTCAGCTTACGGATGTCAACACAAAACTACTGCCCCTGGGTCGTCACCCAGAGGCAGCAGCTCAACTCGTCAGTTGATTCTCAAGTTTCGAAGTAACCATGTTCTATTTAGTCAGAGTACCTCATGGGCCCTTACTGATCCACCGACCTCAGGGACTCTCCAGGGTATGAGGAGCTGCGATGGTTGAAGCACTCTTGATACGATGGGCGCCTGTTCTAGTCAGGTCTTTTTACCAGGGCGTCTAATCGCCTACTGGGCCCATCCGCACTAGGCCTAAACCCTGTTTAGCGTCGCCTAGTCGACTATGAAGTTGGGAGTGGAGGTTGGACAATCCGTTTAAGCCGGTGCTCTGGCCCCTCCACTCGAGCTATTAATTCCGAGGAGCCCTAGTCCTCGCTGGCCTTTGTTTCGGTATGCTGCCGCCGTGTACCAGATCACTGTACGAGAGTGGGGTGGGATTTGAACCCACTTCCTAGATGATCTCCGCGTGTGACCAGAGCTAGGAACGCCTTTCCGACCTGCAGGTCGGCCCACCTCGACCCGTTCTCGGAGGGTCAGACCGCCCGTCGTTTCCTTCGAGGTCTCATCGGCTTCCGCCTGTCCCTCCCAAGGTATCTCGGAGTCCTATGAAGTTATGCGCTGGGAGTACTATCCTCGGTTAGCGATCAGCGACCTATCGGCTCTGCTCCCAGCCACCCGGTCAGTCGATCGGATGTTGTAAGACTAACCTATCAGTCCCTGACTGGGTTGTCAAGGCCGCTCGACTTGGTTAAGCCCGAGCTTCAGCATGCCGACAGTAGTGGGCCAAGCCTGGCCGGTGGGATGAAGGTACCCGACAGCCGAGGTGTTCTGCTGCTCGAGCTCAGGGGTACGCTTGTGAGAGATCAACACCCAGCCGTCGATGTACATATTAGGCTGGTCATCATTGTTGAGGATCTTAAGACACTTGGTGATCGCTCGATCAAGCTCGGCCTTAGCCTCCTCGAATCGCTCGATTTCCTCAGGGGTGTACTCGTACTCATCCATTGTCTTCCTCCAGCTTAGTCAGGTTCTGCACGTACTCCCAGCCATCTCGACCGGTGAAGATGTAGGCCTTCCAAGAGTCCTCCCAGTAGACTTGAGCCTTGAGGCGATCACGCCTATCAGTGACGAACAGTCGTACGACTCGGCCCTTACAGACGACTCTCTCACCTACCTTTTCGCCATTGCGCATGAGCGGAACGACGACGCCAACTGCATCCCCTGACTGGATGTTCCGAGGGTTGGCTTTCTTGGTCTTAGGCGTTGAGGTCGACATTGTTCTTGCAGGTGGGCCAGTGAGCCTTGAACAGCTCTCGATTGTGCATGTCTTGGACCTTCGTGACCCCCATGAACTCTCCACACATGCCGCAGAACTGGTTCGTCCAGCCCTCGGGAGCCTCGGGAGTGCCCTCAGGAATGTCAGGCAGATACACCATCATATCTGCAGGGCTGTGAATCAGAGGTTCAGTGAGCCGGTCTGTCTTGGTAATCTCAGCGGGCAGAGGCTCAGTGCTGGTACGTTCTACCGTACCGAATCGAGGCTCATCAGCAGCAGGCCCGAAGGCTGAGGGTGTGGGATCAGTCATCCGAATGTACTCCATATCGCTAGGCCGAGGAAGGCGAAGGTGAGAAGGAGGAAGATCCCTGACACCGCGAATAGGTAGTCGGCCTTCCTCCGATAATACCTATGGTATAACTGTGCGTCCGAACTGTCAACGTACTTCCTCCCCACACCAGCCAGGGTGAGCGAAGCCGCAAGAGCCAGTATGGAGAGGAAGTACATCGTCGGAGTACTCATGCAGCCATCATATCGGCTGGCAGAGCTCCTACTCAGGCTCAGGATCGGCCGAGTTCAGGCCATCAGCCATAGCCTCATGATCGGCCAGCGCACCTTCCGCGAGCGGCCCAAGAGGCTCCCGAGTGTTCTCGAAGAGCTTGTCGAAGCAGTACTCGCAGTACTTGGAGATGCCGAACTCTCGCACCCCAGCCTTAGAGTAGATGTGCCCCTCGTCACGGGCCTTGAAGTCCGGGAAGAAGAACGGGGGCCGACCGCACTGGACACAGACCTGCATACCCTGAACAATTGTTTGAGGCAGGGTGTACGTAGCGGTCTTGATCTGCTCGTACGTGAGTTTGGGGATGGGCTGAGGGTCGGACATCATCGCTCCAACGTGATCGTGGTGTTGCCGGGCAGGATCGTGAGCGTGACCATGGTCACAGCCTCGGGTATCACGTCGGTGTACTCCCGATCATGCTCGATGGGCGCGTGTGCGTGAGGCACGATGTCACCCAGAGGCACTGCCAGAGAGCCGCCATCCCAGGTGATGAGCACCTCCACGCTGGTGACTGGAGTCTCGCACTGGTTCTGAACTTTGAACTTGAGGCTCTTCTTAGTGAAGTTGGTGCCGATGAAGCGGAGGCAGCCATCCGAAGGTGTGGAGGAGGCAGCCGCCAGAGGGGCAGCGACTGCAGCAGCAATCACGGGGAGCGACCAAGCAGCCCCCTTAATCACTCTGCGTCGGGAAATCGGTGTCTTTGTCATGCCTTTATCCTATGTCACTCATCGACCGGTGTCAAGGCTGCTGGCTATCAAGCCAACCAACGGCTCGACCCACCTCTGCCAGCTCCTCCCGGATCTTCCGAGCCTTGTCGTTGTTCTCCTCAAGTTTCTGCTCGGCGGCTTCAAGAGCCCGAGAGGCCTTCTGGACGTTAGCGATAGCTCGCTGGTTCTCGTCCCTCAGATCCTCAAGCTGCTCCTCGAGCTTGTACTTGGTCTGGGCCAGAGCGATTTGCAGCGCGGTCTCAGCCATTGTTCGACTCCTTGGGTGTAACGTCGTACTTCTGAAGGAAAGCCAGGGCAGCAGACTGGTAGACGAACAGACCAATCGGCGTGTTGTCATTGGTCCACTCAGACCAGAACTTAGCAAGCTCTTCAGCGTCCATCACTCATCTCCTTGTAGAGGCCAGCTAGAGTCTTTGATCGGGAAACTACTATCGCCGCCCTCAGGGTCGATCTCAGGGTGGCCAGCCTGAGTAGTCTCCTTAAGCAGGTCTTTCCAGGCCTCCAGGACCGCTGCAGCCTTGGTCATCTCGCCGCGCCAGATGTACAACTGCGCGACCTCGATCAGATGAAGCGGCCCATGCTCACGATCGTGGTCTTCGTCGAACCCGATCTCCTTCTGACGCTGTCGCTCCTCATGCACCGAGCTCCAGAAGTCCTCGACACCGGGGCTCAGGAAATTGGGTGGCAATGTGCAGCGAGGATACCCCTTAAAGACCTCCAGCGCTCTCCTAGCGGTCTCCCATTGCTTGTCTGAGTATTCCCCATGCTCGTGCGCAGCGTCGACCAGGGACGTCCGCCGCAGGATATCAGCTTTAGCTTCCTCCTGAGTCGCCGGTCGGCTGTGATGGGGGTTATTGCAGTATCGCGTGTTATAGGTCAACGTTCTTCCTCTCTACAATCTCGCCGTTACAGACGATGTAACCGCTGTGCCAGTTCCTCAGAATGCCGATGGCATCGCTCTTGAAGCGAGTTCTGGCCAGTTCGGTATGCTCCCAGGTGCCATCAGTCCTCTTGGAGCGATAGACATAGTACCAATAGTCCATCACTTGCTCCTCGAAGAGTGCCGGGAGGTAATGTAACCCAGTCCCAGACAGATCAGGCACCCAAGGCCGATCACCAGGACCTGTGCAAGAGCCTCCATCACTTGACCCCCAGCTGCTGGAGTCGGAAACCCAGGTCGGCCAGTCGCTTCGAAGCCATCTGCCAGAGCGGGTGATCCAGCCACGGCCGCTGACCCTCAAAGGGCTCGCCCCGCCTCGAGCGGTAGCCCATGGAGTCTCGAAGCTCTCGCATGATAGCCCGCGCGCTGTAGATCCCGTCCAGGATGTCCTCGGCCTGATCCCAGACGTCCGGGGTGACCTCAACGACCGTAGGTTCGGTGTCAGGACGGCTCATGCGATCCGCAGCCAGAGCTGCTACTGCCTCATAGAGAGTGTACCAGTTCTGGTGGAGCCAGGTCTTCGCGCGGTCGTGGATATCAGGCCGAATGCCCGGGTCCATCCAAGCCTTGACGACCTGGGTCACAAGCTTCTCGTCAACCTGTGGGAGCTCAGGCTCAGGCTGGGGAGGTTGTTGAACCACCCGAGGCATGGCCATGTACTTCCGATGAAGCTCCATGCGCTGATCGAACTCGAACTGAGCAAGGTCACGAAGCGCCTGGACGGGGTCACCAGTCTGGCTGGTGGCTCTCACCATCTCCCGCTCGAAGAAAAGCTCAGGACCCAGATCGCTCTCCAGCAAGTGCTGGTTCCTCTGAGTCTCCCAAGCTCGACCCTCAGGAGTGTTGTACCACTCGTCTCGAGCGGGAGGTGTGGAATTGCTCATAGCGGGTTCCTTAGGTGTCTGGGTCTTAGGCTTGCGAAAGCCGGGGAAGAGTGTCATGCGAG
>Ga0308157_10001164_pt1 | contig 60088 bp, 55 predicted proteins | sample PhyBR1_FD_201035 | JGI IMG/M metagenome (GOLD analysis project Ga0308157, IMG submission 201035) | Phyllosphere microbial communities from UC Gill Tract Community Farm, Albany, California, United States - DLSLB.R1 | ecosystem: Host-associated > Plants > Phyllosphere > Unclassified | place: USA... | reverse complement strand
ATGGGCGAAGAACGCGCCAAGCTGATGGAAACCCTGAAGGAAGGCGCCATTGTTCAAGGCGTGGTCAAGAACATCACCGAATACGGTGCGTTCGTGGACCTGGGTGGCATCGACGGTCTGCTGCACATCACCGACATGGCATGGCGTCGCGTACGTCACCCATCCGAAGTGGTGACAGCTGGTCAAGAAATCACTGCCAAGATCCTGAAGTTTGACACCGAAAAGAACCGCGTATCTCTGGGTCTGAAGCAAATGGGTGATGATCCATGGATGGGCGTTGCTCGCCGTTATCCTTCGGCCACTCGCCTGTTCGGCAAGGTCACCAACATTGCTGACTACGGCGCATTCGTGGAACTGGAACCCGGCATCGAAGGCCTGGTGCACGTTTCCGAAATGGACTGGACCAACAAGAACATTGCTCCTTCCAAGCTCGTGTCTTTGGGCGACGAAGTGGAAGTCATGGTTCTGGAAATCGACGAAGACAAGCGTCGCATCTCCCTGGGCATGAAGCAATGCAAGGCCAACCCTTGGCAAGAATTTGCTCAGAACACCAAGCGCGGCGACCGCGTGAAGGGCCCCATCAAGTCCATCACCGACTTCGGCGTGTTCGTGGGTCTGGCTGCCGGTATCGACGGCCTGGTGCACCTGTCTGACCTGTCGTGGAACGAAACTGGCGAAGCCGCTGTTCGTAACTACAAGAAGGGCCAAGAAGTTGAAGCCATCGTGTTGGGCGTGGACGTCGAGCGCGAACGCATCTCCCTGGGCATCAAGCAACTGGACAGCGATCCGTTCACCACATTCGCTACTGTGAATGACAAGGGCCAGATCGTGACCGGTAAGGTCAAGACTGTGGACGCTAAGGGCGCTGAAATCGACCTGGGTGAAGACATTCTGGGTTACCTGCGTGTTTCCGAACTGTCGCGCGATCGCGTGGAAGATGCTCGTTCCGTCCTGAAGGAAGGCGACGAAGTGACTGCCGTGGTGATCAGCCTGGATCGCAAGACCCGCAACATCCAGCTGTCCATCAAGCAAAAGGACATGGCTGAACAGCAAGAAGCCATGGCTTCCCTGTCGGCACAATCCTCCAAGGAAAATGCCGGTACAACGAGCCTGGGTGCTTTGCTGCGCGCCAAGCTGGACGCCGACAAGTAAAAAGTCTTTAAAACTGCTCGCCTGAGCAGTGGCTAAGACCCTCGACGGGCGCTGTCAAGGCGCCCGTCGTTTTTTCCAAGTACTGCTTGGGATGATTGATTCATGACTCGATCTGATTTAGTTGAAGAGCTGGCAGCCCGTTTTGCCCAGCTCACCCAGCGTGACGCAGAGCACGCCGTTAAAACCATTCAAGATGCTGTGAGCGATGCTTTGGTACAAGGTCAGCGCATTGAGATCCGTGGTTTTGGCAGCTTCTCCGTATCTCGCCGCCCTGCCCGCATTGGTCGTAATCCACGCAGTGGCGAATCCGTCAGCATTCCTGAAAAACGCGTGCCGCATTTCAAGCCCGGTAAGGCCTTGCGTGAAGCCGTTGATTTTCAAACGCCGCCTGCGGCATCTGTCGCAACGCCTACCGCCGACTGAAGACCACAGTCTTCTGCGCATTGTTTGCTCGCCAGCCCGCCTGTGCGCCTAAAATTCAGGCCAACAAGGAAGGGCTCGCATGAAATACCTGCTGTGGCTGCTCAAAGCAGCCATTTTTTTCACCCTGTTTGCCTTCGCGCTCAATAACCAGCAGAACGCGACCGTGCACTTTTTCTTTGGCACGCAGTGGGAAGCCCCGCTGGTGCTGGTGGTGCTGACAGCCTTTGTTGGTGGGCTGATTGCTGGCGTGCTGGTCATGGTGCCGCGCTGGTGGAAACAGCGCAGCACGGCGGTCAAGCTGAGCCAGCCTGTAGCAGCAGCGGACGCGCCCGCAGCGAACACCCCGCTTCCCGAACCTCTCCCCCCGACACTCCATGGACTTTGATCTCAGCTGGATTCTTCTGGGCCTGCCCCTGGCTTTTGTGCTGGGCTGGTGGGCCTCGCGCATGGACTTGCGTCAGGTGCGCCAGGACAACCGCCAAGCGCCCAAAGCGTATTTCAAGGGGCTGAATTTCCTGCTCAATGAACAGCAGGACAAAGCCATTGACGCGTTCATTGAGGCCGTGCAAAACGACCCAGAAACTGCCGACCTGCACTTTGCACTGGGCAATCTGTTTCGCCGTCGTGGTGAATACCATCGCGCCGTGCGCGTGCACGAACACCTGCTTTCCCGCGCCGACCTGAGCCGCGAAGACCGCGACCGCGCCCAGCACGGTCTGGCGCAAGACTTTTTGAAAGCTGGTCTGCTGGACCGCGCCGAAGAAGCGCTGCGTCGCCTAGAAGGCTCCGCCTACGAAGCCGAGGCCCGCTTGGCCTTGCTGGCCATTTACGAGCGCTCACGTGACTGGGCCCAAGCGGCTGAAATTGCGCGCCGCATGCAAACCGCCAACCAGGGCGATTTCAGCGGGCGTTTGGCGCACTACCTGTGCGAGCAGGCGAATGAGCAAGCCAGCCACGCACAGCTGGATGCCGCCAGCCAGTTGCTGCAAGATGCCGTGCGCATTGCCCCGCAAACACCGCGCCCGCGCATTGAGCTGGCGCGCATTCAACACCGTCTGAGCCAGCCGCAAGATGCGTGGAACACCTTGCAAGAGCTGGCGCAGGCCACGCCCCAAGGCCTGCCGCTGGCTGCGCCATTGATGCTGGACGTAGCCGCCGCAACCGGCCAGCAAGCGGCGGCCGAGCAATTGCTGCGCAGCCGCTACGCGCAAATGCCTTCGCTGGATTTGCTGGATGCCTTGGTCGCCCTGAACACCGCGCCAACGGCCACAGAAACGGCGGACAGCCGCGACTGGTATGTGCAGCACTTGTCCAAAGAGTCGTCGCTGGTAGCGGCTACCAAATGGCTGGCTGGCGAAAAGCTGGAACATGAAGAGCACCACCCAGCCATCCAAAAAGCACTGGAGCACGCCAGCAAGCCGCTGAGCCGCTACCGCTGCGCCGCCTGCGGTTTTGAGGCACGCCAGCACTTTTGGCATTGCCCCGGCTGCCAAAGCTGGGACAGCTACCCGGCCCGCCGCGTCGAAGAACTGTAAAGCTTATTCAAAAAAAGAGCTGCCTGCGCTTGGTGTACGTGGTTTTCAGAATCAAATGACTCTGAAATTCAGCAAACACCAACGCTGTCAGCTCTTTTTTTATGTGCCTTAGTTTGCGTATGCTGGTGGGCATGAAGCACACCCACACCCTGCTCATCATCTTTCACAGCCACACCGGCGGTACACGCCAAATGGTGCATGCATTGCGCGAGGGCGCTTTGACGGAAGACAAAGTACAAGTGCAACTGCTCCATGCCAACGAGGCGGGGCCTGACGATGTGCTGCAGGCCCATGGTTACGTGTTTGCCACGCCCGAGAATCTGGCCGCCATGAGCGGTGTGCTGAAAGATTTTTTTGACCGCAGCTACTACGGCGTGCTTGAGCAGATCAACGGGCGCCCATATGCCACGCTGGTGTGCGCGGGCAGCGATGGCAGCAACGCCGCCCGGCAAATTGCCCGGATTGCCACGGGCTGGCGCTTGAAAAGCGTGGCCGAGCCGCTGATCATTTGCACCCACGCCCAAACGCCAGAGGCAATTGCTGCACCCAAGCAGATCAGCGCTGCTGACTTGGCCCAGTGCCACGCACTGGGCGCGGCGCTCGCCAGTGGTTTGCAAATGGGCATTTTCTAAACATATAGCTGTTAACGCCGATGCCATCGGCGTTAGCGCACGTTTTCATTCTTCAAACTTGGTGTGCACAGTTTGCAGCTTGAGTGGCTGCGGTTTGAAGTACCACGTCAGCACCCAGGCTGCGCAGCAAGCCACCAGCACCGGCAGCATGGCCAGGCGCAAGCCCCAAATTTCACCCACAAAGCCCAGCGCAGGCGGCCCGACCAAAATGGCCACATAGCCCAGGGATGCCACCGCGCCCACACGCTGCGCGCTGTTGCCCTCGCCCTCCGCTGCCGCAGACAAGGCCAGCGGAAAAGCCAGCGCTGACCCCAAACCCCACAGCACCACAGCGGCCGCACCCAGCGCAGGATGGGGCGCAAAAATCACCACCAGCAAACCCAGACCTGCCAGCACGGTACTGGCGCGCATCAGCATCAAGCGGCTAAAGCGCTGCAGCAACCACTGCCCGCCCAAGCGGACCACAGTCACCCCCAGCGTGAACAGCATGTAGATCAAGGTGCCTTGCGCATTGCTGAACTGGTAGCCGTCCACCATCAGCAAAGGCAGCCAGTCGTGCGCAGCGCCCTCGGTCAACGCCAGCCCCAAAGCAAACAGCCCAATCAACAGCACGCGCGGGTCTTTGAAAGCGCTGAGCACAAAGCCACCGTGCCCAGTCGCATCACCCGTGGAATTGCGTGCGCTGAGGTTGTCCACCCGGCGCACCACCGGCAGGGTCAGCACCGCGCCCACCAGCGCCACACCCAGCAAATGGTGCATGACGGGCACCTGCAGCCACGCCATCAGCGTGCCCAGCATGGCCCCAAGCATGGCGCCCAGACTGAAACAGCCATGCAAGGTGGTCATCAAAGGGCGCTGCTGCAATTTCTCGATCGCACCGCCTTCGACATTGACCGCAATATCGGCCCAGCCCATGCCCACACCAAACAGCATAAAACCCAGCACCACCACCGCCACGCTGGCCATGCCACCGCCGACTGCCAGCAGCGCCAGTCCACTCAAATTAACGACCATGCCCGCCACAATGGCAGCACGCGCATGCCACCGCTCTACCAGCCAGTTGGCCGACAAAATGCCCGCCATGGACCCCAGAGAAAAGCCAAACAAAATCAGCCCCATCTGCTCGGTACTGGCCTGCAGCGCATCGCGTAAGGCCGGGGTGCGCGTCACCCAACTGGCGGTGGCCACGCCCACCACCACAAACAAAGCAAACAGTGCCGCGCGCAGAGTGCGCGCTTTCTCTTCTTCCAGCATTCCCGAACCCATATGTCTTGCAGACTTGCATGCTAGCGGTGCAGCACCCGGCGTGCTGGCGCCAGCCTGCACCCCGAGCACGCTGTGAGCCTATAAAAAGCGGCGCACGCAGCTTGGTGCCAACTGAGGTTGGCAGCCACATTGCGGCAGACCCTTGCAGCCCGCCCGTTGACAATCCTGGTGCCAATAACGCCCTGCCAAGCGCAGTGCAAACGTCTTTAAAAAGTTGCTCATTGCAGGCATGGATGAGGCGCTAACGAACCTGCATAAAAAGATGCGCAAGTGACGGACTTTGGCTGGCCACCCACCCGCACTGGTGCATAGTCACGCCCATGCAATCACATCAGCGTTTTGGCCCGCACCTGCGGCTTATTGGCATGGCCGTTTTATGGGGTGCATCGTGGCCGGCGGGCCGCATCATTGCGCAATCCATGCCGCCACTGGCGGGCGCTTGCCTGCGCTTTGTACTGGCCGCCATGGTGCTGATTCCGTGGATGTACTGGTCCGGCGGCTTTGCCCAGTTGAAAGACTGGAGCGCCAAGCGCTGGTTGGGCATGGCCGCTGCTGGCGCTACCGGTGTGTTTGGTTATGCGGCTTTCTTCCTGTCGGGCCTGCAACACTTGCCTGCAGGCAAGGCCGCGCTGGTGATCACACTCAACCCGGTCATGACGCTACTGATGGCCGTGTGGCTGTTCAAAGAACGGCTCAACACGATCATCGCCGCGGGCATGCTGCTGGCAGTGGTGGGGGCCATCGTGGTGCTTTCGCACGGTAAACCGCTGGAGATTTTGCAGGGAGCTATGGGCATTGGCGAGCTGTTGATTTTGGGCTGCGTGGTCTGCTGGGTGCTGTACACCTTGATTGGCCGCTGGATGCTGACTGGGGTGGATGCGCTCTCCACCACGGCGGTCACCAGCACCATCGGCGCCGTGCTGTTGCTGATCGGCAGCTTGGTGGTGGAAGGCCCCAGTGGCCTGGCCAGTGCCGTGCACAGCGGCAGCACGGCATGGACGGCACTACTCTTTCTGGCATTTGGCGCAACCGCGCTGGCCTATGCGTGGTACTTTGACGGGGTCAAGGCCCTTGGCGCAGGAGCGGCTTCGGGCTATATCACCTTGGTGCCACTGTTTGGCGTGGCCATCTCTGCGCTCTTGCTGGGCGAAAGCATTGACACCCCCATGCTGCTGGGCGGTGCCATGGCAATTGCCGGCACCGCCGTCATGAGCTGGGGACGCAGCCGCGCTTAGCGCCCGATTTCATTGGGTGATCCAATCGAAACGCAGCGTGAAGCCGCAGGCAGTTGATTGGCTAAGACAAGGTCAAACAACGGCTCATCAAGGGTCTTATGCGTAGCACTTAAAGCCACAGTAGCCCGTGCCGCCATTGCACGATGCTGCCGCGCGCGCTGGGGCAACGGGCCGACAATCGCCGCCTTTAGCCGTGAAAGTGGCGCGTGCCATGCGCGCCGCCATGCGAATGACAGCCCGTATCCCCCCACAACCCCCATCGCTGACCACCGCGATTGCCGACCGGCTGCGCCAACAGATTTTGCAAGGCACATGGCAACCGGATATGGCCATGCAGGATAGAGAGATTGCCACCCGCCTGGGCGTGAACCGCTTGCCCGTACGCGAAGCCATGAAGCTGTTGTGCCATGAGGGGTGGCTGACGGCGCACCCCGTGCACGGCATGACTGTCGCCCGCCTGAGCCCTGCCCAAATCCAAGAAGCGCAGGCGCTGCTGCAGTTGCTACACAACCATCTGGCCCAACATGCCGCCGTGCAAGGCGGCCTTGCCCAGCAGATGTACACCATGGCGCGGCAACGTTTGCAGCTGGCAAGTCTGCAAGCCATACCGCCGGCGGTGAATGAAGTCGCGGCGACTGCCCAGACTGCAACGCATTAATGACTGCGCAAAGCAGTGCATGAATGGGCACCGTGGCTGCGTTGCCCCGCGTGGGCTTCTAAAAATGATGAGAGGCGGAACTGATCGCTTTGGCGTTCAGCGATAGCGCCCATGTCGGGCTTGCCCAGACGCTGCATGGCATACCCGGAACGGATAGCGCTGCAGCCCTTTTTAGCAGGCACCATGCATGCGTTAAGAACATTCGCAGAACGTCAATTCATGAGCGCATTGTGCATACAAATAAAGGGTTTCAAATAGATATCTATCTGAAACTCTTTATTAATCAACGCCAACAGCTATCAAAACAGTTTTATAACTTGCAGCGCATGGTGATGTGGTCAATGCCTGCTTCGGCATACACGGCGCCTTCCGGCACGAAACCGGCACGGGCGTAGAAGTTTTTGGCATGCACCTGGGCATGCAGCACGGCCTCGTGGTCACCGCGCTCGCGGGCTGCGGCGGTCAAGGCATCCAGCACCTGGCGGCCTACGCGGCTGCCGCGCAGCTCACGCGCCACGGCCATGCGGCCAATGCGTGCCACGCCGGGGGCGTCCGTGATCAGGCGGCCTGTGCCCACGGCATGACCCAAACCGTTGACCGCCACCACATGGCGGCAGACGGGGTCAAACTCATCCATTTCAATCTCAGGGGGCACGCCCTGTTCTTTGACAAAAACTTCCATGCGCAAGCGCTCTGCCAAGCGGCCCAGGTCGTTCCAGCTGCCCGAGCGCAACTGCACCATCTCTTGGCCTGCTTCAAAGGCGGTCAACATGTCACGCAGTTGCTGAGGCACGGACTGCGGCTGCCGCTGGTCATCGGCAAACACATAGACCAGCTCTACGGTATTGAGCAATTGCTGCCCGCGGTAAATACCAGCCTCAAATTGCAGCGAGGTGTTGCCTTGCTTGACGCAGCGAATGCCAATGTCCAGCACGTCGCCCATTTGCGCCGGGGCAAAGTAGGTGACCGTGGCCTTCTTTACAAACAACTCGCCGCCCAGATGGCCCCAGCTTTGTGCATACGGCATCGCCATCTGGCGCCAGTAGTCGGTAATCGCCACATCGGCATACATCAGGTAATGGGCGTTAAAGACAATTTTCTGGGCATCGACCTCGGCCCAACGAACGGTCAGGCGATGGCGGCAGCGAAAGTCTTGAAGAGACATGGGGTTCTTTCTAGTGCAATTCAAACAGCGGACGTGGTGCGCAGGGCAGCGCGCAAGGCGGCGGCCATAGCGGCATGGGCTTGGCGTGCCTCAGCAATCGCACGGCCCATTTTGATGAATTCGTGCGTGACGCCTTTGTAGATTTCCAGCTCCACCAGCACGCCAGCCATGCGCAGCATGTCGGCGTATTGCACGCCTTCATCCACCAAGGGATCCAGCTCGGCCAGGCACACGAACGCTGGCGCAACGCCTTCCAAGTCGGGTGCCAGCAAAGGGGCAAAACGCCAGTCTTCACGGTCGGCATCATTGCGCACGTAGTTGTCAAAAAACCAGTGAATGCCGGCGCGCTCCAGCACCAGCCCGTGGGCATAGCGAAAGTGCGAATCGGTATCTTGGTGGGCGCAGGTGCCTGGGTAAATCAAGAGCTGCAATTGCAGCGGCAAGCCCGCATCACGCGCCAGCAAGGCACAGGCCGCCGCCAAGGTGCCCCCTGCGCTGTCGCCACCCACGGCCATGCGCTGGGTATCCAGACCCAACTTGGCACCGTGCTGTGCCAGCCATTGCAAGGCATCCCAGGCGTCGTTGATGGCCGTGGGAAATTTGTACTCAGGGGCCAGCCGGTAGTCCAACGACACCACGGCGCAGCCTGACAGATGCGCCAGTTCGCGGCACAAAATGTCATGCGTGGCCACACTGCCAATGGTGAAGCCCCCGCCGTGCAGGTACAGCAGCACCGGCAAAGGCGTGCCGGTGCTGGGCGCATACAGCCGCGCAGGCAGTGCAGCGCCATCGCGTGCGGGAATGTGCACATCCTCCACACGCTGCAGTTCAGGCTTGGCAATTTCGAGCACGCCAGAACCCGCTTCATAGGCCATGCGCGCCTGGGGGGCTGACAAGGTGTGCAAATGCGGGCGATTGGCCCGTGCCATGCGGCGCAGTACATCGCGCATGGCGGGGGTCAGGGGGTGGGGATTCAGATCGTTTTCTTCGTTCACAACACGCAAGCAGCAATCACAAAGCTGCACATCATGCAGCAATCACAGGGCTGTTGCAGGCAAGTGGCTTGTCCCTTGCGCGACGACATGGCGCACGCTCTCAGGGTTGTCAAGGTGGTCAACCAGCAAGCTGTTGCCCAAGATAAGGCCTGTTTGAACACCGCAGGGCTGAGGGCTGGCAATGGCTTTTATCAATTACGTCACGCAGATTCAATTTGACTTTGGCGCTGTACGCCTGCTGGCGCAAGAATGCCAGCGCATTGGCATCAGCCACCCGTTGGTCGTGACAGACCCCGGCGTCAAAGCCGCAGGCGTGCTGCAAAAAGCGCTGGATGCACTGGGCTCCATGCCAGTCACCGTATTTGATGCCACACCCAGCAACCCCACAGAAGCCGCAGTGCGCGCTGCAGCAGCGCTGTACCGGCAGCACCACTGCGATGGTTTGATTGCCGTGGGCGGTGGCAGCGCCATTGACTGCGCCAAAGGTGTCGCCATTGCCGCCACACACGAAGGCCCACTGACTAGGTACGCCACCATTGAAGGCGGCTCACCCAAGATCACTGAAGCCGTGGCCCCCATCATTGCCGTGCCCACCACTAGTGGTACCGGCAGCGAGGTGGCACGCGGAGCCATCATCATTGTGGATGACCACCGCAAGCTGGGCTTTCATTCATGGCACTTGGTGCCCAAGGCCGCCATTTGCGACCCCGAGCTGACCTACGGCCTGCCGCCCATGTTGACGGCAGCCACCGGCATGGATGCGATTGCGCACTGCATGGAAACCTTCATGTCGGCCGCCTTCAACCCCCCTGCTGATGGCATTGCACTGGACGGTCTGACACGCGGCTGGGCGCACATCGAACGCGCCACACGCAATGGCCAAGATGCAGAGGCGCGCCGCCAATTGATGAGCGCCAGCATGCAAGGTGCCATGGCCTTTCAAAAAGGCCTGGGCTGCGTCCACAGCCTGAGCCACAGCCTAGGCGGCGTAGCACCCCGCTTGCACCATGGCACGCTCAATGCCATGTTCTTGCCCGCCGTGGTGCGCTTTAACGCGCAGGCAGAGTCTGTGCAGCGCGAACAACGGCTGCAGAAAATGGCACACGCCATGGGCTTGCCCAGCGCAAGCGACATTCCCGTTGCCATTGCCGACATGAATGCCCGCCTTGGCTTGCCCACAGGTTTAGCAGCCATGGGGGTGGAGCCCGCATGGTTTGCCCAAGTCATTGATGGTGCCCTCAAAGACCACTGCCATGGCACCAATCCGCGCATTGCCACGGCCGAAGACTATGAGGACATGCTGCACAGCGCCCTGTGACGCAGGGACACAACGTAGGCGCAACGCATCAGATGGAGGGTTTGCCGCTGTGCGCCGCCTTGCCCTCTTCGCGCATGGTGTCGATCAAATCTTTGGCCATGCTGTGCAGCACTTCCATTTCGGCCGCATCCATGCGCCGTGGGCTGTCATGCATGATGCACAAACTGCCCCAGACGGTGCCATGCTTGCTTTTCAGGGGCACGCCCGCATAGAACTTGACCTTGGCATCCACCAGCGCCGGGTTGTCTGCAAACCGTGGATCACGGGCTACGTCTTCCACGATGACTTCTTCGCCGTCGCGCACCACGTACGAGCAAATGGAGATCTCGCGACCTAGGCCTGCAGGTTTGCCCGGCTCGCTGCTGCGCACCAGCAAACTGCCTGGCGTGTGCACCCAGTCGTGATCAACCAACGAGACCTGTGCATACTTCACATCAAACACATTGGCCGCTTTTTTGGCCACTTGCTGGTAAGTTGGCCAATGCACGGGCAACAGTGCCCCGCTGCGCTGCAAAGATTGCACGCGCTCGGCGTCGTTCTCAGGCAATGCCGCAGGCACATAGCCTTGCGCCGCCTGCTCTGGCGACAGCAGCTGCTGCATGCGCAAGACCAACTCTTGCATGCTCGTCGCCACGGCGTTGACACCCATGCGCTCCACCCATTCATCGCTCAACACAGCAGGCGAGGCATTCCACAGCGCCACGATGACAGACATCTGTGGGTAGCGGCGGCGCACTCTGCGCACCAGTTGCCGCACCATGGCTTGCGGCTGTCCGTGAAAGGTGGAAACGACCAACCACTGTGCGCCACTCCAATCTTGCGTTTCTTCGGGCGCGATGGCTGCGGTCAAGGCATGGTCTGCACATGTGGCAGACATGCCATGTAGATTCAGGCTGTGCGCGGCCATGCTAGCAGCCAGCGCATCGCCTTCCCAGCGAGCGCCCACGCAGTGCACCCGCCCATGCAAAGCGGGGACAGCAGTAGCTTGGGCAGGGAAGGCATCCACCAACTCTTCCAGCACATCTTCCATGCCGTTCGATAAGCGCATGCGGTGTTCCACCGTGGCTCTTTCGGTGTGGTGCTTGTAAGCCAGTTGCAAAGCTGGCAAAGCCACCTCGCCATAAAAACCCACCAAGGCTTGCGCCTTGTCTGCAGCACCGGGCTTGCTGGGCAGACGCTGCGCAATAGCATCGTGCGCCAAATCCATGGCGGCATGCACATCGTCCGCCAGCAAACGCTGGTATAAGCGATGCGGTGCATCCAGCACCGGCTGGCTGCCCAGCAAAACCTCAATGAATTGCAGCCCGGGCAAGTAACGCCCCAGCACCAAGCAGCACACGGTCAACGGGGTGGACAAAATCAAACCTATCGGCCCCCACAGGGCGGTCCAGAACGTGGCAGCCATGATGATGGCCAGCGTCGACAAGCCTGTGCTGGCGCTATAGAGCCAAGGCTCAATCACGTTGTTGCTGATCAACTCTAGCAACAATATCAGGCCCAAAGTCCACAGCAGCATGTCCCAGCCGGGCGCTACAGCAAAGGCCAAGGCCATCGGGAACACCGCCGAAATCATGGGCCCCACATACGGCACAAAACGCATGATGGTGGCCAGCGCTCCCCACAAAAGCGCACCAGGCACACCAATCAGCCACAGGCCCAACGCCATGGGAATGCCATAGCTCACATTCACGATGAACTGCATGCGCAGGTATTTGCCAATCCGCTCTGAGGCTTCATCCAAGGCATCGGTCGCAACATGCATGTTGCCACCCATCAAGCGCAGCAATCGATCTCGGAGGTCATCCCTGTCCAGCAAAATCAAAATCACAAACAGCAGCACGATGCCGACAAGCGCAATCGGTTCACTCACTTTGCCCAGCCACTGCACCACCACCTCGAGTGGTTTGCCCTCTTCACGCACCACCTCCACTTTTTGCACACGTGAAGCCTGTGCCGTGGCGCCTGAAATCTCCCCTTCCACGGCGTTATAGGTTTTGACGGCGCCATCCCATGCGCTGGGCCCGCTGCTGAGGGTGCGCAGGTTTTTGAGCTTTTTCTTGATGGTGTTTTGGTAGGCCGGCAAATCCGCACTCAGCGCCTGCACCTGTTTGCCCAGATAGAAGCCCATGCCAGTCAGCGCCCCCAAAGCCAGCGCCACCACCAGCAACGTAGCCACCATGCGCGGAAAGCCCCAGCGTTTGAGCCGACTGACGGCAGGATCAAGCAAAAAGCCCAGCAACACGGCCAATGCCAGCGGAATCAAAATATCGCGCCCAAAGTAAAGCGCCGTGATGATGACCGTGGCAATCAGCAAGCCCACCAGCCAACGCAGCCCGGGCAGCATGGCCGCCAAAGCGTGCAGCCCAGCATCGGTCTGCGCTGCAGCGCGCGCACCTGCCGCACGATCCTGCGTGCGTGTGCGGGCAAACGGCGGGGTTGGAGCATCCTCCAGACGGCGTTCTTGAGAGGCGTGAGACGGATGCTCAGACATAAGGACAGCTTCAGATTCTTTAACTGTCCAAGGATGGCAGCACTGCGCTAGCTGCCCATGTCATCTTTTTACGCCAAGAAGCGCGTGAATTTATAGTCTTTTAGGGCTCTAGCCCTTGTATAGCCTTCGGCCAAAGCTATCAATATAAAGACTGACTCCAATCTGTCGCGTCCTGTTGCAGCACCACGTTCACATCCACCCCCAGCGCCAAAGCCACGTCTACCGGGAAAGCATCGGCCATGCTGCGCTCACTCCAGCCACTGCGTTTGACGCGACTGCACCATACGGCCAGATGCAGAACACCTGCCATGGGGTCGAATGCATCGGCGTCCAACGGCGCTTCCATGGACTGGATGGCGGCAGCCATGTCTGCAGGCAAATTCCAGTGCCGTAACAAAGCAGCTGTCGTACTGTTGGCGCTATAGCCCCAGTGGCGCACCTCCAGACGCGGCCGCCGTGGATCCCATATGCCCATTTCTTGGTTCAAAGCAGCTATGCGCTCAGGCTGGGTCTGGTGCAAAAAAACTTGGCCCATTCCATGCAGCAACGCAGAGACATAGGCCGCACTGGCATCCAAGCCTGTCAAACCCGCCAGGCTACGCGCCAGCTTGGCACAGGCTTGGCTGGTCGTTGCAAACTGCGCCATATCCATGCCCGCCTTGGCCCTCAAGGTGACACCCAACTGCGCCTTTCTCAACAGTGCCCGCAACTGCTGATCGCCCAGCAGCGTGATGGCCTGCGGAATACCGCACACCAAGCCCCGCATTTGATGGGGACTGGCGTTGGCAGTTTGCATTAATTGCGCAGCCAAAATCGGATCGCAACCAAACAACTGATTCACACGCCGCATATGGGGCACATTGGTCAGCAGCTCTCGCATCAGCAGCGCCAAGATGCGTGGCTGGCAGGGCAAGATGGGTTCTTCCGCAATGTGCATGGCAAACAGAAATCAGAACGTCGATCCAGCAAGGAGTGCGCCCACAGGCGCAAGACGTCGCCTGCAAATACTTGTTCTGTGCAGGCAACGTTGGTAACACTAGGTTACCGCGTTCCACTGCACATCAATGCAAGTTCCTCGGCCTGTCTGTGCATTAATTGACAATACCGCGCTGGCTTGCTTGGCACGTCGGTACATGTTCTGCAACCCGCGCTGCCCCTTTCCGAGCAGCGTGGCTGCACTGCAGTCTGTCGATACGGGTTCATAGCCGCAGCCATCGTCTGCAATCTCTAGGTGCCACTGCGCACCATTGCAAGTCAGCGTGACTTGCAAGGCTTTACATTGCGCGTGCCTTAAGGCGTTACTGATCGCCTCTTGTGCCAACATGGCCAGTTGCAGACCTCGCTCTCCATGCGGGCTGATGTCTCGTTCATCCATCGGCATTTGCCAGACCATGCAGACACCACGCGCTTGCAACAAAGGCTGCAGCCGCCAGCGCATCATGGCCAATCGTTCGACCAAGCTGGCGTCCACATCATCCAAAGACTCCATCTCTACACGCAGGCACCACATGGCGTTTTCTATGCTGTGGCGTACATCTTGAAGTGTTGGCGTTGGCGCTTCCAGCAAGGCCAAGGCTTGAAACAGGTGGGCACCCACGCCATCGTGCAAATCTTGCGCAATGCGTGCGCGTTCGGCCTTGATTTCCGGGGAGTGGCGCTGGTTCTTGCGTTTTTGCCAACGAAGCACTTTGCGGGACAGGAGCAAAAAAATCCCAGTGCATACGGCTTGAAAGAGCAAAATCACCAGCCAGCATTGCCAGCCAGCTTGCTCAAAATCTGGGGGAAGCACCCAAAGACAGAGCAACAAAACCGCAACATTGAAAAGCCACAGTGCGGCCATGCCACCCAGCATGCGCAACCCGCGCCACGAAGAAGGTTTCCACATGGTGGTTTCACAGCAAACCGTGCAGCAACGCAGCCCGCACCGCCTGTGCGCGGCTTTTGACCTGCAATTTGCGGTAAATATTGCGCACGTGGGTGTTCACCGTGAGCGAGGTAATACGCAATTGCTCGGCAATTTCTTGGCTGGTGTAGCCACTGGCGACATGGCGCAAAATCTCACGCTCTCGGCCTGACAACTGGTCACTGTCCGCGCACTTGGGTTCTGCGGCACTACGCAAGCGCTGCAACAAACGCCTTGCCACATGGGGCGTGATGGAGGCACCGCCATTGGCCACCTGGAGCACGGCCTGTACATAGCTGCCAAACCAGCAATGCTTCACCAAATACCCGGCAGCGCCTTGCTCAATGGCTCGCAGCAGTTGCGCATCACCCTCCATCACAGAAATGATGATGGTTTCTGCGGCAGGTCGAATGGAGCGCTGCAGGCTGATCAACTCCAGCCCACAGCCATCGTCCAAATTTAGATCGGCCAGCAGTACATCAAAAGACGCTTGCCGCATCGCCCGCTTGGCTTCACGCACGCAGCCAGCCTGCCCCACGAGCTGCACGCGCGGATCCACGATGAGTTCGCGCTCCACAACATGCCGCAGGTGCACATCGTCATCCACCAGAAAGACGCGCACAGGTTTACTGGTCTGGCCCACCATAAAGTCTGGCCACTGCGACATGGCTGGGGTACAGCCACCTGCCGACACTTCCCACTTGTATGGCTGTGAGACGCCTTGTTGGCTCGTAGTCATCGCGATCCTTCAAACCATTGCATTGTTTACATGCTGTCACTACCTAGTTTTTTACTACTTAACGCTATCGACCATGAGTAGTCAAAAGGCTATAGCCATGACCGTTACAAAGTAAGGTGCGCTTTCTTGAAACGAGTACTTACCAAATTCACGGGATTGGCTGTTATCGGATGTAAACGGACACTGACCCCAAGCCTAGTCAATTCCTCTGTTTAGGCCTACTGGCAGAGAAGGTCTCTACCAGGTATTTCATGCAACACGTCAACCACCCAGGAGTCAATCATGAAAAAGTCCCTTGCTGCCTTCTCGCTGAGCCTGATCGCTGCCACAGCATTCGCTCAATCTTCCTCTCGCCACCCACCCTCTAACCCCACCCCGACGCCCACGCCAGCTGCAGCACCTGCTATTGAAATCAATGGCAATACCTTGCAACTGACCTCACTGAGCTGGAGCCATGTGAACAACAAGGCAGAAGACTCAGCCACCGCACGCCAAAACCTATCCTCCAATACATCGGGGGTCAAAGTCAGCGGCACTCTGGTTCAGGCGACCGTTGGCAAAGGTGCGCACATCAGCAACTTTGCAGAAGATGAATCCTACGCATCCCAGAACTTGGCCAGCAACGTGGGCAATGTGGATGTGAAGAAAGCCTTGACGCAAGTGGTTTTGCTGAAGAACTCCTCAGTGCGCAACTACGCCTCTGACCAAGCGTCTGCGGTTCAAAACATCTCGACGAACAATGCTTGTGTGACCTGCCAATAAGCACTGCAGTCCTTCCAAGGACGAACTTCGCACACGAAGGTGCTCGCATCAGCACCTTCGTGTGGTGACTGGCTCACAGGAGACCATCATGCGTACCCCGATCACCCCATGGATGTTGGCTGCAGGTCTGTATTTGGTAGCTCCGGCCAGTTGGTCTGCGCCTGGCGAAGACAACATTCAGCTGCAAAACCCGGTGGAACACCTTCAGTTGCCCATAGGCGGTGCACGTGCATCCAAAGGTTTAGACCAAGAAGGTGACGGCATTCCCACCAGTCTGAAAGCAAAGATTGTTCGCTACGAAGCAAAAACTTTTAGTGACCAAAAAGACGGAATTTATACCGATGGCGATGTCAATCGCATCGTTGAAACGCAAGCCAATCGTAAAACCTGCATCCAAGATGTAGGCAGCAATGTGGCCGCACCTACAGGTGTAGGTGGCAGAGACCAGATCGTGGTGTTGCGCGGGGACTTGGTAAACATCTGCCGTTGACTCCCCTGCACGCAGCAAATATCTACAAAACGCTGAGAAACACCATGTCAAACCTCCCCACGTTCTCCGTGTCCCAGCATCCTCGCTGGAAAGCTGCAACCGTTTTGCTGTGTGCAGCGGGTCTGCTTGCAGGCTGCGCCCCCATGAGCCCTGCCAGAGATGCGCCTTACCATGCTCGCGCACCGGAAATAAATCGCCCTGCGGTACGCCCCACCCGCTCATTGAGCAGTTTTTCAGACTCCTTGATGTGCATGGATCATTTGTTCAGAGAAAGCGGCATGGGTACGGTACTGATTACCAGCAAATCCATCCCTGACTACTCTGGGCGTATTGCGGTGGCGACCAAAGAAATGGTGGTTACCGCGCTCTCGCAAATGTCGCGCGTGAGCAATGCTTTTCGCTTCGTCGATTACGAAGTCAATATTGCCCAGCAAGACACCGTGCAAAACCTGACCACCTTGCTGCTGAACAACAACCAGATTCGCCTGCAGCGGCCTGCGCTGTACATATCGGGCGCCGTAGCTTTCGTGGACCAACAAGTCATCAGCAACAACGTGGATGTAGGTACCTCCGCCTCTCGCTTGGAAACTGGCTACAGCCAGAACAAGCGTTCCACGGTGATCGGTCTTGAGATGCACCTGGGTGACTTTCGCAGCCGCACCTTTATTCCGGGCTTGGATTCGGCCAATGAAATTGTGATTGGCAGTGGTGGTCAAGGCTTGGATTTATCGGGCCGTATTGGCAATTACGGTGTGCAGTTCAATGTAGGGCGCGACTATACCCAAGGTTCGGGCCCCGCCATTCGCACCTTGGTGGAACTGTCCATGATCGAGCTTTTAGGCAAGTGGGCGCGTGTGCCTTATTGGCAGTGCCTGACCCTGGAGCAAACCCACCCCGAATTCATTCGCCAGATGCGCGAGTGGTTTGAAGATGCCGGGCCTGCCAACCGCAGCCAATTGATACGCCGTTCACTGGTACGCCGTGGCTACCTGGATACTGAAACACCCAACGATGGCGCACTGCGCCAAGCCCTCACGCAATTCCAAGCCGATGAACGTTTGGTAGTCACCGGGGTCTTGGACTTCCAGACCTACGAACGCGCCATGCGCAACTTTGTCAGCCTGACGCCCGAGGGTAATTTGCAAAGAATTGGCTGGGTCAACAACGATGGCATCAGCATGGCAACCAATACCAACCAGCAAGGTCAATCAGCCCATGTCGATATGCAGATTGAGAACCTGCTGGTCGGGCGTGAGCATTTTCTACCTGGAGAGCAAGTCTTTCTGTCTGCCACCGTCTCGCGTACGTCTTACCTGTACTGCTACATGGAGAATGCCAGCAAACAAGTCATACGTCTGCTCCCCAACGCCACCAACAGTTCTGGCTGGATCGCCGCCAATCAAGCCATTCGCATTCCTGATTGGATGAGTCCTACACCCGGGTTTGTTTTGGATGCCGGGGCACCCGGCCAAGAGCGTGTCGCCTGCTTTGCCAGTGCCACCGATTTGGCAGGCAAACTTCCAGCCAACTTGCAGCAGCCTGCATTCCGACCACTGCAAGGTGCCGCCTCCTTGGAAGAGATCGGAGGGCAATTGCGCCAAGCTGCTGGCAGCGACGCAGCCGTGGGCCAAAACACCTTGAAATGGCAGGTTGCTCCGAATGCGCAAGCAGCTGCGCAGTAAGGACGCCATCATGCGACGCCCCTACCCATGTGCCTTCGTCAGCTTGCTGGCTTGTATGGTCATTGGCAGTGCTTACGCGCAACCCCGACCCATTGTCAGCGTGCAAGAAGCACAAACGCCCCCACGCATTGACCCAGAGCAATTGCGCGCTGCATCTGCAGCCTTAGAAACCAATACACCTGCGGTTTCTCCCGATTTGGCTGAACTACAAAATTTAGCCAATGCAACCGCCCCGCGCACCGCCCAAGGCCGCAAACAGCAAGCGCAGGCCATGTGGCAGCTGGGTTTGCTAAAGCTGCATGGCCTGCATGCTCCGCTGGATCCCGCACAGGCCAACACCATGTTTGAGCGCGCTTATGCACTCGGGCATCCACTGGCTGCTGCAGGATTGGCTTGGTGCGCGTTGGATGGTTGCGGCCAACGTCCTCAGCCCCTCAAGGCTCAGCGGTGGCTGCAAACATTGCGCCAACAAGCCCCAGGCAGGGCGGCCTACATGGAGTGGCTATTTTTAGAAGGTGCAGCCCCCATGGATGCGGATATGACGTCAACATCCCCGCAGACAGACAACGCCATGCAACGACGCAAGCAGCAAGCCTTGCAACGTGCTGTTAAAGCCAATGATCCGCATGCACGCGTGGAATGGGGGCTAGAACTGGCGGCAGAAGGCAGAACCCGCGAAGCCTTGGAGCAATTCCGTGCGGCTTCCGCCAAATCTGAAGCAGCGCGCCGCAACATTCAAGTCCTCAGCGCCCAAAGCAGTCAACGCGTACAGCCCAGTGGCAATCTCGGCCAGGCTGGAGGGGCTTGGCAAACTTTTCGACAAGCGCGCATTTATCACCGAGGTGAAGGCGTACCCGCCAACTACACCGAGGCCATACGGCTCTACAAGCGCGCCTCTGACATGGGTAATGTCCAAGCCAAGCGCATGCTGGCACTGATTTACTCGCGCCCACAAGCAGACGGTAATCTGGACATTGGGTGGATGCAGCAACTGGCATATGCCGATGTCAGCGAAAACAGCAACACCCCCATCCACTCACCCTCTGCTCCAGCCAGCCTGCAGCGCGACCCTACGCCCCTGTACGACTACATTGATACACGTTGGCGCAAATAAAAAAAGGGCAGCGATTGCTGCCCTTTTGCGTTCCGCATGCGCTTACTTCTTCATGCTTTGCAATTTGGCAAAAGCTGAAGCCATGGCATTTTGCGCCGGAGCCTCATCACGCCGCTGCCCAGAAGCACCACCGCTGCGCTGCTGACTCTGTCCACGGCCTGCACTCTCAAAGCGGTTGTCACGCGAGCCGTCACGGCGGGCAGGCGCAGTATCCAGCTTCATGGTCAAACTGATGCGTTTACGCGCCACATCCACCTCCAGCACCTTTACTTTTACGATCTGGCCGGTTTTGACCACTTCGCGCGCATCCTCAATAAATTTGTGGCTCATCTGGCTGACGTGCACCAAGCCATCCTGGTGCACTCCCAGATCTACGAATGCGCCAAACTGTGCCACGTTGCTCACGGTGCCTTCCAGCGTCATGCCTTCTTTGAGGTCTTTGATGTCTTCCACGCCATCATTGAAGCGCGCCACCACAAAGTCTGGACGTGGATCTCGCCCGGGCTTTTCCAATTCTCCCAAGATGTCTTTGACCGTGATAGCACCAAATTGCTCGCTCGCGAACTGCTCTGGCTTCAACACCTTCAGTACATCGCTGCGTCCCATCAACTGATCCACAGGCTTGCCCGTTGCAGAGATGATGGCTTCAACCACCGTATACGTCTCAGGGTGCACGCCCGTCATATCCAAGGGATTCACGCCGCCACGAATGCGCAAAAAGCCTGCAGCTTGCTCAAACGTCTTGGCACCCAGACCGGAGACTTCCATCAATTGCTTGCGACTTTGAAAGGAGCCATTGGCATCACGCCAGCGCACCACCGACTTGGCGACCGAGCCGCTCAACCCCGAAACACGCGTCAGCAGCGGTGCAGAGGCCGTGTTCAGATCCACCCCCACAGAGTTCACGCAGTCCTCAACCACCGCATCCAGCTGGCGAGCGAGTTCCGTCTGATTGACATCGTGCTGGTACTGGCCCACACCAATGCTTTTGGGGTCAATCTTGACCAGTTCAGCTAGCGGATCTTGCAGACGGCGTGCAATGCTGGCTGCACCACGCAGGCTGACGTCCACGTCGGGTAATTCTTGCGAAGCAAATTCACTGGCTGAGTACACCGAAGCACCGGCTTCGCTCACCACCACTTTTTCAATGGACTTTTCAGCCTTGGCCGCCAGCTTGATCAGGTCGGCAGCCAGCTTGTCGGTTTCACGGCTGGCAGTGCCGTTGCCGATGGCAATCAGATTCACGCCGTGCTTTTCCACCAGCTTGGCCAGCGTGTGCAGTGAACCTTCCCAATCCTTGCGGGGCTCATGCGGGTAAACAGTCGCGGTGTCTACCAGCTTGCCATTGCTGTCCACCACGGCCACCTTCACGCCAGTACGAATGCCCGGATCCAGCCCCATCACCGTGCGCGAGCCAGCGGGTGCAGCCAGCAACAGGTCGCGCAAGTTGTCACCAAACACCTTGATGGCCACTTTTTCTGCATCTTCACGCAGCCGGCTGAACAGATCCCGCTCTGTGGACAGGCTCAGCTTCACGCGCCATGTCCACGCCACGCACTTGCGCAGCAAATCATCAGATGCGCGCTTGGCATGGCTCCAACCCAAATGCAGGGCAATACGGCCTTCCGCCAAACTGGGTTGACCTACTTCTGGCTCCACGGGTTGCACCAACTTGGCTTCCAAAATTTCCAAGGCACGGCCACGGAAAACAGCCAGAGCACGGTGCGATGGCACACGCCCAATAGGTTCGTCGTAGTCAAAGTAATCGCGAAACTTTGCCACCTCAGGGTCGGCTTCGTTCTTGGCCTCAACCTTCTGAGAGCGCAGCAAGCCCTCTTCCCACAGCCATTCGCGAAGCTTTTGCACCAAGGCAGGGTCTTCGGCCCAGCGCTCCGACAAGATATCGCGCACACCATCGAGCACGGCAAATGTGGTCGAAAAGTCAGGACCGGACTTACCGTCGTCCAGCAGCGTAGCGGGTTGGCAGAAAGCTTGCGCTTGCTGGTGCGGGTCAAGTGATGGGTCGGCAAACAGCTTGTCGGCCAGCGGCTCCAGCCCAAATTCCTTGGCAATCTGGCCCTTGGTGCGCCGCTTTTGCTTGAAGGGCAGGTAAATATCTTCCAGCTCTTGCTTGGTCGGTGCGTTGGCAATGGCCAGACGTAATGCATCGGTCAGCTTGCCCTGTTCATCAATCGCTTTCAGCACCGCACCACGGCGGTCTTCCAGCTCACGCAAGTACGACAAACGTGCGTCCAGCTCTCGCAGTTGCACGTCATCCAAGCCACCGGTGACTTCCTTGCGGTAACGGGCAATAAATGGAACGGTGGCGCCACCATCCAGCAATTCCACGGCAGCGTTGACTTGCTGCACACTGACTTTGATCTCTGCGGCAATTTGCCCAATGATTTTTTGCATGCGTTACGCGCCCCATGGCGCTGGTTCTCTGGAAACGGCAAAGTGTGCCATAGACATCAGCACTCACCATGGTCTTTGGGTAGCGGATTGCATCTCCATACAATTGATAGCTGTTCGCGCTTGCTGTGTATGCCATGGGTGGCAAAATCATCAAAACTTCTCATCCGCATGCAAGACGATCTGTTTGGCGCAGGCGCCGCACCACCACCACCACCAAGGTCTGCCAAAAAGACCCAAGGTGTACAAGCGAGCGTGCCAACCAACGCGGTGCGCAGCCTGGCCCAGGCAATGCCAACGGCGCTGCGCATGGGCGTCTCCACATGGTCTTATCCCGGCTGGGAAGGTTTGGTTTGGGACGGTGTCTACGACGCATCCGTACTTTCTCGTACTGGTCTTAGCGCACTCAGTCAGCACCCGTTGATGCGCACGGTGTGCGTAGACCGCACATTTTGGCGACCGCTGAGCGTGGGGCAATACGCAAAAATGGCGGCCCAAGTGCCTGAGGACTTTCGCTTCGTGGTCAAGTGCCCCAACGTAGTGACAGATGCGCTCGTCCGCTCTGAAGAAGGTAAGGCACAGCAGCGCAATACGGCATTTTTAAATGCGCAATTGGCAGTCGATCAATTTGTTATGCCCACAGTGCAGGGCCTAGGGGCCAAACTGGGCGTTCTCGTTTTCCAGCTCAGTCCTTTGCCTTGGGAGGTTTTGAGCCGCCCAACCTTGCTTTTTAGTCAGCTGGCAGAAGTTCTGGCGGCTACGCGCCAAGCCTTGCAAGATACCCCGCAGGTGATCGTCGCTGTGGAAGTGCGAGACCCTCTTTTGCTCGAAGAAGGCTTCGTGCAAGTCCTGAAAGCACACGGCGCCGCCATGTGCCTCGGTCTGCATGGAAAGATGCCACCGATCGAGAAGCAACTGACTTTGCTGCGCAAGCTGTGGCCAACCCCTTTGGTATGCCGCTGGAACCTCAACCTCAGTTTTGGCCCTTTTGGGTATGCCGATGCCCAAGAAGCACACCAACCGTTCAACGAAATCCGTACCCCTGATGCGCACACGAGGCAGGTGTTAGCAGACACTATCCACGGGATAACCCAGGCAGGCCAGGTTGCCTTTGTCACCATCAGCAATGATGCCGAAGGATGCGCTCCACGCTCCATACAATTGCTGGCGGAGCAACTTCAAATATTAAAAAGCTAAGCTGCTTGGCAACCCAAATACGACATCACGGACCGTTATGAATGGTTGACATTCAGTCCCACCATGACAACATGCCTACTATTTGGTAATCCGCTTGCAGAAAAACAAAGACACAAGTCTGACAATTGGGCACATTCTGTCTAATGAAAATGCTCGTCTTCTGTTGAGTTTTCAGCATTTGCGCGGAACCGTGCCTTGGCCCAAACACTTTGGCAGTAAAGAAACTATTGTGAAACTACGCGACCTTCTCATTCTGGCTGGCAGCGTCGCTGCAGCAACGCATGCGAGCGCTCTGTCTCTGGGAAATACACAAGGCCAAGTGCAGCTTGGCTCGCCAATTGATCTGGTCTTTCAAGTGCAACCAGACCCAGGGCAAACAGCGGACAGCAGTTGCATTGCCGCCGATGTCTGGATGGGAAATGCCGCTCTGGCCGGAAGCCAAGTTTTGGTGACCCCTCAGGCACAATCCGTGCGTGTTCAAACGACTGCGGCGGTGTATGAGCCCCTCATCACCCTGAAACTGCGTGCGGGTTGCAATGGCGCGATGTCTCGCACGTACACCTTTTTTGCAGACCCGCCCAAATCTCTAGCCACATCTGTTGAACCGATTGACCTGAGCAAAATTCAGATCAATCGCTCAGCAGCAGCTACGGCTCGCACAGCCGCTGCACCCGCAGCTACGGCAGCACCAGTCGCCAGAGCACCTCGCACCGCCAAGAAAGCGGTCAACCCCCAAGCGGCACTTGAGACTCCTTCCAAACCAACCCCAGCCCCCTCCGTTGAAACCACTCCTGCCAAAGAAATTGTGCAGACACCAACGATAGAGGCTGGAAATGCGGCTACTGACAAACCGCGTTTGCGTGTAGAGCCTCTAGAAGGTATGGGTACAGGCGCTGAAAGCGCTCCCGCCAACAGTGACCAAGAGCAGCCACCAGCCCTCGAAGTGATTGATGCAGAAACACAAGCACTGCTCGACGCTAACGCAGCGCGTTTGGAAACACTGGAAAAACAACTCCTGACGTTGCAGTCTCAGCTGACCAAAAATCGCACAGAAACAAACAGCCTGCAAACCCAATTGGTACAAGCACAAAACCAAGGTTTACCGCTGTGGGTGCATATCCTCATGGGCTTACTGGCTCTTGCCATCGCGACCATTGCTTGGTTGTTGCAACGCATGAAACAAGAGCGTCAGCTTGCACAAGGTTCGTGGGCCAACACCGTGTTGGCCGCTGAAGGCACTTTGCATTCGGCCACGATTGACACACACGCCCAAGCACCAACACCGAGCGCTGTGGTGGAACCACTAACCCCAGCAGTACCAACCACCACATCCAAAGCCGATAGTGCTCCCCCCGCACCACCTGAGTTGGGGCGCAACACCCAGTTGCCAACGCTGTCCCAGGAATTTCAAGATACCGCGCTGTACGCTGAGTTTGAGTCCACCCCCACACCATCACCTGCAGAGCAGCCTGCGCCATCCATTGCAGAAGTGCTAACGGCGCAAGCACTTTTTGACGTGCAAGAGCAAGCTGAGTTCTATGCATCGATTGGTGAAAATGACCAAGCCATCGAAATACTGCAAGCCCACATTGCTGAGCATGTGGCATCTGCGCCCTTGGCCTATATTGAACTGCTGCAATTACTCTATCGCCTCAGCCGCACAGAAGCCTTTGAAGAAGTTCGCGAAAAATTCCAGACGTACTTCAATGTGCAAGTTCCAGACTTTTTAGGTTTTGCGCGCAAAGGTCGTGATCTCAGCGGATACCCCGAAGTACTCGGCCAGATTGAAGCACTATGGCCCACAGATGATGTACAAGGCTTGATGCGTAACTTGATCGTTCATCGGCCTGCTGCAGAAAGCAGCATTCGATTTGATCTTGCTGCGTTTGATGATTTACTCATGCTTTACAACGTGGCACAAACAACGCCAGCATCCAGCCGTGGTCAATTGCCGGGGCGAGTACGCATGACTCCACATGAAGTGCCTTTACCAGAAATTGTCTTCCCTGGTGACGCACTTCCAGCAGCCACGCTCCCAACCACAGCAGCAGCGTTGGCGCCGCCGCCCTTGCCATTGCACGAAGCGCAATTGGATATGCTGACAGCGTCCCCCGTAGAAGCGCCCCTGCCTTCCCTCAATCAGCCCGGCGACTCGCCTTTCCAAAGTCCTGGTCACTTTACTCCTGACGAAGTTCTGATTGATGATCTCTCTCTCAACTGGGACACCCCTAATGTCACAGGAACTGAAGATCCACAGAAACGCGCCGTGGATGATCCATCGATGGACGATGCGCTAAATTTTTTCAAAATGGATGAACGGGATCTCCCACCCACTCCACCCGAAAAAAAGAACTAGACAACCAAGTCCAATCCACGCCACTGCCTGCTACAGCAGTGGCGTTTTTCTTTTTATCGCACGGTACTTAGCACAATGAGCCTCTGGTTGAGCCTCTCGTACCCTGCATATGTTCGCTCTGTTTATTCGCTTTCGCCAAGGGATGCCCTGCTTACATCCGCCTTATTGGGGCATTTCGTCGCGGTACATGCGAAAATCGCGGTTTACCGCAGTATTTGCTTAAGTCTAGGTTTGAGACTTCGCAGGTCTGTGAGGCACAACGATCACAAGGAATACACATGGAAGCCGAACGCATCAACCAAATCGAAGCCACTCTCGCTGATCTGTCCACCCGGACAGAAGAGCTCCGGAGGTATCTTTGACTACGATGCCAAGTTTGAACGCCTGCGCACCGTCAATGCTTCGCTAGAAGATCCCGCTGTTTGGAATGACCCAAAAAAAGCCCAAGAACTGGGCAAAGAACAAAAGTCACTCAACAGCGTCGTACTGACACTCCAAAAACTGACAACAGAGCTGGCTGACAACACCGAACTCTTTGAAATGAGCAAAGAAGAGGACGATGAGGCCGGTCTGGAAACCATCGAAGGCGAAGCAGCCAAGCTGCGCCCGTTGATCGAAGAATTGGAATTCCGTCGCATGTTCAGCCAAGAGGCAGATCCGCTGAACTGCTTCATCGACATCCAAGCTGGCGCTGGAGGTACAGAGGCGTGTGACTGGGCCAGCATGTTGCTGCGCCAGTACCTCAAGTATGCGGAGCGCAAAGGTTTCAAGGCAACAGTAGAAGAAGAAACGCCGGGCGATGTGGCCGGCATCAAGAGTGCCACCATCAAGGTGGAAGGCGAGTACGCCTTTGGTCTGCTGCGCACCGAAACTGGGGTTCACCGTCTGGTTCGTAAATCGCCTTTTGACTCTTCCGGTGGCCGTCATACCAGCTTTTCATCGCTGTTTGTGTACCCAGAAATTGATGACTCGATTGAGATCAACATCAACCCCTCTGATGTGCGCACCGATACCTACCGTGCCTCTGGTGCAGGTGGTCAGCACATTAACAAAACAGACTCGGCCGTACGCTTGACTCACATGCCTACCGGCATTGTGGTGCAGTGCCAAGATGGCCGCTCTCAGCACAGCAACCGTGATGTGGCATGGCAGCGCCTGCGCTCACGACTGTATGACTACGAAATGCGCAAGCGCATGGAAGAGCAGCAAAAACTGGAAGACACCAAAACCGATGTGGGTTGGGGTCACCAAATTCGCTCCTACGTGCTGGACAACAGCCGCATCAAGGACCTGCGCACCAACGTTGAAGTTTCAGCCACCCAAAAAGTGCTGGACGGAGATCTGGACGTGTTCATCGAAGCCTCGCTCAAGCAAGGCGTTTAAGGGAAGCACTCATGCTGCGTGAAGGACAAGCCACAGCCATTCAACGGGCTGACTATCAAGCCCCTGCTTGGTGGATTGAAACTGTCGACCTGACGTTCGACCTTGACCCTGTCAAAACCCGCGTTCTGAACAAGATGCGCATTCGCCGCAATCCCGACGTATCTGCGCAAGCATTGCGTCTGGATGGCGATGAGCTGAACTTGGCCCGCGTCATGGTCAATGGCGGTGGCACTTCGTTCAAGATGGAAGGCAGCCAGTTGGTGCTGGAGAATCTGCCGGAAGGCAATGAGCCTGTCGAACTGGAAATCTTCACTACCTGCGCACCCGACAAGAACACCAAGCTCATGGGCTTGTATGTGAGTGAGGGAACGTTCTTCACCCAGTGTGAGGCTGAGGGCTTTCGCCGCATCACCTACTTCCTGGATCGCCCCGATGTCATGGCCATGTACACCGTGACACTGCGTGCCAACAAGGATTCGTTCCCCGTACTGCTGTCCAATGGCAATTTGGTAGAAACAGGTGCGTTGGATGATGGCCGCCACTTTGCCAAGTGGGTGGACCCACACAAAAAGCCTTGCTACCTGTTTGCGCTGGTCGCAGGCAAGTTGGTCGCACGTGAGCAAAAAATCAAGAGCCGCGCTGGCCGCGATCATTTGCTGCAAGTGTTTGTCCGCCCAGGTGACTTGGAAAAGACCGAGCACGCCATGAACTCGCTCATGCACTCGGTCGCCTGGGACGAAGCACGTTTTGGCCTGAGCCTGGATCTGGACCGCTTCATGATCGTCGCCACCAGCGACTTCAACATGGGCGCGATGGAGAACAAGGGCCTGAATATTTTCAACACCAAGTACGTGTTGGCCAGCCAGTCCACCGCCACCGACGTGGACTTTGCCAATGTTGAAAGCGTGGTGGGCCATGAGTACTTCCACAACTGGACAGGCAACCGCATTACCTGCCGTGACTGGTTTCAGCTGAGCTTAAAGGAAGGTCTGACAGTTTTCCGCGACCAAGAATTCAGCATGGACATGGCGGGCACTCCATCAGCGCGCGCCGTCAAACGCATTGAAGACGTGCGTGTACTGCGCACGGTGCAGTTCCCCGAAGATGCGGGCCCGATGGCACACCCTGTGCGCCCTGACAGCTATATCGAAATCAACAATTTCTATACCGTCACGATCTACGAAAAAGGTGCTGAGGTTGTTCGCATGCAGCACAACCTGGTCGGCCGCGAAGGTTTTGCCCAAGGCATGCAGCTGTACTTTGAGCGCCATGACGGCCAAGCTGTCACTTGCGATGATTTTGTACAAGCCATGGCAGACGCCAACCCGACAAGCCCTTTGGCACAGCACTTGGAGCAATTCAAGCGCTGGTACAGCCAATCCGGCACCCCGGTGGTCAAGGCTACAGGTTTGTATGACGCTGATGCGCAAACCTACGCCCTCACGCTCTCGCAAAGTTGTTCAGATGCAGCAGGTCAACCAGCCAAGCAGCCGTTTGTGATTCCTGTGCACCTAGGCTTGCTAGGCCAAGACGGGGCTGCTCTTCACCTGCAGTTGCAAGGTGAAGCAGAGAAAAGCACTAGCCAAACTTTGGTACTGACCGAAGCGCAGCAGACATGGATCTTCACGGGGATTGCACAAGCGCCAGTCCCCTCCTTGCTACGCAGCTTCAGCGCGCCCGTTGTACTTGACTACAGCTTTAGCGATACAGAGCTGCTGACGCAACTGGCCCATGACACGGATGCGTTCAACCGCTGGGAAGCGGGCCAACGTCTGGCATTGCGTTACGCCTTGCAAGCCATTCAATCCAGCGCACCCGTTACCGCCGATGTACTGCCTGACAGCTTTGTCAGTGCTTTGAGCGACATATTGCGCCATGGCGAGCTGGACGCGGCCTACAAAGACTTGGTCTTGGCCTTACCCTCTGAAGCCTATATGGCAGAGCAACTGGATGTGGTCGATCCACAGCGTATTCACGCCGTGCGCGAGTCCATGCGTCTGCAACTGGCAACGGCTTTGCAAGCGGACTGGGAATGGGCGTTTGACACGTATGGCGACACCGGCGCCTACCAGCCAGACCCCATCTCGACAGGCAAGCGCTCGTTGTCAGGCTCTGCACTCCTCATGCTGTGCTTGGCAGCCAAGGTTTCTGATGACACGGTGTGGCCGGGCAAGGCGTACCAACGCTTCAAAGATGCGGGCAACATGACCGACCGCTTCAATGCCTTGTCGGCTTTGGTGCACAGCAACGCAGAACTGGCCAAGCCAGCGCTGGAACGCTTTCACGCCTTGTTCAAAAACGAACCGTTGGTGATTGACAAGTGGTTCAGCCTGCAAGCTGGCGCCTGTGACCGTGGAGGCAACGTTCTGCCCGCCGTCAAGCAACTGATGAAGCACCCCGACTTCAGCCTGAAGAACCCCAACCGCGCACGCAGCCTGATCTTCAGCTACTGCAGTGCCAATCCGGGCGCCTTTCACCGCGCAGATGCGGCAGGCTATGTCTTCTGGAGCGATCGGGTCCTGGAACTTGACGCCATCAACCCCCAAGTGGCAGCACGTTTGGCGCGTGGACTAGATCGCTGGAGCAAGCTGGCAGAACCCTATCGTACAGCCGCCCGTGAAGCCATTGCCCGCATCGCTGCAAAGCCTGATTTGAGCAACGACGTGCGCGAAGTGGTAACACGTGCTCTCGGCACTGATTAAGCACAAAAACCACTGCTAACCCTTATATATAAAGCGTTAGCAGCTATGAATTTCAAGCATTAGGCAGCCTGACTGCCCCAAGGAGAACCCTTATGACACGTCGTGTCAGCCTGACCCGCTATTTGGTAGAGCAACAACGCGCCGATGGCCGTATCCCCCCTCAATTGCGCTTGCTGCTGGAAGTGGTTGCGCGCGCTTGCAAACGCATCAGCTTTGCCGTCAACAAAGGCGAGCTCGGTGATGTCATGGGTACTGCTGGCAGTGAAAACATCCAGGGTGAAGTGCAGAAAAAACTGGACATCATTGCCAATGAAACCCTGATTGAAGCCAACGAATGGGGCGGTCACTTGGCAGCCATGGCTTCCGAGGAAATGGAAGGCATTTATGTCGTGCCCAACCGCTATCCCCAAGGCGAATATCTGCTGATGTTCGACCCGCTGGACGGCTCCTCCAACATCGACATCAACATGTCGATTGGCACCATCTTCAGCGTACTCAAAAAGAACGATGCACACCCTGGCGTGCACGACAGCGACTTCTTTCAACCAGGCAATCAGCAAGTGGCCGCAGGCTACTGCATCTACGGCCCTCAGACCACCCTGGTGCTAACCGTGGGTGACGGTGTGGCCATGTTCACACTGGACCGTGAGCAAGGCTCTTTCGTCTTGATCGAAGAAAACGTCAAGATCCCCGAAGACACCAAAGAGTTTGCTATCAACATGTCGAACATGCGCCATTGGGATGAGCCTATGAAGCGCTACATTGACGAATGCTTGGCCGGTGAAGATGGCCCGCGCGGCAAAAATTTCAACATGCGTTGGGTCGCCGCAATGGTGGCCGACGTGCATCGAATCTTGTGCCGCGGCGGCGTCTTTATGTACCCTTGGGACAAGCGCGAGCCGCACAAAGCGGGCAAACTGCGCCTGATGTACGAAGCCAACCCCATGAGCTGGCTGATTGAACAAGCTGGTGGAGCTTCCACCAACTGCCGAGAACGCATCATGGACATTCAGCCCACCGAATTGCACCAACGCGTCAGCGTCGTGCTAGGTTCAAAGAATGAAGTGGAACGCGTCACCCGCTACCACCTTGAAGCCGACCAAAAGTCACTATAATTTTTATATTGCCGGTGTAGCTCAGTCGGTAGAGCAGCTCATTCGTAATGAGAAGGTCGGGTGTTCGATTCATCTCTCCGGCACCAAAATCACCAGTCGCCATGCAAATTTCGCATGAAAATTGGAGAATAAACGTGAGAAAGTTTCACAACTTATAGCCCAAACTTAAAACGCTCCAATGCAATTAAGCACTGGGGCGTTTTTTTTCGGTGAAGCTTTAGTGTGTTGGCATCACTGGCCATGCGGCGCGGCAGGCTGAAGCTTTTGCTGCGAGCCCCCGGTACTGCTGAGCATACGCCTGTAAGGCAGCTTATTTGGCTACGTATTCTCCGAGTGCTTCTTGATGGTCGAGAACATGGCGTTGTACGTATATGCCGAGCGCGACGGTGCCATCTCCCACGCAGCTGGAGCCTGAATCGTTGAGCCTATTTCTGCCGTAGTTGGTGACGGGGTACTACACGCAAGTGCCAGCAGCAACACAGCCGTATAAACGACCAATTTTTTCATTGTCATCTTCCAGCCTGTTGATTTCCACCTAGCAGTGACCCACTGGCCACTCAGCAGATCATTTTTACGTGGAAATCAACAAAAACACAGAGAAATTAGCAAGAAGGTCCAAACTTATTCGAGAATACATTCTCATTAAGATGAATTGTTGTTTTCATTTATTTGGGTTCGCGATGCTACGTTGCTCAACACTTATCCAGCTTACCCGTGCAGCTACAGCAATTGCCTGCACGGCATTCACAGTATCAGCATTCGCTCACCAGCAGCATGCACACACCCATGGGCGACTGTCTCTCGATGTAGCCATAGATACTCAAACCATCACACTACTCATTGCCTCACCATTGGATAGCTTTTTAGGCTTTGAACGTGCCCCACGCACAGACACCGAGCACAAGCGTGTCCATGAATTGGTCACACAGATGAATAAAGCAGAAAATTTGTTTCAAATAACACCTGCTGCTGAGTGCAAACGCACCAAGGTCAAACTGGAATCCACTGCACTAAGTTTGGGCGAGACAGAGGAAGGTGTCCACAACTCCAGCCGTGCGACCCAAGATAGTCATGGACATGATCATGGAGACATAAGCATCGAAGTTGTTTTTACATGTGCAAAAGTTCGTACAGCGCAGTACATCGACATCAAACTTTTCGATGTTTACATACGTCTAAAGAACATTGACGCCCAAGTGGTGTCATCTCATGGGCAGTTCAAGCACACTCTTCGGCCCGGCACAGCACGTCTAAACATAGCCAACTGATCCCAATTCGCCATGACATCCCGTCTCCTAGAGTTGCAAGATCTGCTCTTTGCTTGGCCTGGAACCAGACAGAACTATTTGGCCATCAGCGAGTTTCATTTAAACCGTGGTGAAACACTCTTTTTGCATGGCCCAAGCGGATGTGGCAAGAGCACGCTACTTTCTTTACTTGCCGGTGTTCTGCTACCACACACAGGTGATGTTTCATTGCTGGGAATACCGTGGAAAGCACTTCCTGCTACAGAACGTGATCGTTATCGCGTAGATCACCTTGGGTACATTTTTCAGCAGTTCAATCTGCTGACCTATCTCACAGCACTGGACAATGTGCTGTTGCCATGCCATTTTTCCACCCGACGTAGAGAAGCAGCAAAACACCATGCAGGATCCGCTCGCAAGGCTGCTGAATATTGGCTACAAGGAATGGGGCTAGATGAGTCGATCTGGCAGCGACCAGCACACAAGCTGTCTGTCGGCCAGCAGCAGCGGGTCGCCGCTGCACGCGCATTAATCGGTCAACCAGATCTCGTTATCGCCGATGAGCCGACCTCCGCGCTTGATGAAGACAGTCGGGCAGTATTCTTGGACTTATTGCTATCTTCTTGTGCTGCAGCAGACACTGCCTTGGTGTTTGTGAGCCACGATCATCGGATTGCCTCACGTTTTAGCCGACAGATCTCTCTCCCAAGCATCAATCAAGCTTTACACAACGAGGTGCCTGGGTGAGCAAACTCTTTCTCATTCAACTGGCATGGCGCAGCGCTTGGAATCGCCGCTTCACGCTCGCTCTTACCATCTGCTCCATCGCTCTGTCCACTTTCATGCTTTTGGGTGTGGAACGGGTACGCACTGATCTTCGGAGCAGCTTCTCTTCGGCAGTATCTGGCACCGATTTAGTCGTAGGTGCGCGCACGGGTTCCGTACCGCTGCTTCTGTACTCAGTATTTCACGTCGGCGCAGCAACCAACAATATTCGCTGGGCGAGCGTAGAAGCCATCAAGCATCTACGAGGGGTAGCTTGGGTCGTTCCGCTTTCGCTGGGTGACTCCCACCGAGGGTTTGCCGTATTGGGTACTACACAGGATTATTTCGAGCATTTTCGTTATGGCGAGCAACAGCCCTTGCAACTGCGCGAAGGCCAGAGATTCAGCAAACTCTATGACGCCGTGATTGGAGCCGAAGTTGCTGACAGGCTAGGCTATCAACTCGGTGAACGCATCACACTGGCGCATGGCACAGGAGAGGTAAGCCTTGGTGCCGACCATTCAGACAAGCCTTTTACCGTTGTAGGCATGCTTGCTCGCACGGGAACCCCGGTAGACCGGACCGTTCATATCAGCTTGGAAGCTATGGAGGCAATCCATGTGGACTGGATGGCAGGAGCTCCTTTCCCCGGTATGCAGATCAATGCCGAAGAAACACAGAAAATGAATCTGCAGCCCAAAAGCGTTACGGCAGCGATGGTCGGTCTCCACAGCCGCGCTGCCGTGTTCTCAGTGCAGCGACAGATCAACAACTTTACCGAAGAACCTTTGATGTCCATCCTGCCTGGTGTTGCATTAGACGAGCTTTGGGATGTAGTAGGTGTGGGAGAAAAAGCGCTGCTTTTAATGTCCTCACTGGTTGCACTGGTCAGCATGGCAGGACTGATGTCCGTTGTCCTAGCCGGATTGAATGAGCGACGGCGTGAACTAGCCATCTTACGTGCCGTAGGAGCAAGTCTGCAGCACGTTCTTTTGTTGCTCGCCTTGGAAGGTGCCCTACTTACGCTCACGGGTGTCATCTTAGGAATCACGACCCTTGCAGGCTGTGTTTTGGTACTCGGCCCGTGGTTGCAATCTTCGCTCGGGTTAACACTTGTGTTAGTGGAACCCACCGCAATGCAAGGAATATTGCTTGCCACGCTCTTAGTGACAGGCTGGCTTGCCAGCCTGCTCCCCGGCTGGCGAGCGTACCGGCTGTCACTCGCTGATGGCCTGTCTCCAAGGATTTGATAGTATGGATTTCACACCCCAGGCGGCCTTGAGCCGACGCCAATTATTGATGACCGCAACCGTGGCTTATCTTGGCACCACCTCTATGGTTCAAGCAGCTGCTTTTCGCGAAGTAACCTGGGAAGCCTTGGTTCCTTCAGACTGGGATCCAATGAAGTCATTCACCGACATGCAAGCGCTAGGAGAACTTCCTGATTCAGATCCGCGTGTGCAAGCGTTATACGACCGCATGCGGAAAGTATGGGATGAAGCCCCTACCGTGCCCACAATGCAGGGGCAAGACGTCAAAATCCCCGGCTTTATTGTCCCCCTTGAGGGTAACGAGAAAGCATTGCGCGAATTCTTGCTGGTTCCCTACTTTGGCGCATGCATTCACTCACCACCACCACCCGCCAATCAAATCATCCATGTTCGTGCCACACCACCTGCTCGAGGTTTCAAAACCATGAGCGCAGTCTGGGTCAGTGGAACACTCGACTTGGAAAGAAATCAGTCTGAAATGGGCGTAACGGGTTACAGCCTGAAAGCCATACGCGTAGAGAAGTATCGCGAAAAGTAGCAAAACGTTTGCTGTTAAGAGTGCGCGCGATTTTGCCCATTTTCTTTGCCAAGGAACAAGCCCTCATCAACACACATTCAGAATGGTTTCGCCCGCCTGTAAATCTTGCACCCAAGTTGCTACGCAAAAAAAGATTGATGAAATGCATCTACTTGAGACACGAGTGACGGTGCATTCAAACATTGCGCTGTTCTTACGAAGAATCTGTGTCAAATCATCTCTCGTGATGAAGATAGAACGTACGACCACGATAGATTGCACATCCCATTTTCACAAGCAACAAAGACAGGTATAGCTGTCGTTCTGTTTCGGATCGTTGCTCAAAAAAAACGCATAAGCAAACACGCAAAACTTCGTAGCCTTCATCTCTGGTGTGCCCAACCATGGCGTCTTTCCAACCGGTTTACCCATCACACGGAGCATCACCATGGGCCTCAACAACTATCTTTCCCACAAGCGCACTGCCGTCTTGGCGCGCCAGCAACGCGTTGCCGATGGCACCGCTCAGGCCAATCAGCTGCACGCCCACGTCACAGCGGAAGGTCGTAGCGGCATACGCCGTTTGCGTATTCGTGAGCACCAGATCATCAGTGACAGCCCCCATGACTTCGCTGGTTTCAACCTCGGCCCATCTTCGCCCGAGTTGCAACTCGGTGTGCTGGGCACCTGCGTGACCCACATCTTTGAAATTCAGGCGGCATTGCTGCAAGTGCCCCTGGATAGCATTGAAGTGGATATTCACGGCACCATTGATCCGCGTGCGGGCCAGCCCGGTCATGAGGCAACGCCCATCTGGCCGCATGACATTCACTACGAAGTGCAGCTGCAATCCAGCGCCAATGACGCGCAGCTGCAAACCTTGTTTGATGCGGTGGAAAAGACTTGCCCCATCCTGAACCTGCTGCGCAATCCCCAGCAGATTGCGGGCTCATGGGTACGCACACCTAAAAGCACGACCACTGTACCTACCGCCAACGCGCATCACCCCGAAGCACTGCACGCATGAGTCCGTCGCCAGCCACCCACTTAATGGGGGGCTAGTGTCTATGGGCATTGAACACTATGACGATCTGCCAAGTGCTGTCGCAAAGCCATAAAGCCACATCTGCCATCGCTTCTTCTATGCCTTCCGATTTTGAGGAGTCTTTATGAGCACCATTGCTTCTGCCTTGGCCTCCAGTACAAGCCAGCGCTCAGCCTCCACTGTCAACGCCCTGCCCGTCATCAATCTGGAAGAGCTGGGCGACAGCGAGCAACACACGCCCGCACACAGTCGCTTGGCACGCATTGCGCGTGAGACGGGATTTTTCTACCTTGAAGGCCACGGTATTCCGCCTGAACACATTGCCCGTGTGGAAGCCGCAGCCCGCCAGTTTTTTGCACTGCCCGCGGTGGCCAAGCAACAAATTGCGATCGCACAGACCCGCCACTTTCGCGGCTACACCGCCGTGGGCGGGGAAATCACACGTTTGCAACCTGATCTGCGCGAACAAATTGACTTTGGGGAAGAGTTACCCGCCATCCCACCCAACCCCGAAACTCCGCAGTGGTGGGGCCTACAAGGCCCGAACCAGTGGCCCGAAGCGCAGCCCACATTGCAGCCAGAGATTCTGCTGTGGTTAGACACCACGCGTGCCGTGGCACAGCGGCTGCTGAAAGCCTTTCTGGTTGCACTGGAGCAACCTGCCACTGCCCTCAATCAACTGGTGGCCTCGCCGCACAACCATCGCCTCAAGATCATTCATTACCCAGGCCAAGGCACTGGCCAGCCCGACCAAGGTGTCGGCCCGCACAAAGATGGTGGTTTGCTGACCTTGCTGCTGCAAGACCAAGTGGGTGGCTTGCAGGTGCAAACGCCACAAGGTTGGCTGGATGTGCCACCGCGCAAAAATGCCTTTGTCATCAACATTGGAGAGATGCTGGAGCTGGCAACCAATGGCTACCTGCGCGCCAATGTGCACCGCGTGCGCTCCCCTGGTGCCGGGGTCAGCCGCTACTCCATCGCGTACTTCTTTTCACCCAGTCTGCATGCGAACGAGGTGCCGCTTTTAAGCCTGCCCCCACACCTGGCCAGCCAAGCGCGTGGGCCAGAGAGCGATCCGCTCAACCCCTTGTTCAGCCACATTGGCACCAACGCACTGAAAGGCCGCGTGCGCTCTCACATTGACGTAGCACAGCGCTTTTACCCGCAGCAGTATGCAGAGCATCAGGCTGCGCTCACCAGTCTGGATCCAGCGCAAAAAGAAGCCGCTCAGGCTTATGCCTAATAATACGCATCAAATATGCATTTAACCAAGTATTCATAAGCACTTAAAGCTATCAAAATTAAAAAGGCAGCCGCAGCTGCCTTTTTTGTGTCTGTGGAGGACTCACAGGGTGAAGCCATAAAACAAGTACCACCTCTCCATTGAAACAAAACCCTCACCTATGTTGATGAACTGCACGAGAAGTACCACCAGCAACGGTGCAAACGCAGTGCCCACCCTGCGCACAATTCCAACCGCCTATTGCTTCATGGGTGAAAAAGCCCGATCCCCAACTTGGGGGATCGGTGAAATAAGCCACAACAACCCTTAAGCGTAATGAGGCTCGCCCAGTGACAGCATCAAGCGGTTGGCCCAGTTAAAGAATGCGGCTGCATGTACCAAATCTGCAGCAGCCTGGGCATCCAGCCCTTGGTTGCGCAAAGCGGCAATGTGCGATGCATTCAAACGTGGTGGAGTGGCACTCAACGCCACGCTGGCATCCACAATCGCATTCCAGCGCGGATCCAGGTTGGCCTGCACGCCCTCATCCAGCAAACGCTGCACATCGTCCTTGCGGCGCGAAAAATGGCTGGCAAACCGCGCATGTACCGAGGCACAGTAAATGCAACCGTTGTAGCGCGAAGCCGCTGCCGCTGCCAATTCACGTTCGGCCCGCGGCAGGCCCGCCTCAGGGTTGTAGAAGATGTCTTTATCGGTACGGGTGCGGGCACCCAGTGTGTCCGGATCGCGCGCCAGCAAACGGAAATACGGAGATTTGGCTCTGGCCGCATCCACGAGGCCCGCAAAGTGACGTTCCGTCAGGGCGCTCTCCTCCAGCGGTTCCAGCCAAGCCTGCCATTGCAGTTCAGTCTGAGTGAAAACGACAGGTGCAACACCCGCAGTAAGCGTTGGCGCTGGGCCTGCGGACACTCCCAGAGAAACATCGCTACGGGTGGCTGGGGCTGCAATCGTCTCTTCCCAGCCTTCCAACAGCACCCGCAGGCCCGCCACCACTCGCAGTTGAAAACTCAAAAAAGCAACCAACTGCGACAGCACCACGATGTCGTCAGGCAGCCAGCCAGCGGCCTCCAGCGCACGCAGACGTTCGGGTGCCGCATCACGGGGATGGAACACCAGGAAATGTGCATGGTGAAAGGCCGCGTACAAACGCTCGCCCAGCACAGCGCGCAGCGCATCAGACAGCTGCAGCTCCAGCCCTTCTTGGTTGTCAATGCTCAGTGGCCCAGCAGGGAATTTCCCGTACGGCCCTTGTGTCACACCAGCAGCCGCGGCATTGCGTACCGCAGAAAACCAGGTTGGAGACAGCTCCTGCAGCAATTGCAAATGAAAGTCTGCCACCTCCGCTTGCTGATGCAGCAGTGCGACAAAGGCGGCCACTGCATGGCGTTCCGCACGCGTAACCTGCCCGGCGATAGGCTCCGCAGGCGCGAACAATGCATCATGGCTTTTTTGCGCCTGGGAACGCGTTTCCGGGCGAGTGCGGCGCAACTGGTCCAGCCAATCTCCCGGCACAATGTCCGCCAGAAAATCGATCACATCGACTTGGTCAATGCGCAATCCCGCCACAACGCCAGATTTTGTATGCGATAGCTCGGTCATAGTTGAACTCCTCTCTTAGGCGGGCTGCAGCTCAGATTCGACTGCAGACACGGATGGATGGGCAAAAGCTGGGTTGGAGGCCGTCCATCCCAAAGCAGGCGCTACATATTTGGCGGTCAGTTCCAGTGAACGCAGGATAGCTTCGTGCGGCGGATCAATGGAGTGCACCTGGAACACCAGATCGGTCGTGCGCGCCAAGGCGGTGTCGGCTTGCAATGACGCAATCACCTCATCCGGGGTGCCGATGTGCACGTCATAGGCCCGAATCAGCTCTTCCAGCGGTGCATCTGGGCTGACACGCGGAAAAGGTCCTGCGGTCGGCTTGGCATGGCGCACGGCCAAGCGGCGCAAGCCTGTTTCTGCCCAGCGCAAGGCATCGTCTCTGCGATCAGTGACGAGCAAAGAGCGCGAACCCAGAATGCGCGGAGCCTGCCCTTGCGGCAAAGCGGCCAGATAGGCATCAATGATGGGGTTTTGAATGTCCGACAACGTCAAATGCGGCGCTTGCTCAGGGCGCGGCTGGGTGCGTGAGAGCATCAAGCCTTCGCCAGCGGCACCTGCACGCTGCCCACCCTCCACAGAAAAAGTCGCCTGCCACACGCGTTGCAGCAAATGCGGGGCTGTGGGGTAGACACGGACGCCGCCTTGCAAAGCATCACCACGCCAAGCCGCACGCAGCACCTCCAGATTGCGTCCATACGCGGCACCCCGATCAGGGCTGGCCACACCAAACGCTTCAAACGACTCTGCCGTACCGCCTGTGCCCAGCCCAACTTCCAGCCGCCCCCCAGACAGCAGATCAAGCACTGCGGTGTCTTCGGCCACACGGATGGCGTTTTCCATGGTCAAGGTTATGACGCCAGTACCCAATCGGATGCGCTGTGCACGCTGAGCCACATGGGCCAGAAACACCAAGGGAGAGGGCAAGCCGCCCTCGTTTTCATGAAAATGGTGCTGTGCGACCCATGCTGAGTCAAAGCCCAGCGCCTCGGCATGCGCAATCTGCTCAGTCACCAAGCGGTAGCGCTCGGCGGCAGGCACATCATCCAGCAAGCGGCTGAAGTAGCCCAGGCGTTTCTTCGGGATTGGGGTGAGATTGGACAAAATCAGTACTCCTTGTGCCAGGAATGGCAGCGATCAGTTCACGGGTGTAATGGCTGCGTGGGCGCAGAAAGATCTGCTCCACCGAGCCCTGCTCTACCACCTTGCCGTGCTGAAGCACGGAGACGGTATGGGCGATCTGGCGCACCACCGACAGGTCATGCGTAACAAATACATAGGTCAATTGCAGTTGCTGCTGCAACGCTTCTAAAAGCTTCAAAATCTGCGCCTGCACGGTTACATCAAGGGCGGATACCGCCTCGTCCAGCACCAGCACCTCGGGCTGCAGCACCAAGGCACGGGCGATGGCAACGCGCTGACGCTGCCCCCCAGACAATGCATGGGGCTTGCGCGTCTGCAGCTCACTGGCCAGTCCCACCCGGGCCAACGTCTCTTGAACTCGCTGGCTGCGCACCGCCACAGGCAAGCGGTCAAAATTGCGCAGCGGCTCTTCAACAATGTCAAAAACCGACTGGCGCGGGTCCAGCGATGCGAAAGGGTTCTGGTACACCAGCTGTACCTTGCGCCGAAATTGCCGCAACGCTTCACCGCGCAAAGCGGTGACATCCACGCCTGCAATCTGGATCTGCCCTGCCGTTGGCCGCAGCAGCCCCACCAGCGCACGGATAGTGGTGGTCTTGCCCGATCCTGACTCGCCCACAATCGCATGCGTACTGCCACGCTGTACTTGAAAAGACACACCATCAACCGCCTTGAAGGGTTCACCGTGACCGGGCACCACAAACTGCTGATGCAGCCCCTGCACCTGAACGGCCCAGCCATCCGTCGTGTTTTCAGGCAACGCTGGCCGGGCAGGCGGCGCAGACAAAGCGGGCGCATCGGCCAGCAACTGGCGCGCATAGCTACTCTGCGGCTGGCGCAGCACCTGCAAGGTTTCACCGGCCTCCTGAATACGACCATGGCGCAGCACCACGATGCGGTGCGAGCGGTCAGCCGCCACACCCAGGTCATGGGTCACCAACAGCACGGCCGTGCCCGTCTCGCGCCGCAGGGTATCGATCAAATCCAGAATACGGCGCTGCACGGTCACGTCCAATGCGCTGGTGGGCTCATCCGCAATGATCAATGCTGGCTTCAAAGCCACGGCCATGGCAATCAATACACGCTGCTTCATGCCTCCTGACAGTTCATGCGGGTACTGGCGGTAGCGCAGCTCAGGTCGTGTCAGGCCCACCTTGCGCAGCAGATCTACCACCTGTTTTTCAACGGCGATGGCATCGCGCCAGCCATGCAACTGCAGCACCTCAGCCACCTGAGCACCAATGGTACGCACCGGGTTCAAGGATGCGGTGGGGTCTTGTGGCACCAAGCTCACCACCCGCCCACGCAGGCTGCGCCACTGCGCCTCCCCGGCATGGGTCACATCCTGACCAAGAAGACGAATGCTTCCACCCACCACCTGACCATTGCTGGGCAGCAGACCAATAGCGGCTTGCGAGGTGGTGGATTTACCCGAGCCTGACTCGCCCACCAAGGCCACCACCTCGCCAGGACGCACCGTCAGAGACACACCATGCACCACCTGCCGCAACTGGTCATCTTCGCGGTAGGCGATCTGCAGGTTGTCGATTTCCAATACTGCATCCACACCTGAAGCCGTTGATGCGGGGAGAACCGGCGATTGCCCAGCCGTGCGCAGCAAACGTTGCCGCCAAAATTGCCAAGCGCTCATGGTTGGCCTCCTGACAACGAAGCGCTGATGCGATTGACCGCCAGCACCATTGCCACCACCACCAACCCGGGCGCAGTGGTCAACCACCACGCAGTAGACAAATAGTTACGACCCTCTGCAATCAACAGCCCCCATTCCGGGGTGGGCGGTGGAGCGCCATAGCCCAGAAACCCCAGGGTAGCGATTGCCAAAATGGCAGTCCCGAACTGCAAGGCCGCCAATGCCACCACCGACGTTAGTGAATTGGGTAACACATGCCGCGATAGCACGGCGCTGAAACGCCCCCCGCTGCCGAATGCGGCCTCGACATACTCAGTCCTGCGCACACGCACCACCTCTGAACGCACCAAGCGCGCAAAGCTGGCCACCGAAGCTACGCCGACGGCAATGGCTGCATTCACCGTACCAAAGCCCAGCACGATGATGATGGTCAGAGACAGCAACAAGGAAGGCACTGCCAGCAGCACATCAACCAGACGCATCAGGGCATCGTCGGTGCGCCCTCCTAGCGCACCCGCCAGCAAACCCAAAGTTGTGCCCACCACCAAGCCTACGCCCACCGCTACCAGAGCCCCAGCCAGCGAGTGCACAGAACCATGAACCACGCGGGCCCACACGTCGCGCCCCAAAGCATCCGTCCCCAGCCAATGGCCAGAGTTCGGTGCCTGCAATTGCTGGCCCGCCTGACCGACGAGCGGATCATGGCCACTGAACCAACCGGGCAAAACGGCCCACAGCAGCACCAGAACGACCACGCTCCACGCCAGCCACAGCCCCACAGGCACACGCGCAGCGCGGCGCAATGCAGCATGCAAGGCCGGGCGATAAGACCGGGGGACAGTTTGTGTTTTCTCCACTTGCTGGAGTTGCTGATGAACCTTGCCCTCAGTGACTGAAGACACCTGTAGCACCAAATCTTCGTTATGTGTGAATGCATTCATCGCATTAGCCTCCTACCGCATAGCGCAACCGTGGATCCAGCCAGGGATAAAGCAGATCCACCATCAGATTGATCGTTACAAAAGCCGTCGCCGACACCATCACCACGGCTTGCAAAACTGCGGTGTCTTGGTTGCCGACGGCCTGCTGGGTCAAACTGCCCAGGCCGTTGAGGCCGAACACTGCCTCAGTCACTACGGCGCCAGCCAGCAACTCGCCAAACAGCACGCCAGCCATGGTCAGCACAGGCAGCAGCGCATTGCGAGCTGCATGACGCAGCAACACGTGAAACTGCGATGCCCCCTTGGCACGTGCCACAGCCACATAAGGTTGGGCCATGGCGGCATCCAGATTGCGCATCAAAATCTGCGCCAAAGGTGCAGAAATAGGCACCGCCAGCGTCAGCGTTGGCAAGATCAGACCTTGCCAGGGGCCAGGGTTGATCACCGGCACCCACCCCAGCCGGAAGGACACCCACTGAATCAGCATGATGCCCAGCCAGAACACGGGGATGGACACAAACAACGAAGGCAGCGACTGCAGCAATGCGCGTACACCTTGCACACGCACCACACTGGCCGCCAAAGCAAGCCCCAACGCCAGCAGCAAGGCGACCGCCAACCCCAAAGCCGCCAACCGCAAGGTTGGAGGCAAGTTGGTCGCTAGCCCTTCACTGACAGGTACGCCGGCCTGCAGCGAATAGCCAAAATTACCCGTCAAAAACTGGCCCAGCGTATGCAAATACTGGCGCCATGCGGGTTGGTCTGTGCCGTAGGCCGCCTGTATCTCGGCAATCTGCTCTGGCCCCAAGCCCAGATCAGGATTGAGAAACTTGATCAACACCGCATCGCCTGGCATCAACTGCAGCAATACAAACGATGTGGTGAATGCGGCCCACAACACCAGCAGAGCCTGACCGATGCGGCGTAGCAAATAGGAGGTCGTCATGCATAAGCCTCTCAGTGCTTGTCAAGCCAAGTGGCATAAAAGCTGGGGCGGCCCACCGCTTCAAAAGCGACATCCTTGACCCAAGGGGCACCCGCAAAAACCTGGGGCTCCTCAAACAAAGGGATGACGTAGGCTTGATCTACCAAATAGTGCTGCACCTCGCGCGCCAGCTCCAGCCGTCGGGTGGTGACAGGTTCCCGGGCAATCGCATCAAACAGGCCGTTGAGCCGGTCATCCACAAAGCTGTTGACCTTCTGGCTCACGCCCCCTTTTTGCAGCAACAGATTACGGTTGCTAGGGTAGTAATTGCTCTTGATCACGTCCGGATCGGCACGGCCCACCATGGCCGGAATCACGGGCGTTTTGAGCGGATCCAGACTGTCCAGCGTCTTGCTCCCCAGATCACCCGCCAACACATTGAATCTGACACCCACCTGCGCCCATTGCTGGGCGATCAGTTGCAGCACTTCTTTGTTTTGCAGATAGTTCAGCGACTCATAAGTCGTCAGCACCAGAGGTTGGCCCTCCTTCTCGCGCACGCCACTGGTGCCTAGCTTCCAGCCTGCCTCCTCCAGCAGTGCCTTGGCCTTGTCAGGGTCAAATTTCAGCTTGTCTGACAAGTCCACATAGCCCGCAGCTGTAGACACGATGACGCCTGTGGCCTGTGGATAGTGCTCAGAGAACAGTGTCTGCACGATCTGCTGCGCATCGGTGGCGTGCAACAAGGCCTTGCGCACGCGTACATCAGCCACCAGTGGGTTGTCAGGGCGGAAGGCCAGGCTGTCGTTCACCCCCCGTGTCGATGAGGCATAGATGGGGAACTGCTTTGCTTGCACACGTTTTTCGTCATACGCCTGGATCTGGCGAATAAACCCCGCTTGCCCTGCCAGCAATGCACCAATGCGCACGCCGTCCTCGGGGGCCACCACAATCTGTATGCCATCCAACCGTGCACGCCCTTGGTGTGTCAGCTTGGAGGGGCCCCACGCATAGTCCTTGCGCGCCGTCAAATGCAGCTCCTTGCCCAAGGTTTCGCTGGCTACCACAAAGGGGCCAGAACCAATCACCTTGGTCGCATCTCCCAACTCATCCAGCGGGTGAGCCAGTGTCGCCAGCGACACCAAGCCAGAGCCGATCACCGAAGTGGCTTGCAGAAAACCTGGCGATGGCTGGCTGAAGTAGAACTTGACCGTGCGTGCATCCACTACTTCGCTGCGCTGGTAGTTGTTGATGACTTCAGATACCGAGTGTTTGAGCGCCTTGTTACCCAGCCCAAAGGTGTCGAAGTTTTTGGCGACAGCGGCAGCGTCCAGCGGAGTACCGTCCGAGAAGGTTATGCCTTCGCGCAACTTGAAGCTGTATTCGGTGGCGTCGTCGCTGATCGTCCAAGACTCGGCAATCCAAGGCTCAATCTCCAGCGTCTCCGGGTTCTGATAGGTCAGTTTGTCTGTGATCTGATTCAGAATGCCGCCGTTGGGATAAAAGCCCCCTGCCGGCGGATACAGGCTGGTGTGAGCCTGCTGCTCCAGATACACGAGCGTGCCGCCCTGAATCGGCGTGCCAGACTGCGCTTGCGCATCATCAGCAGCGCCACTCTTAGGCGAGCAGCCCGACAACCACAGGCCCGCTGCCACTGCCCCTGTCAACAGCCATGTGTGACGGTATTTTTTGTGCACCATGATTGCGACCCTCAATGCTTGCTCAACCATGTGGCGTAGAAGCTGGGGCGACCCACAGCTTCAAAACCAACGTCCTGCACCCAGGTGGCGCCAGCAAAGGCCTGCGGTTCTTCAAAAATCGGAATCACATAGGCCTGCGCAATCAGGTAGCGCTGTACATCGCCGGTGAACTGCAGGCGCTTCGCAGAATCGGTTTCGGCAGCAATTGCATCCAGCAAACCGTTGAGCTTGTCATCCACAAAGCTGTTGACCTTCTGACTTACCCCACCCTTTTGCAGCAACGCATTGCGGTTGCTGGGGTAGAAGTAGCTCTTGATCACATCGGCGTCAGCACGCCCCACCATTCCGGGCGTGACCGGTGTCTTGGCCGGGTCAAGGCTATCCACAATGCGGCTACCAGCATCACCAGCCAGCACATTCAGCTTGACACCCAGCTTGCCCCACTGCTGCGCCACCAATTGCAGGGTTTCTTTGTTCTGCGGCTGTGGCAGGGCCTCGTAGGCCGTCAGCACCAAATCCTGACCATCTTTTTGTCGCAGCCCTTGGCTGCCCAGCGTCCAGCCGGCTTCGTCCAGCAGACGTTGCGATTTTTCAGGGTCAAACTTCAGCTCTGCTGCCAGATTCACGTAGCCCGCTGCTGATTTGGCCACCACCGATGTGGCCTGGGGATAGTTCGCAGAAAACAATGTTTGCACCACTTCGGCTGTATTCGTGCCATGTAACAGAGCTTGGCGCACACGCAAATCTGCGACCAACGGGTTGTCTGGGCGGAACGCGATGCTGTTGTTCACACCGCGCGTGGAAGGCGCATAGATCTGGAATTTTTGGTCCTGCACACGCTTTTCGTCATACGCCTGCACTTGGCGGATCAAACCAGCCTGCCCAGAGAGCAAGGCTCCGATGCGCACGCTGTCCTCGGGTGTCACCACAAAGCGGATGCTGTCCAGACGCGCCCGCCCTTGGTGTGCGTGTTTGCTGGGCCCCCAGTTGTAATCCACCCGTGCCTTGAGCAGCAGTTCCTTGCCTAACGTTTCACGCTCCACCACAAACGGGCCGGAGCCAATGATGCGGGTGGCGTCTCCCAACTCTTCAAAAGGTCGTGCCAAGGTGGCCAGAGACACCAGACCCGAACCAATCACCGACGTCCCTTGCAAGAAGCCTGGAGAAGGCTTGCTGAAGTAAAACTTGACGGTCAGTGGATCCAGCACCTCACTGCGCTGGTAGTTGTTGATGACTTCCGACACGGGCAACTTCAAGGCTTTGTTGCCCAAGCCATAAGTGTCGAAATTCTTCGCAACAGCCGCAGCATCCAGGGGCGTACCGTCCGAGAAGCTCACGCCGCTACGCAGCTTGAAAGTGAACTCGGTGGCGTTATCGTTAATCGACCAAGACTGCGCAACCCAAGGCTGAATTTCCAGCGTTTTCGGATCTTGGTAAGTCAGCTTGTCGGTGATTTGATTGAGTACGCCGCCATTCGGATAAAAGCCGCCCGCTGGGGGATACAGGTTGGTGTGCGCCTGTTGCTCCAGATAGACCAGCTCACCGCCTTGCGCTGCAGCGCCCTGCCGCCCGGCAGTCTCTGTAGCGCTTTGCTGGGTGCAACCGGCCATCCAAGCCCCTGCGACCATGGCTGCCAGCCACCAACCTTGACGTTTGCTTCTGCTTTTTTTCTGCACGAGACCATCCATCCTTCATGCCGTTACGGCGCTGTAATGCAAGAACTGGGAAGAGAAATCCCCCACCAGCTGCCATGAATGCTAGGAAGTTCACTCGCTTTTCTGAAGCGATGTTTTCGCAGTTAGATATGCGCGAAACAGATATGCATGCAGCGATGCTGGGCGCATAAACAAACACATTTTTCGCATTTGTGCTCCGTGTCTGCAGACGCCATGCTGGCGTTTTCAGCAACCGGAGAAAACCCATGTCCTTGCCTTTGGACCACATCGTGATCGCCGTGAATGACTTGCAAAAAGCCATCAGCGACTACCGCCATCTTGGATTCACCGTCACGCCCGGTGGAGATCATCCAGGCCGCGCCACACATAACGCGTTGGTTGTCTTTGAGGATGGTGCCTACTTCGAACTGATCGCGTGGAAAGGGCCAGAAGCACACCATCCGTGGTGGCCCACGCTCCAACAATTTGGCCCTGGCATCGTGGATTTCGCTCTGTTGCCCAGCACCACGACAGAGACCGTGGCACAGGCGCTCTCTCGGGGTTTGGCTTACCAACCGCCTGTCAACGGCGGCCGCTTGCGCCCGGATGGCCTGGAACTGCGGTGGCAAAACGCACGCCCGATCACGGCTGACCTGCCATTTCTATGCGGAGACGTCACTCCACGTGCCTTGCGTGTGCCTGAAGGCGATGTCCGACACCATGCAAATGGCGTCCATGGTGTAGCACAGCTGCGTATCGCGGTGCATGACCTCACCGCATCGCTGAAACGCTACCAAGCGCTGTTAGGCGTAGACAGCATTCCAAGCCTTGCCGCAGAGGTTGCAAGCCTGCACTTGGGCACGACGGTGCTCCAGCTTGAAACAACGAAGGCCAGCCCAGAAGCCGCCGCTCAACTGGCACAGCAGGGAGAAGGTCCGTTTGCAATTGGCCTTTACACCCCACATGCCAATCAGTTGCAAAAAGCCTCACTCGACCATAGCCACGGCGCCCCGATCACGTGGGTGCAAACCGCAGACGCAGCAACGCACGCGCCTCATGCAAACACCGCATTTGCATAGTTGAAAAGCTTTGTTGTCCCGCTCTGCGGGGTTCGAAATACTGGCGCACTTACCTGCCTCTCTTGATCGGAGTCCCAGAAATGAATAAACGCGATTTTCTTCGTACATCCGCAGCATTTCTGCTGCCCACAGCTGTGACCAGTTTCCCTTCTATCGCTTTGGCATCCGCTGCATCACCTTCCGTGATTCGCGTGGGGGTGCGCGGCGGTGTAGATGAAGAGATTTGGGAAGTCGTCACCAAAGTGGCCAAAGAGCGCGGATTGAACGTCAAAGCCGTGGTCCTCAGCGGGGCCATCAGCCCAAATGAGGGTGTACACAATGGTGATCTGGAAGTGAACTCCTTCCAGCACATTCCTTTCCTGCGCGATCAGAACCAGCAACGCGGCTATCAACTGGTTTCGGCAGGCGATACCTATATCTCGCCAATTGCGTTTTATTCACGCAAATACAAACGCTTGAGTGATTTACCGGCAGGCGCTCGCGTTGGCATACCGAACGACCCAAGCAACCAGACGCGGGCCTTGGTGGTGTTGCGTGATCAGGGTGTATTGAACTTACGTGCTGATTTTGACCCCTTTACCAGCACGGCTTCGCTGGCAGACATCACCACCTTGCACCAAAAAATTGAACTGGTGGAAATAGCTTCGGTGGTCCTGGCTCGGTCTTTGGATGACTTGGCGGCAGCGGCCATCGTCAATAGTTTTGCCTACCAGGCTGGCCTGGTTGCGACGCGCGACGGAATTGCCGTGGAGAAACGCGAGCGCAACCCTTACGTCAACATCATTGCCGTGCGCGCTGCAGACAAAGAGGCACCATGGACACGCCAGCTGGTCGCCGCTTACCAGTCTGAACCTGTGCGCCAGTTCATTCAGCAGAAATACCAAGGCTCGGTCATTCCGGCGTTCTGAGAGGTTGCGCAATGAACATGCATTTCAAAACCTCGCGACGCAATGCGCTGACTACCTTATTGGGTGCCGCAGGTGTCGCGCTGGCCCCCAGCTACGCAGTCCACGCAGCGCAGCGCATACGCGTGGGCATACGTGGCGGCATTGGTGAGGAACTATGGACAGAAGTTGCCAAAGCTGCCAAGCACAAAGGCCTCGATGTGCAACTGGTGGTACTTGGTGGTGCCGTCAGTCCCAATGAGGCCTTGAACAACGGCGATCTAGAAGCCAACGCCTTCCAACACCTGCCATTCCTGCAAGACCAGGTGTTGCAGCGTAGCTACCAAATTGTCTCCGTCGCCAGCACCCTGATCGCGCCGATTGCTTTTTACTCTCGCAAGCACAAGCGCTTGCAAGATCTTCCAATCAAAGCAAGAGTAGGTATTCCGAATGACCCCAGCAACCAGACGCGTGCGTTAGTCATTCTGCGAGATCACGGTTTGATTCAGTTGCGAGAAGGCTTCAACCCTTACAAAGGTACGGCAGGGCTGAACGACATCACCGCCAATCCCCGCCAATTGCAATTGGTCGAAGCTGCCTCCAACGTACTGGCCCGCTCCATACCGGATTTGGATGCCACAGCGGTCATCAACACTTTCGCCTACCAAGTGGGGCTCATAGCCACCCGCGACGGTATTGCCGTCGAAAAACGCGACCACAACCCTTACGTCAACATCATTGCGGTGCGCACGCAGGACCAGCATGCTCCTTGGGTCAAGGCCTTGGTGGAATCTTTTCAGACCGATGACATTCGCCGCTTTATCGAGACCCAATACCAAGGCACGCTGATTCCTGCGTTTTGACTGACTGCATGACCACCCTCCCTCCTGCCGTGCAATTGGCACCGCACATTGTTTTTGACAACGTTGGCAAATCCTACGCAGGCCATGGCGGCTTGGTTGAAGCGCTGAGTGCCGTGAGCTTTGATATTCGCCATGGCGAAGTCTTCGGCATCATTGGCCGCAGCGGTGCCGGAAAATCCACACTCTTGCGCACCATCAACGCACTGGAAACGCCGACATCCGGTCACGTACAGGTTCACGGCATCAATCCGGCCAAGCTTGACGAAGAGGCACTGGTCGCATTGCGCCGCCGCATTGGCATGATTTTTCAGCACTTCAATCTTTTATCTGCGAAGACAGTGGCTGAGAACGTTGCTCTACCGCTGCGCGTGGCCGGCGAGCGCCCAGCACTCATCAAGCGCCGTGTCGACGAACTGCTGGACTTGGTCGGACTGACCGACAAAGCCAACGTCTACCCGGCACAGCTATCAGGTGGACAAAAACAGCGCGTCGGCATTGCGCGGGCCTTGGTGCATGACCCAGAGATATTGCTGTGTGACGAAGCCACATCCGCGCTCGATCCAGAAACTACGCAATCCATCTTGACGCTGCTGCGCGATATCAACCGGCAGTTGAAACTGACCGTCGTGCTGATCACGCATGACATGGCCGTTATACGCACCATCTGTGATCGCATTCTGGTTCTGGACCGTGGACAGGTGCAAGAAGTCGGCAAGGTCTGGCGCGTCTTTGGTGCGCCACAAGCCAAAGCCACGCAGGCTTTGCTGCGTCCTTTGCAGCAAGATCTGCCGCCCGATCTGGCACAGCAATTAATGACAGCACCAACCGAACCACAGGACCGCGCCGTGTTCAGCCTGCGCTTTGCTGGCGCCCGGCACGCACAAGGTTTGCCGCTGCAAGCCCTTTCCGCATTGGGTTCGCAGGCCACACTGCTGCACGGTGGTTTGGACCGGCTGGACGGCCACGCGCTGGGCCAGCTACTGATCTCAACGCCCTTAGCAAATCTGCCGTCCCTCGAAATATTGCACCATGCCACAGGTGCCGACCATCTGGAGCTGCTGGGCTATGTCCGCACCAATTGATAAATATTTGCAAGCTTTTGCCGAGACCTTGCTGATGGTGGCATCGGCCTCACTGATTGCCATCAGTCTGGGCTTGATACTGGCTGTCGTACTCACCATCACGGGCCCACGCGGCCTGTATGCACGCCCGCACTTTTACAAAGGGCTGTCTATCACGGTCAATATTTTTCGTGCCATTCCCTTCATCATCTTGCTGGTGGCCTTGTTGCCCGTGACACGTAGCATCGTCGGCACCACGCTGGGTACTTGGGCAGCCGTCGTCCCCCTGTCGGTGAACCTGATTCCGTTCTATGCCCGCATTGCCCAAGTGAGCCTGAACGACGTGGACCCCGGACTGGTCGAAGCAGCGCGCGCCATGGGCTGCAAACGCTGGCATATCGTGCGCCACGTCCTGCTCCCAGAAGCACTCCCTGGCATCATCGGAGGCATGACGGTCAGCGTCATCGCCATCGTCAACGCATCGGCCATGGCGGGTGCAGTCGGCGCTGGTGGGTTGGGTGATCTGGCGATCCGTTACGGCTACGAGCGCTACGAAACCAAGGTCATGTTTGAGGTCATCGTGATTTTGGTCGCACTGGTCTCTATGGTGCAGTTTGCGGGTGAATCTCTGGCACGCAAGGTGAATCATCGGAGCTAAGCCTCAGTGACTCAACTTAGCGGTTCTTTTCAACGAAAGAATTTCTCTTTTTAAAACCTAGCCAATAATCCCACCGTAAATGCTTTGGAGCTGCTGTATCTCAGCAAAATGCATTGCCATGGACACAGACAGCATGTTTATGTCTCAATCTGCAACGTTAGGCGCCATAGTCACATAAGTCCTTTTTGCTGAGACACTGCCACTAAAGCCCAAAAACCCTTTCTAGTTTTCTTATAAAGAACCAAAAAGCCCGCAACAGCGGGCTTTTCAAGGAATACCGCAAAACCACAGGACAGATCTCCAGAGTTCACCGCAATGGTTGCAGCTATTTTTTGATTAAATATTAATCGTACCTTTCAGGTAGCGTGCGCAATCGCCTGCTACCTCGACGCTGGACTCCTTCACTTCACAAAACAACGTCCCCGTGCGCTGTGAGGCTTGGTGGCCAACTAAAGGGTTTCGCCCCAGTTTGCTTGCCCAGTAAGGAGCAAGTGCAGCATGAATAGAACCAGTGACAGGGTCCTCTTCACCACCATTGGCGGGCCAGAAGTAGCGACTGACAAAATCGTAGACAGCACCGGCGTCCGCTGGTGCTGTGACCACCACATCCAGCGGCCCAAGCGTCTTGAGGCGCTCCAGATCAGGCTTTACCGAAAGCACGCCAGCTTCTGTTTCGTAGACCGCCACATATGCCTGTTGGTTGACGAGATAGAAGGATGGTGCCGGAGTGAGTCCTTCTAAAAGTGCAACTGGCGGCTCATCTAAGGGTTTTGCATCTCGCCGTGGAAATGTCATGACAATGCGCCCGCTCTCTTGCTGCGTTGCAATCACATTACCGACAGCAGCCGCCCAGAACGTAATGCTTTGAAGGTTGGGATCTGAATCGAAAAGCACGAAAGCACTGGCAAGGGTGGCATGACCACAGAAATCGATCTCTTTCAACGGAGAAAACCAACGAATTTCAAAAGCGCGGCGTTCACCGCTCCATACCAAAAAAGAAGTCTCCGACAGATTGTTTTCCGCAGCAATCGCTTGCAGCGTAACCTCAGGCAACCATGTTTCCAGCGGCACAACTGCAGCTTGATTGCCCTTGAATCTTTCAGCGCTGAACGCATCGATGATGTGAATCGGAAATTGCATGACAAACAGGACTGGTGAGTTATTAACAAAACGAACGCACCGATGCTTACACACCGATACAAGATCATTCTATGCACCCGCGCACATCTAGCGGTTAGTCAAGAGCATGCGCCTCACATCCGATGGTGTTTGGAATCAACGATTATTTCTATCCACACGAAGACCCCGTCAACACCAAGCAGGTCTCAACAGCGTACTTTTAGTTTTTCAATAGCAACTATTGCTTGTAGCGCTTGCGCTAAACGCGTATTTAGCAAAAAACAGTGACACCGCGAAAAGTTCCATCACACGTTGCTGAAGAAAAAAGCTGCGAACTTTGGCGCACGTCATTTGCCTTATGACTATGCTGCGTAACGCAGGTTGGAATTAGAAATCACATTCCAGCTTCAAACCGGCAAAAAAGCTTCGTCGAAAAATAGCGGTGTATCGAAACGCGGAAAGCACTGAACTTTTATTAAAAGCTGCCAGCTTCTTAAAACTTGCTTCAAACTTCAAACGGCGCAAAGCTCGCTGTCCAAAGCTGTGCATGTGACATGACCGATAAAGCAACGCTGCAATTGCAACCGCAATACATATACGAATGTTCAGTGAAGCATCGCCATGCAAGCCTGTGCACACGTATTACAGGCGGCAGCACATGCCTTGCAGTGGTCATGGTGATGTTGTTCGCATTCGTGCGCGCATGCCAAGCACGCTTTTTGGCAAAGGCTGCAGAACTCCTTGGACATCTCGCTGTTGCGAGCCATGGCGTTCCCCGCCACGGTGCAGATGGCTGCACAGTCCACATCCAGGGCAATGCAATGCGCCATCATCTTCACATCAGCCTCTTTGAGGCATTCGGCAATGCATGTATTACATGCCACCGCACAAGCATTGCAAGCGTCAATGCAGCTCTGATATCTGCTCGAGGTACTCATAGCCAATTCCTTGGTGTCCATCCATTCAAAGCATGATCAATGCGCCTTCAAAAAAGCAATAAGGGCGCTGTTGAATTCTTTGGCATGCGAGAGGTTGCAGCCATGTGGACCATTTTTGATGACATGCAGCTCACTGTCTTTAATGGCTTTGTGCGTTCTGGCACCGCTGACTTCAATAGGCACAATTTGGTCATTGTCGCCATGAATAACGAGTGTTGGGACATCGAACTTTTGCAAGTCGGCACGAAAGTCTGTCCTTGAAAATGAGTCAATGCAGTCGTGCGTACCTTGGGATGAAGCAAACGCAGCAATCATTTTTGCGTACTCTCTTTGGGACTGACTGACCAGTAATTGACCGGTGGAATCCGAAAAAAATTTCTGCGTAAATTCTTCCAAAAAAGCCAGTCGATCCGACAATACAGCCCCTTCCTTTTTTTCTACATCCTTGTCAGTGACTGCGCCCTCAGGATTGGCTTTGGATTGCAATAAATAGGGTGGAACGGCCGCTGCAAAAACTGCGGAGCGAATGAATTTTGAGCCATACAAGCCGATGTATCTGGCAACCTCACCACCGCCCATGGAAAAGCCAACCAGTGTGACGTCTTTGAGCGCAAGCTCAGTGATCAACTCATTCAAGTCTTGCGCCAAAGTGTCGTAGTCGTAGCCCGACCAAGGCTGGGACGACGCACCAAAGCCCCGGCGGTCATATGCAATGACACGAAAACCTGCGTCGACCAAATCAGCGATTTGAGGCTCCCATGTCCGCCCACTCAAAGGCCAACCATGGATAAGAACAACTGGCCGTCCTTTACCGAAATCTTGGTAATGCAACTGCAGGGGGTTTGAGGAATTGGGTGGAGTGATATCTAGGTATGGCATACCGCCGTCCTTGCAAAGAGGGAAATGAGAAAAATGGCAGCGTGTTTATGTCGATCCACGCAGCACCACGTAACGCCAAGAATGACTGTCAGGGCTTGGAGTGATCAGGTGGTAAATCTTCAGTCTCAGACTGGTTGAGTTCAGCTGGTGCCACTGCGGCGGCGGCGCCCAACGCACCCACCACGCTGCCAACCGTTCCACCCACCAAAATACCAACAGGGCCAGCGACCGTTGCACCCACAGCAGCTCCAACTGCTACGCCAGCAAGTGCGCCGCCTCCCACCAAAGAGGAAGATATTTCACGCGTTGACTCATCGGCAGTCAGACCGACCTGCGCCCCAGGTTCTGGATCCTGCGAAGGAACTCCGTGCCCCAAGCGCGCTTGCTCTACAAGATCTGGATCGGAGGAAGGGTTCAGGGGGTTGTTGGCCTGGTTCTTGATATTCATGTGCTTCTCCTTGAACAGTTCAGGCAGTGCAGACAAAGCGCTGCCTTGGTTATTCAGTCTCATGCAGATAAATATCCAGGCCAAGGGACGATGGTTCCACGTCCTTGTCAGTCAACCCCTTCGTTAACTCTCGATACAAACAAACATTTTGGATGCCGACCCAACGCACAGTCTTGGACGGTGCTCCAGTGTTTTGTCTGTGAACTTTCAGCGCGATGCAAGCAAGTCTTTAACCAACGCAGCTCACCTTTTTACACAAGGAATGTGTGCATCCATAGCCCAGACAGCCAATCATTTCCTCCGAAAGAATTCCGATTAATTGGAGTCATCAGCCCGCGCAAAACTCAGCACATACAACACAGCAAAACAACGCTTAAACGCAAAAAGTTGCAGCTTGATTCATGTTTCAATCAACCGATTGATGCCGTGAAGGAGGCGGTAAGAAAATGACACAACGGACAAAGTACAAAAATATTCTGGTCGCTTTGGCGGCCACACTCATCTTGGCGGCATGTGGCCAAAAAGTTGAAGTTCCACCCGCACATGTGGGCAAGATCATGTCCAAGGATGGCTATCAGGACAACCTAATCCCCACCTCCAAATTTCGGCTCGGCAAGTGCTGGGCATACTGTGATCGTCTGGTTCTGCTGGACGTTTCCGACAAAGCTTATCAAGAAGCCATGAGCATTTTCATTCCCGAAGACAAACTGAACTTGGAAGTGACGATCCGCGCAACTTTGAGCATTAACCCCAAGAAGACCGCAGAGCTATTCAATGCAATTGCGCCCACAGAAGTTTCTGGGGATATCTCGACTATTGCCAATGAGCAGGTGTACCGCACCTATGCCAGCCAGATCATTCAAGCCCAAGTGCGTGAATACCTGAGCAAGCTGTCTATCAGTGAAATCGCTTCAAGCAATGAAAAGATCAACTCTGATTTACGCGTCCAGCTCGGCAATGCAATTGAAGCCTTAACGCCCTTTTCAGTGCGCTTTGTCGGCATTACCAACCTGAAGTATCCCAAGATCATTACGGACGCACAAGAGTCTGCCGCCGAGCGCCGCGAAGCCATTCAAAAAGAAGAAGCACAGCTAGCTATTTCTAAAGCACAGCTGGAACGAGAGCTGCAAGAAGCCCGCCTGCAGCGCGCTATTGACAAAGAAAAAGCAGAAACCGAAGCCATGTCCCAATCGGTGCTAGCGCAGTCGGTCGATGCCCGCGTGCTGCAATTGCGCAAGCTGGAAAATGAACGCGCCTGGATCGAAAAGTGGAACGGCCAATTGCCTACCACCACATTGGGCGATACCGTTCCCATGGTGAGTATTGGCAAATGATCCTGCTCATTAATCTCATCCCAGTGCTGATTGCGGCAATTGGTTTTGGCCTGAGCTGGAAGCTGAAGAAACTCTGGATCACGGCCGCTACAGTTGCAGCTTTGTTCCTGTATTTTCAAGCCCAGCCCTCTTATATGCCGAAAGGGGAAATCGAGCGCTCGGCCCTTCCCGCATTTGTGGAATCCGATGCGCAAATGGAAGACCGCAACAGCAAACCAGTTCCTGCAGAGGTGCGTGATCAGCGTATGCGCGATGCAGTGAAGCAAGGCCTGGATTTCAAGCCATAAGTTCAGAAATCTCATGTTTAAGCGCTCTATGGGGCGCTTTTTTTAGGAAAAAAATCTTCGCCAGTCTTGCATCCAACAATGCATGAGTCATAAGTAGCCGCCAAGAACAAAGAACGGCAAGCTGTAATGAAAAGCAAGAATTACCTCTTGCCAAAGGGATGTGGTTCTCAGCCCTCTAGGCATGCGGGCATCACACCTACAAAATCAAATACTGGCTTGCACCACCCTGAAGACTCAACCAGCACCAGGAGAGCACGATATGACCAGTCCTAAAAAGCCAGAGCAGCCATCGTTCGATCCCAACGATGCCCAACCCGGAGCGAAGCCCAACAAGCCCTATGAACCTGATGACCCGCGAAACCCCAAGAGCCCGCACCCTGTAGAACCGACAGAGCAGCACAACCGCATCATCAAGCAGCCGCGTAAGGAGTGATTGATGAATCAAACCCAAACCACATCACCCAAATCATTGCCGGAAGATGAAGACATGGATCCGGTGGGCGAGCCATATCCCAAACAACGAGAGCCAACCGTGCCAACCATTCCGGAAGACGGAGATGATCCGCCTCACCCTCCGTTTTCACCAGACAGGGAAGCCGATATTCCTCAGGATTCAGAGTTCGAAAGAATCGTTCAGCACGAGCAGCCGAATGACTAACAACAACTCACCCGGCCACGCTGGGTGGGTGCGCTACGCCGTAACCAGACTAAAGTGGGCCGTGCAACGCGAAAACTTGCAAAGCTCCATCAATATCAATATCAATATCAATATCAATTCGCGCTTTCTGGTTATGCGTTAGCACCTGATTTCATCAAAAATATAAGAATGTTGTGCACAAACTCTTTGCTGCAAAGCTCAGGTGACGGAGCAAACCGTTAGAGAGCCGCCAAGTGCTGGCACATGCTGGCTCCACGCCAGCGAACCTTGCGCTACCACTGCATAAGCCAAGGCCTTGTACGGCAATTTATCTACGCGGGGATGACTGTTCAAAGCACAGACTCCAGGCAACCTGTCAGTCTGAATCAACGTTTGTCCATTCGCAATTAATAGAGTCCGTATTTATTCAAAAAGTACACCGCTGCAAGGATGCCAATGATGGCAAGAATGGTCATGGTTCTATTCATAAAACATCCTTAAAAATGCAAAAACATCGTAGCACCCGTGCTTTACAGATGCTAAGGCAACACAGTCACCCAGCAGCTACCGCGATTTGCAAAGGCAAGCACCTCCTGACTGATGAAACGGCTACTTCCCTACGCGCATGTGAGATGCATTAACTAAAAATCACTGCACCCTTTTGTCACCCGCGCGCATCCCGATCATTAAGGAGTGTTTCATGAGACTTTTAGCTTCCATCGCTTTGGCTGCTGCGGCAGCAGCCTTAACAGCCTGTAATACAGCACCGGCCAACAAATCTTCAATGGCTCATTCATCCCCAGCCACGGTCATGAATGGCAAACTTGTCGGGCCCAACCAGATGACGCTCTATGTTTTTGACCGGGATATGGCCAACAGCGGCAAGAGCGTGTGCAATGGCGGTTGTGCCACTAATTGGCCACCCCTGATCGCACCCGCAGGAGCGCAGCCTATTGGCAGCTGGAGCGTCGTCACACGTGATGACGGTAGCAAACAATGGGCCTACCAAGGTAAACCGCTGTACTACTGGCTGAAAGATGGCAAGCCCGGGGATGCAACTGGCGATGGTGTAGGCAATGCTTGGAGAGTTGCCAAGCCATAATGTTGGCAGTGAATTCGCAAGCAATTACTTATAGCATCCGGCCCTTATTGCATAAGCATTAGGGTCATATTTCTCTCAAAACCCCTGCAGCCTTGCCCTGCAGTGGTTTACGTTTTGGATAGGTTTGTTTTTTGCAATAAATTTACCTTGCCGCAGCGCAGTTAACAAACACACATGAATGGGCTGATGTGCAATCGAAGGCACACAAAGGGTAGAAAGAAGCACGTTGCTTATCTCTCCCCCCAAAGCCACAACAACTCCCTGCACCGTCTGTCTATTTATTGCCTAAGCGCTGGTTTAACTAGCAAGTGTTGATATCAATCCGCTAGAAGGCTGCGCATAAATCATTAAACTGCGCCGTTCGTCACGATTTTTAGCCTACCCATCGCTCAACAGGCGTATCTTGCCTATCCCAGCTTGGTTGACACCCGATATTGTGACGATGAACGTGTCAGCCAGTCAACGCCGCACCCACCGCCTCTTTCCCTCTTTTCAAAGTCAACATGGTTGCAACTGTTCTCGTCGGCATGTTGTGTGCACACTTGCTGTGCTTTGCCATCATGTTCTTGCTCATCAGCAAACGCTTGCAAGGCAAAAAAATGGGGATGGATTTTTTTGCCTTAGGCAATCTGTTGCTAGGGCTTGCCTACGTACTTCAGCTGGTTGAAGGTGTTCCCGCATGGAGTGTGATGAGCGTGGTCAATCACACCCTCACACTGGCTTCTCCGATCGCCTATTGGCTGGGCGCCATGCGGTTTTTTGGACACACGATCCCCCTCTGGCGTCCGTTAATAAGCTTTGCGGTTTTGTACGTTGCCGCGCAGGTTCTGGTGCAGTGGAGCCTGGGGCCGGTATCACGCTACGCAATGCTCGCTGGTATGTCGGCCCTGCTCTTTGCGGTCATGGCCTTTACCGTTATTTATAGCGTGCGCACTTTTGCCAAAGATTTGCAGAGTGAAATGATTCTTTTCTCACTACTCATTGGTGGCTTGTGTGTACTTAACGCCTTGAAGTTTGTGAAAATTGTGACTGGTGGCTTGGAAGCATTGCACATGGACAGCTACTTTCAAATGGTGTTTTACATCTACATGTCATCGCTGGCCACAGTGCTACCACCCGCCATTGTTTGGCTGATCCTGTGCCGCCTAACTGATGAACTACGCGATGTGGCGGGCCGCGACCCTATGACGCAATTGCTGAATCGCCGAGGTCTTGCAGAAGCGTTGCGGCTTTATTTCAACGTACGCAATGCAGCGCCTGCCTATGTGCTGCTAATAGATGTCGATCATTTCAAACGCATCAACGACACCTATGGACACCAGGTTGGAGATACTTTGTTGTGCCATGTGGCACAGGTACTGAGCGCTACAGTACGCCGTGGCGACTTGACAGGCCGCATTGGTGGAGAAGAGTTTGTTGCCATATGCTTGGACACAGACCATACCGGTGTCATGCGCTTGGCTGAACGGCTAAGAGCAAGTATTGAAGAACAAGCGATCAATATGGCTGGCGGCTTACACCTGCTGCGTTGCACAGTCACGATTGGCATCTCCCCCCCCTTCACAAGCCCTGATGCCCTAGAAAGCGCCATGCGAGGTGCTGATGCAGCGCTTTATCGTGGCAAAGCGGCAGGACGCAATCGGATTGAACTGGCTCAAAGCCCTCACTTTCACCCAGCTTCGAGTTTTGGCAGATCAAAGGCACACTCGTTGGGTGCGGTGGATTGAAATAACTGAATCGACCAGCTTTTCCTAGACAGCTTCGAGCCTCACGGAATTGCGTATCTCAAACTCTATTGGAGACAGACCATCCGCAGACGAATATCTGCGGATGGGTTTTTAGAAAATTTCGATGTAGTAGAAGACATCGCTGTGCGTCTCTTGCCTCATTGGATAGATTTTCTGCGGATACGCTCCCGTTTCAGCAATTGGAAGAAGTTTTCCGCAGCTGTGTTGTTGTCACAGTTTCCGCGTCTGCTCATACTGGGCTGCAGGTTATAGTTTGCCAGGAATTGCTGCCACTCATTGCTTGTAAATTGGCAGGCTTAATCAGAATGCACAATCATGGTATTAGATGGTCTTCTGCGCCAAAGGGACATATGGAGTGCACCTAGCGACAACTGCGTATCGATGCGGCTACCTGTTGCCCAGCTAACTATTTGGCGTGAGAACAAGTCAATCACAGTCGCCAGTGAGTATTCGCATGAATTCCACCAGGTGTTTGCATTACAAAACCACCACTATTTCGGCGTTGTTGCATAAATCAGGTTTGAGGCGAGTTACCCCAAGCCCCGGCCGTGGCTATGCCACGGCTGCCGTCTGAGGACGGCCCAACTCAGTGAATCGATTCAATATGGCTGCTCGGATGTGCAG
>Ga0308157_10001163_pt1 | contig 60134 bp, 55 predicted proteins | sample PhyBR1_FD_201035 | JGI IMG/M metagenome (GOLD analysis project Ga0308157, IMG submission 201035) | Phyllosphere microbial communities from UC Gill Tract Community Farm, Albany, California, United States - DLSLB.R1 | ecosystem: Host-associated > Plants > Phyllosphere > Unclassified | place: USA... | reverse complement strand
TCAACGGTTCTGAGCCAGCTGAATTAAACCAAGAATTATTTGATAAACTTTTTGGAGAAGGAAATGTTGCTTCTTTAGAAGATTTAAAAGCTAAAATTAAAGAAGATGCTGAAGCGCAATTCGCTCAACAAGCAGACCAAAAATTATTATTAGACGTTCAGGATTTCTTGATCGAAAACACAAAATTTGATTTACCAGCTGAATTCCTTAAAAAATGGTTGCAAACTGTTGGAGAGAAAAAACTTTCTGCAGAAGAAGCTGAAGTTGAATACGCAAGATCTGAAAAAGGTTTACGTTTCCAATTAATCGAAGGAAAAGCATTAGCTCAAAGCAATATCCAAATTACATTTGATGACTTGAAAGAGTTTACATCAGGCGCAATCAGACAGCAAATGGCTCAATTTGGTCAAACAAACCCAACTGAAGAAGAAGTTCAAGGAATCGTGGCTAGAGTTTTATCTAACCAAGACGAAGTGAAAAGACTTTCTGAGCAAGTTGTAGCAGCTAAAATGTTAGATATTTTCAAAGAAAAAGCTAACCCAACTACTAAAGAGGTTACTTACGAAGAATTTATTGCTGCTTCTTACGGAGAATAAATTTAAGTCTGAAAGTCAAAAGTTGTAAAGTCAAATTTTAAGATTTTATTACAGAAACTGAAAGATAAAAAAAGTTATATTTGAGCGTCAAAAGATATTTTTGACGCTCTTTTTTTGTTTTAAAAAGATCGTTGTTTTGAAATAATTATTTCTTAAATTTCAATAACGAAACTTCTATTATAAAAAGAAGACAAATTGGCATCTCTTATAAAAAGGTATGAACTTTGTTTAATTCGTTTAAGTCACATGCTGACTTTAGACTTTTCAACTTTAAACTAAAAATATGAACTACGGTAAAGAATTCAAAAAATTTGCTACAAAGCACCAAGGAGTAAACGCAATGTATTACGATAAAATCGTAGCAGCGATGACACCAACAAACATGACTCCATATATTATCGAAGAGCGTCAGCTGAATATTTCTCAATTAGACGTTTTCTCAAGATTAATGATGGACAGAATTATCTTTTTAGGAACTGGTATTGACGATCAGATTGCTAATATTGTTCAGGCTCAGTTGTTATTTTTAGAAAGCGCTGATGCTTCAAAAGATATTCAAATTTATTTAAACTCTCCAGGAGGAAGTGTTTATGCAGGTTTAGGAATTTACGATACTATGCAGTACATCAAACCAGATGTAGCAACAATCTGTACCGGAATGGCAGCTTCTATGGGAGCAGTTTTATTATGTGCAGGAGCTGCTGGAAAACGTTCTGCATTACCTCACTCAAGAGTAATGATTCACCAGCCATCTGGAGGAGCGCAAGGTGTTGCAACAGATATGGAAATCAACTTACGTGAGATGTTGAAATTAAAAGATGAATTATACAACATCATCTCTCAACATTCTGGACAAACTTTTGATAAAGTGCACAAAGACAGTGAGCGTGATTACTGGATGAAAGCAGATGAAGCAAAAGAGTACGGAATGATTGACGAAGTATTAAGAAGAAGCTAAGAATTAGTTTCAGGTCTCATGTTTCAAGTTGCTTCGGCAAATCTGAAACCTGAAACTTTAAACTTTAAACAAAAATATTAAGCTGTAAAGAGCTAAGTTTTTAAGTTTTAGGTCAAAAAGCTTAGAAACTTAGTATCTTTGCAGCTTAGTAACTTAAATATAGAATGGCAAAAGTAGTATTAGAATGTTCGTTTTGTGGAAGAAAGAAGCCAGAAACTAATTTATTAATTGCAGGTATCAATGCACATATTTGTGATAAGTGTATTGAACAGGCTCACGGAATTGTTTTAGAAGAATTAAAATCTAGCGGAAGCGCGAAACTAGTTGGGGACTTAATTTTAAAGAAACCGAAAGAAATTAGAGCTTTTCTAGATCAATATGTTATTGGTCAAGACCAGACGAAAAAAGTAATGTCAGTTGCGGTTTACAATCACTACAAACGTTTAATGCAACAGCAATTAGACGATGAAGTAGAGATCGAAAAAAGTAACATCATTATGGTGGGTCAGACAGGAACTGGAAAAACATTAGTGGCAAAAACTATTGCTAAAATGTTAGATGTTCCGTTAGCAATTGTTGATGCAACTGTATTGACAGAAGCTGGTTATGTTGGAGAAGATGTTGAAAGTATTTTGACACGTTTACTTCAGGCTGCAGATTATGATGTGGCTAAAGCAGAAAGAGGAATCGTATTTATTGATGAAATTGATAAAATTGCCCGTAAGAGCGATAATCCATCAATAACTCGTGATGTTTCTGGAGAAGGTGTTCAGCAGGCTTTATTGAAATTATTAGAAGGGACAGTTGTAAACGTACCGCCAAAAGGAGGACGTAAACATCCAGACCAGAAATTTGTTGAGGTAAATACTCAAAATATCTTATTTATTGCTGGTGGTGCTTTTGATGGGGTAGAACGTATTATTTCAAAACGTTTAAATCGTCAGGCAGTTGGGTACTCAACTTCTAAAAATGCTGACAATATAGATAAAGACAATTTGTTGCAATATATTATCCCAAAAGACATTAAAGACTTTGGTTTAATTCCTGAGATTATTGGACGTTTACCAGTTTTAACGCACATGGATCCTTTGGATAAAGCAACGCTTCGTGCAATTTTGACACAGCCTAAAAATGCGTTGATCAAACAATATCAGAAGTTATTCTTAATGGATGATGTTGAGTTTACAATTACCGATGAAGCTTTAGATTTTATTGTAGATAAAGCTTTAGAGTATAAACTAGGTGCGCGTGGATTACGTTCTTTGTGTGAAGCTATCTTAACAGATGCCATGTACGAACTGCCAACATCTGATGATATTAGTCTGACAATCGACAAAGAATATGCAGAACATACGTTAAGTAAAAACTTATTGAAACGTATGGAAATTGCTTCTTAAATTTTAAAATCAACTTTTTCAAAGATTTAAACTTTGGTAAAGATCAATTTATAGAACCTGCTCATTTATTTGAGCAGGTTTTTTTATATACTTTTTTAATTCTATTTTCGTTTGTGCTTTTGTGTAAATATTTGATATGAAAAGAATGCTTTTTATAATTTGTCTGGTATTTGTTTTTTCTTGTAATAAAGAAAGCAAAAGAATAACTGTTTCTGAAAATAAGCATAAAAGCGAAGCAGTTTCATTAGAAAATCCTCATATTGAAGTTAATTACAGTAATTATTATAAAGAAGCAGCATACTATTGTAAAGTCAATAATTTAAATCAAGATAAATTTATTTTGATTGATCTCGGATTGCATTCTGGTTATAAAAGGTTTTTTGTTTACGATTTTAAAAAGAAGGAAGTCTCAAAATCGTATATGGTAAGTCATGGTTGTGGAGATAATCAATGGGGAGGAACTTCTTCTAAAAATAACGCAAGGATGAGTAACGAATTTGATTCGCATTGTTCTTCGGTTGGAAAATATGTCGTTTTAGATCGTGGTGTAAGTCAGTGGGGAATAAAAGTAAATTATGTTTTGCAAGGAAAAGAAAAAAGCAATTTTAATGCACGAAAACGTGCTATTGTTTTGCATTCTTGGGAAGCGGTGTCAGATGATGAAGTTTATCCAAAAGGAACACCAGAAGGCTGGGGCTGTCCTGCAGTTTCAAACGAAAGCATGAAAGAAATTGATGAACTTTTGAAAGCCAATAAAAAAGTACTCCTTTGGGTTGTTAAGTCTTAAAGCAATTCTGAAAAACAAAAGTTCTATTTTAGCCCTGATCGAAACGGCATCCTTTTGTTGTGGGGTTCACAACAAAAGATACAGTGTAGAGCAGGACGAAACGTTCTTATGAAAAAGAATTGATCTGCTCCTTAAAATTATTGCACTCTAAATTTTTCTCGATATTCAATAGGTTTCATACCGACCATTTTATAAAATACTTTTCTAAAAGCTTTTGGATCATTATATCCAGTTTTCTCGATGATTTCCGAAATTGAAAGCTGAGTTTGTTCTAAGTATTTCTTTGAGCTTTCGACCCTGATATTCTGTAAATATTCAATCGGAGGAATTCCTGTTACTTGTTTGAAACGTCGAGTCATGTTTCGGGCACTGGTCGGGATATCTTTTGTGATTTCTTCCAGTTTTTCGATAGAATGATACTGATTTTCAATTTTTTGTTGCAATAGTGCAACTAAAGAATCATTGTGCAAATGATTGGGTCTAAAGGTGCTGAAATAACTTTGTTTATATCGATTCAAATCGATTGAAAATATTTTAGCAATTTTAACCGCCATTTCGTTACCGCAGAATTTCTGAACCAAAAGAATCAATAAATGAAAAGTTGAGGTAGATCCGCCGCTGGTGTATAAACTTCCGTCTGCAGTCAAAGTTTCCTCAGGTTTTAATTTTACCATCGGAAAAGCTTTGGTAAAGGCACTGCAAGCGTCAACATGTGTTGTGGCCAATTTTTCGTTCAATAAACCAGAAGCAGCAAACAAAAAAGCTCCAGTGCAAAAACTGGCTAATTCGGCTCCGGCTTTATGCTGTTTTTGCAGCCATGGAATAAAACTTCTATTCTTTTTAATCATCTCGCTCATATTATCGGTAGTAAAAGCGGGAATTAAAATTAAGTCTAAAATACTTTCTGAAGTTTCAATAGCATTGCTTATATATCCAAATAAATTTCCCTGATCGGTTTGCTCTTGCGACTGAAAAATCATAATCTCAAATGGTTTTTCGGTTCCAGCAGTAAGTTTATTGGCAGTTTCAAATACTTCCAAAATCGCTGCAATGCTCAGTAATTTATAATCGTGAGGTATGATTAAACCTAGTTTCGTGCTCATGATATTTTGGTTTTTTGGAATTTCAGTATCATACAAAAATAAGCAAATTGTCTCAAATGCCCCTAAAAATGACTTTTATTGACATTTTTAAGTAATCTTAAAAAATTAAATTTGTTTTAATTAATTCGTAATTTTATCAATATGAAAACAAAAATCTTCTTAAATCTTGCTGTAAAAGATTTAAATCGCGCAATATCTTTTTTTAACGAACTTGGCTTTTCGACCAATCCGAAATTTACTAATGACAAAGGAGCGTGTATCGTTATAAGCGAAAGCATCTTCGTTATGCTTTTGGTAAAAGAGTTTTATCAGACCTTTACAAAGAAACAAATTTGTGATTCTACAACAACCAGCGAAGCTCTTATGGCACTTTCTGTAGAAACACGAGAACAGGTAGATGAAATGATGGAAAAGGCCATTAAGGCCGGAGGAACAGATTACCAGCAATCTCAAGATTATGGCTGGATGTACCAAAGAACTTTTCTAGATGTAGACGGACATCACTGGGAAGTTTTCTTTATGGATGAAAGTCAGATTCCAGCTAACATGTAATAATCAATTAATAAATCACAAAAACGATAAAAATGATAACAATAAAAAACACTGTCAACGCATCTCTTGATAAAGTTTGGAATTTTTGGAATACTCCAGAACATATTACAAAATGGAGCTTTGCTTCTCCTGACTGGCACACACCTTATGCTGAAGCTGATTTGAGAGAAGGAGGAAAATTCAAATCGACTATGGCGGCAAAAGACGGAAGCATGAGTTTTGACTTTGAGGGCGAATTTACTTTAGTAAAACCAAACGAAGCATTATCTTATGTTATGGGAGACGGAAGAAAAGTTGAAATCACTTTTACAGAAACGGCAGATGGTGTTGAGATAATTGAAAGTTTTGACCCAGAAACACAAAATCCAGAAGAAATGCAACGCGCTGGATGGCAGGCAATTTTGGATAATTTTAAAAGTTACGTTGAGGCTAATTAAGGTGCAAAGAAGCAGAGTGACAAAGGTTCAAAGGTTGAAAATAGAATGCTAAATAATACTAATATGGTTTAAAAAAGAAATAAATATCTAACCCAACAAAAAAAAACAAAAAATGACAAAACAAATATGGTTGAATCTTCCTGTAAAGGATGTTGCAAAAGCGAAAGATTTTTTCTGGAAAATAGGTTTTTCGTTTAATGAACAGCATGACACGCCAAGTTCGACGTGCATGATTGTAGGTGAAGGACATTTTGTAGTAATGCTTTTTGAAGAAATGCTTTTTTCAAGCTTTTCGCAAAATAGTGTTACAGATACGAAATTAAGCTCAGAAGTGTTGATTTCGATTGATGCAGAAAGCAGGGAAGAAGTCGATGAACTAGCAGAGAAAGTCAAAGAAGCCGGCGGAAACGTTTTTGCTCCTCCTGCCGAAAGTCAGGGCTGGATGTATGGCTGTGGTTTTGCCGATTTGGATGGTCATCGTTGGAATGTTTTATTTATGGATTTTAGTAAATTACCAGGTTAAGATGGAAAAATTAGTATTTAATATCGAAATAAAGGCTTCAAAAGAAAAGATTTGGAAAGTCTTATGGGATGACGAAACATACAGAAAGTGGACGAGTGTTTTTGCCGAAGGAAGTTATGCTGAATCGACTTGGAATGAAGGGGACAAAATTTATTTTTTAGGTCCTGGAGGAGCAGATGGAATGAATAGTCTGATTGAGACCAAAATTCCGAATGAATATATGGCTTTTAAGCATCTTGGCGAAATCAAGGATCATAAAGAAGTGCCACCAAATGCGGAAACAGAAAAATGGAGCGGTGCAATGGAAACCTATCGTTTGGATCAAAAGGGCGATGTGGTTAATCTTCATGTTGAGGTTGATGTAATTGAAAAACATATTGATTACTTCAAAGATGCGTTTCCAAAAGCGGTGGAATTAATTAAAGAATTGTCTGAGAAGTAAACTAGAAGAGAGAGCGAAAAGAGAAAAGAGAATAGAAGAAAGAGAATTTACAATTTACAATTGATAATTAACAATTAAAAAAAAAATATCATGGCAACAGCAGTCAACCCCTATTTAATGTTTAACGGAACATGTGAAGAAGCATTTCTGTTTTATAAATCAGTTTTTGGCGGAGATTTTCCATATATCGGAAAATTTAAAGATGCTCCCGCAGAAGAAGGCGAAGTGCTTTCTGAAGAAGCTTTGAATAGAATTATGCACGTATCTCTTCCAATTGGAAGTAGTATTTTAATGGGAAGCGACACACATCCAAGATACGGAGATGTCGGTTTCGGCGATAATTTTTCTGTTTCTATTAATGCAGAGAGCAGAGAAGATGCCGATAAAATCTTTAACGGACTTTCGGCTGGAGGAAAAGTAGAAATGCCGATGAACGACACTTTTTGGGGATCTTATTTTGGAATGTTTAAAGATAAATTCGGCATCAACTGGATGGTGAGTTTTGATAAAAATGAAGGAATGAAATAATATAAAAGTTACGTTATTTTAATAATAAAAGATAATTGTTAAATTACTCGAAAAAGCACATTTATATGTGCTTTTTCTTTTCAAAAAAACAAGGATTATTCTTTTTTATCAACGAGAGATTGCCGATTTTTGTCGCTTCATAATCAAGAAAGAAAAATGGCAGCAGAAGATAAAGAAATAATTTTATTAAAAGTTTCAGGACACGATAAAATTGGAGTTACAGCAGGTTTAACGGCTGTTTTGGCAGCATACGATGCTAATATATTAGATATTGGCCAGGCCGATATTCATGATACGCTTTCTTTAGGAATTTTGTTCGAAATTGCTGCAGGTTCTTCTTCAGCTCCCGTTTTAAAAGATCTTTTGTTTAAAGCATACGAATTGGAAATTAAAGTAAAATTTATTCCAATTTCTATCGAAGATTACGAAACGTGGGTAAAATCACAATCAAAACAACGTTATATCATCAATATTTTGGGAGAGAAACTGGCGGCTTCACAATTGTCTGCAGTAACTCAAATATTGTCAGATCAAAATTTAAATATCGATTCTATTATCCGATTAACTGGAAGAACTTCAATTGTAGAAAAAGAAGAATATCCGCGTTCTTGTATTCAATTGTCTGTAACGGGCGAAATTGTAAATAAGATCATCATGACGGCGAGTTTTATGGAGATCTCTAGAACGTTGAATGTTGATATTTCTTTCCAAGAAGATAACATTTATAGAAGAAACCGTCGTTTGGTTTGCTTCGATATGGATTCGACTTTAATTCAAACCGAAGTAATCGATGAGCTTGCAGAATTGAATGGCGTTGGAGATCAAGTTCGAGCGATTACAGAATCGGCTATGAATGGCGAAATTGATTTCAACGAAAGTTTCAAAAAACGTATGGCTCTTCTTGAGGGTTTAAGCGAAGAAGTTCTACAAAACGTTGCTGTTAATTTGCCAATTACACAAGGAGCACATCGTTTAATGAAAGCTTTAAAATACTACGGCTACAAAACTGCAATTCTATCTGGAGGATTTACTTATTTTGGAGAATATCTTCAAAAAGAACTAGGAATAGATTATGTTCACGCCAATCAATTAGAAATAAAAGACGGTAAACTGACCGGTAAATATATAGGCGATATCGTAGACGGCCAGAAAAAAGCCGAATATCTAAAAGCAATTGCCGAAAAAGAAGGAATTCACATCAACCAAACCATCGCAGTTGGAGACGGAGCAAACGATTTACCAATGCTAAACTTAGCTGGTTTAGGAATTGCTTTCCACGCCAAACCAAAAGTAAAAGAAAGCGCCTCAACCTCAATCTCAAGTTTAGGTCTTGATGGGGTTTTATATCTTTTAGGATATCACGATAGATATATCGATATGATGTAATTTACAAGGTGTCACCCTGAGCGAAGTCGAAGGGCTTTCATGTAGAAAAGGGCTTAGACTCCGCTCCGCCTGACAAAGTAAATTCACCCATTTTTTGTCATCCCGAGGAACGAGGGATCTCCGCAAGTAGCTCGACAATCAAAAATAAAAAAACAAACCTGAGTCTTTACAATAAAAGGCTGAGGTTTTTTATATGGGTATGTCCCGCCAGAAAAGGCGGGCCGGGCTATCCGTTGCAATCTTTTTGTTTTTAAAGAAAAAACAAAAAGGATTTCCACTTCTATCCCTCATGCGGGTTTAGTGGAATTAGCGGTTTTAACTCACGAAATTATCTACCTAGAAAGAGTTTAACTTTATTTTTTCTTTTAGTTCATTGTAAATTTTTTCCGTGTATGGAGTTTTAATATTTAATTCGATTCCATAATTAATTATTGGGCTAGCAAATAATTCTAACTCATTATTTGCTTTATTTGAATTGATATCAAGCTGTAATGAAGTTGGTGTTTTCGGCGGAAAAGTTGCAGCTTTTTCAAAAGTCTTCTCTAAGATTTTCGTATGTAGTTTAATACCTTTTTTATCGGCTATTAATTTAATTTCTTTCATGATTTCTTCAGCTTCACTTCTTTGTAAAGGAACTGCACAGACATCTCCTATTGACGAATTGTGTTTAGAAGTTACTAAGCCAAAACTGGCAATAAAAACAAACTTCGTCCAGATTTCAGTAAAAGAATTGTCCTTCAATTCGAAATCGATTCTGCTTTCAGACAATAAATCCGCTATCCAGTCAATGTTTTTATTAAAATTTTCAGGATCACGTCCAATGAATATCTTTCCTGGTTTTCCTTTATGTTCAACAATTCCCTTTTCTTTTATATGTGAAGCAACATAAATGCAGCTTGGTAAAATCGTGTTTTTAGGAATTAATTTTCTTATTCTTTCATAAATGTCAGCGCCATTCATCATAGGCAATATAATAGTTTTCGGGCTTATAATTTGAATTATCTGCTTACAGATATTTTCAAGGTCATATTCCTTTGTGCAAACTAATATTAAATCGGGAGAAGATATTTCTTTTATATTATCACAAATAAATTCAGGTTTTGTAACCGAATTAGGGTGTTCATCAGAAAGTAAAATTAATCCATTATTTTTAACAGCATCGTACGTTTGTTCTCTGGCAACAAATGTAATTTGATGCTGTTTTTTACTTTCATTCGTTTGATTTATTTTAAAACCAAAATAGCCTCCAACTCCTCCAAGTCCTACTACAACAATATGTTTTCTTTCCATTTTTTTATTTTTTACAAATATCATTTCTTCTCCATTTAATAATACTTGTCAAATGATAAGAATTTAAAGATGGGATGTGTCTCTTCTAATACGGCTTAATGAAGTATCGGTAATTCCTAAATACGAAGCTATAATTTTAAGCGGAACATGCTTAAATATATCGGGTCTTTGCTTTAAAAGTTTTAAATATCTAGTTTCGGCTTTTTGACTTATCATTTCGATAAGTCTATCGTTAAGATTGTGATAATTAATTACAAACAATAGTCGGCTAAATTCTCTAAATTGAGAAATAGAATGAAAATTGTCTTGAACAGTTTCTAAATCCGTTTCCCAAAAAGTACAATCTGTAATGGTTTGAAATGTTTCTTTGGTTGGTTCTTTTTTAAAAAAAGAAAGAAAATCGTTTACAAAGCAAGGTGCTGTGAAGATATTTGTAATGATTTCATCATTATCTTCATTTAAAATAAAAGACGCCATGTAGCCTTTTTCTAAGAAATAAGTTTTGGTGCTTACAGTTTCTTTATTCAGAAGAATTGAGTTTTTTTCTAATTTAAAAGGAGTAAAATTTTTAGTAATTCTTTCTACTGTTTCTTTTTCTATTGGAAACAGAGAATGGAAAAAGTTATTTAAAACTAATTTATTTTCTTGATGAGTCATTGTTTAATTTCTTTTGGATTTTTAAGGTGCAATTAAGGTTTGCAAAATTTCATCCAAAACTTTTTGAATTTACTTTCTCGATTCCAACTCTCGTTTAATCTCTTTTAAATTCTTAATATTCAAGAAAAGAATAGGCAACAAAGCAATCGGAATAATATTCATGGCGCTAAAACCTTTCATAAAAACAATGAATAGATTAAGAACGAACAACATAAAAAGCACAACGCAAAAAATAGTATTTACGGTTTTTAATGTCTTCTGATTTTTAATCAGCTCTTCAGTAGTCATATCGCTGAATTTTGTATCCTTCATTTTATAGTAAATAAGTTGTTTTAACACATTTCTTTTAACTGCTCCAAATAATCTCTCTGATTCGATAATCTCGGAATCTTATGTTGGCCGCCCAATTTATCTCTTTCTTTCAGCCAATCATAAAAAAGATTTTCACGAGCCACATTAATCACCAAAGGATTAAGAGTCATATTGTTGTAACGTTTTGCTTCGTAATCTGAGTTTAAAGTCTGCAACGTTTCGTCTAAAACTTTTTGGAAAAGACCAACATCAGCAGGATGTTTCTTAAATTCAATCATCCATTCGTGAGCGCCTTTTTCTTTGTCTTGCATAAAAATAGGAGCTACTGTATAATCGATCACTTCAGTTTGGGTTACCTGACAAGCTTTTGCAATAGCCTGATCGGTGTTTTCGACCATTAATTCTTCGCCAAAAACATTAATATGATGTTTGGTTCTTCCCGTAACTCTAATTCTGTACGGATTTAAAGAAGTAAAACGAACTGTATCTCCAATCAAATAACGCCACAAACCAGAATTGGTAGTAATAACAATGGCGTAATTTTTATTCAATTCTACATCGGCCAGGCGAACTACTTTTTGGTTTGGAGTTCCAAAAGTATCCATCGGAATAAATTCGTAGAAAATTCCATAGTCCAGCATCAATAATAAATCGCTTGAGTTATTTAAATCCTGAATAGCAAAGAACCCTTCAGAAGCGTTGTAGATTTCATAATATTTAAAATCTTTACTTGGTAAAATTTTCTTGTATTGTTCTTTGTACGGAGAAAAACTTACACCGCCATGAAAATAGACTTCAAGATTAGGCCAAATTTCCAATAAACTCTGTTTGCCAGTATTTTCTAAAACTTTATTCATTAAAACCAGCATCCAAGAAGGAACTCCAGCAAAACTTGTTACGTTTTCATTTTTAGTTTCGTTGATAATCGCAGCCATTTTAGTTTCCCATTCGCTCATTAACGAAGTTTTACTGCTAGGCGTACTGCTAAATTCAGCCCAAATAGGCATGTTTTCAATCAAAATTGCCGATAAATCGCCAAAGAAAGTATTGTTGTTTTCGTAAATCTGAGAACTTCCTCCCAAACGAAGGCTTTTTCCCAAAAACAATTCAGAATCTTCATTGTTATTCAAATAAAGACACAAAAGATCTTTACTTCCTTTATAATGGCAATCTTCCAGAGCTTCGTTGCTTACTGGAATAAATTTACTTTTTGCATTTGTAGTTCCGCTAGATTTGGCAAACCATTTAATTGGCGTTTCCCAAAAAACATTTTGCTCGCCTAAACGTGTACGTTCGATTAGCGGTTGTAATTCTTCATAAGTTGCAATTGGAACTCTTTCTGCAAAGGTTTGATAAGAATTAATACTCGAGAAATCATATTGTTTTCCAATAACCGTATTTTCAGATGCCGTCAATAAGTTGTGCAATAATTCTTCCTGAACTTCATTTGGGTATTTTAAAAAAAGCTCTATTTGATGAATCCTTTGTTTAAGGACCCAAGATGCAAACGAATTGATAATAGATAAAGGCATGAATCTGTTTTTTAGTTAGCTAATTTTAGGTTTTAAATCTTACAATCTCTGTAAAACAAAAAACTTAAAATTTGAATATCGATAGACAAATAGTAACTTTGTCTTCATATCAAAAATAATATTTTTTTGTAATAAACAATTCGATTTAAGGTAAAGATTCTACCCAATAAGTCGAATTTTAACACAAAAAATTTTAAATCTTTTGAGAAGTCTAAATCAGCAATTATAAATAAAAAATACGAATGCAATATCAAGGTGTACTCACAAAAATGCAAACCGAACTTGGAAGTCCAATTCAATATTATTTGGTTTTCGAAGATAGTTTCTTAAATGTTAATCAATTATTAGATAAAGAAATTGAAATCAATTTTGTGGGTTGTCAATGCTTAAATTGCGGTAAAAAGAAAAAAATATACCGACAAGGTTTCTGTTACGAGTGTTTTTATTCAAGCCCTGCAGTAGGAGATTGGATTATGAGACCAGAATTGAGTACAGCGCATTTAGGAATTGCAGATAGAGATTTAGAATATGAATCAAAAGCGCAATTGCAGCCACACGTGGTGTATTTGGCTTCGGCTTGTGAAATAAAAGTTGGAGTGACTCGCAAATCGCAAGTTCCAACTCGTTGGATCGATCAAGGTGCTTCTCAGGCCATTGCCATTGTTGAGGTTCCGAACCGATATTTGGCAGGAATAACAGAGGTAGCATTAAAAGACCATTATACAGACAAAACCAATTGGAGAAAAATGTTGCAAAACGCTGTTGAAAGTTTTGATTTAATTGCAGAGAAAGCAAAAATCGAAAGTTTAATTCCAACAGAAGTTAGGGATTATTTTTATGCTGAAAAAAATGATGTTTATGAACTTCAGTATCCCGTTTTGAGTTATCCGGCTAAAGTGAACAGTTTAAATCTTGATAAAACACCTTCTTTCAGCGGAAAATTAACTGGAATTAAAGGTCAGTATTTGTTATTTGAGGATGGTACCGTTTTTAATATTCGCGGTTCTGAAGGGTATGTGGTTTCAATAAATGTCTAGGTTTTCTAAGGAGTTGTCGATGTTTATTGCATAATCGTCTATTAATTTGTTAATTCTGTGATAATTTATTGTAATTTTAGCTCAATTCCAAAACACAAAAAGGTGTAAATGATGATACATTTGGTTACAATTTTGTAACAAATGCTTATTGGAAGAATTTATTTTTAGATAATAAAAGAAGGTAGATTTGAGACTGCCACTATTTCTAAAATTTAATTAAGATTTTATAATTAATAAATTATTCCATAAATGAGTATTTTAAGCAAAATAAACGTACACAGACGTAGCATAATGCGGAATCTGACTAAGAATGTTGGAAAGACAAATATGCAGGACGATTTTATTTTGGTCGATAAGAGCGAGATCAAAAAAGTTCTGATCTGTAGACCAAATGGAAGATTAGGAAACCTTTTGTTAATCACGCCACTTGTTCAGGAAGTGTCTGAAATGTTTCCAAATTGTAAAATTGATTTATTTGTAAAAGGAAATTTGGCTCCAATTATTTTTGAAAAATACGATACTGTTGACAAAATAATTCATCTGCCTAAAAAACCATTTAAAAGTTTGTTGGCCTATTCAAAAGTCTGGATTTCATTAAAGAGAACACCATATGATTTAGCGATTAACGTAGATCAAAACTCTTCTTCTGGACGATTAGCAGTTCAATTTTCAAATGCCAAATACAAGTTTTTTGGAGACTCAAATGAGGAAGAAACAGAGCATAAAAGTGATTTTGAACATATTGCAAAATATCCTGTTTATAATTTTCGCAATTATCTTTCAAAATTGAGACTACCAACAAACAGCAACAAAATAATTGCTCCTTTAGAACTTAAATTATCTGCTTCTGAAATTGCAGAAGGCAGAAAGATATTAAGTGAACTAACGAATAACGATAAAAAGACGATTTGTATTTTTACCTATGCAACGGGAACAAAATGTCTGTCGGAAGAATGGTGGGAAAAATTCTATTCTCAACTTACTTCAGAGTATAAAGACTATAATATTGTCGAGATTTTGCCTGTAGAAAACGTATCGCAAATTGGATTTAAAGCACCAACATTTTACAGTAAAGATATTCGAGAAATAGGATCTGTTATTGCAAACGCAGATTTGTTTATTGGTGCCGACAGCGGAATTATGCATTTATCAAGTTCAGTACATACACCAACTATTGGATTGTTTTCTGTATCTAATTTGAAAAAATATGAACCGTATGACAATTGTAGTATCGGAATAGATGTTAATCTCTACACGAAAAAACAATACATAAAAACAATAAATTCAATTTTGAATAACGGTAGATTAAATTTTTATTCAAGAGCGATATAATAAAAAAAAATCCTGTTCAATTCGAACAGGATTTTTTTTTAAAGATGCTAAGTTTCTAAGATACTGAGGTTCTAAGTTTTTTAAGCTTTAGAAAAACTTAGTATCTTAGAACCTTTGCATCTTAGCAACTTTTTTATGGATTCTTCTTCTTAAACAATCCATTCAATAAATCATTAGCTTTTTTAGTTACTTCCTGAGTTTTTTGCTCTTTTTCAGTTTTAGCAGCTTGAGTTGTATCTTTTGCTTTAGTATTTTTATTGATTAAATCTGTAAGCGCTGAAGTTCCTTTTTGAGTCAGTTTTTCTTTTTGCTGATTAACCAATTGTGTAGTCAAATTGCTTACAGCAGCTTTCATATCTGTACTAATTTTTGGATTTGAAAAGTTACCTGTCAAAGCCGCATTAATTGGAATGTTTTCCAATTTTGCAGCATCAGCAGGAGATAATTTTGCGATTAGATTATTCGCTTCAGTTCCTAAATATTTAGCAGGAACATCAAATTTAATCGTGTAATTCATGGTTTGGTCAAAACCGTGAGTTCCGCCAACTGTAGCTTTAATATCTTGATATTTAATATCGAATGGTTTTACATTTACTTTTCCGTTGTCAAAAGTTAATGCCATTTTCAAATCATTTAGATTTAGTTTGTTCAAATCTAAAAACTTAACATTTGAAGTAAGTGAATTTAAAACAGTTGAATTTTGGGCATTTACCGTAGTTGATAATAATTGGCCTAATAAATCTCCTGAAATTGATTTAAGATCTGGAGTCAATTCTTTTGCATCCAAATTACCATTCAATTTGATAGTCGAATTTAATTTTCCGTTGATGATTCCCGCAATTGGAGCGATTTTTTTCATCATGTCCAACTGTGTAAAAGTCTGTGCAATATCAACTTGATTGAATCCTAAGTTCATATCAAACGTAGGTACTTTTTCTTTTGTAGAAACAGCTCCGTTAAGACCAATTGATCCGCCGAAGATATTTGTTTTAAAGTTTTGAAGAGTTGCTTTCTCGTCTTTAATAATTAATGTTCCAGCAACATCCTGAAGTTTTAAATTATCGTATAAAACGGTTGTCGCTTTAGCATTTAAAGTACAGTTTAAGAAAGCCGGAATCTTCATCGCTTCAGCTGGTTTCGCTTCTGTTTTTGCAGTTGCAGGTTCGCCAGAAGTCATAAAATCATCAACAGCCAATTGTTTTGAGCTCATGTTGAAATTTCCTCTTAGTTCTTGTTTTTTAAACATAAAACCATAGAAATTTTCTAAAACCCCGTTAATGCTAATATCACTTTTTCCAGTTGTAGCATCAAATTGTTTTAAGTTGATTTTGCTCGGATTAAATTCGACCAACGCTGTACTGATGTTCATTGCTTTATTGTTTTCATCAGTATATTTAAATCCTGACAAACTCATTGTACCCGCATTTTTTATGTTTTGATATTGGCTTTTCTCTACAGAAGCCATATCAAAATTTGTGGTTACATCAGCTTTTAAAATACCTGCCAAAGGCTTATCCATTTTAATTGGATAGGCTTTCGAAAGATTAGCTAAGTTGATAGTTCCTTTTAAAGCGGCATCAACAATTGGATTTACCGTTATGTTTTTGATATTTGCTTTAGCATTAAAAACATCTTGGTCAATTCTGAAAGATAACTTATCTAAATTAACGTAAGTATCATTTAAGATTCCGGTTTCATTAATGATTTTCGTATCAATTACAATATTCTGAACCGATTTTGGAAGGTTTGGATATTGGAAAGAAGAGTTGTTTGATGCAATTTTGATATTAAATTTAGGAACTGTCGTATCTGTCAATTCACCCTTTGCAAAACCATTTACAGTAAAATCTCCAGTCGTTTTTACACCTTCTAAACTAGATGCGTATGCTGAAGGAATTAAACCTAAGAAGTTAGTAAACGATGAAGTAGGCGTTTTGAATTTCAAATCGTAAATCTGAGCTTTTTCAGTCATTTGAATAAATCCATCAAACTCTAAAGGCAGTTGGTTGATTAAAGCTTTATTTTCTTTGAAAGTATATTTGCTCTTCTCTAAATCAATTCCAAGAACGGCATCTAAAGTCAGTTTCACATTTTTCATGTAATTCATTTTATCCATGTCCAATGAAACTTTTGCAGTAGATTTTGTTGTCAAATCTAATTTTGAATTGGTAAAATCTCCAGTTCCTTCGTGGTTTAAACTGTCAATTACCATTTTAATTTTAGAACCTTGATCGATGTATCTAAAAGTAAAATTCTCAATCTTATAGTTTTGAATTTTAAGCGCAAGTGGTTTGCTTGCTTCATCTTTTTTATCTTCTTTTTTGTCTTTTAAGGCAATATCGAAGTTTCCGACACCATCTTTATTGAAAATAATGTTTATTAATCCGTTTGTAGAACTGATTCCCTGAATGCTTAAAGGTTCATCTTTTCCTTTGAAAAGTTCTTTAACGCTCATTTTTAAATTTAATTCTCCTAAAGAAACCAATGTGTCTCCTTCAAAAGGAGCTTTGTTGATGATAACTAATTTCTCGATTCCAACCGTTGCATTTGGAAAATTTTTAAATAAACTTAAATCGGCATCTGTAAAACTTACTTTGGCGTCAACACTTTCGTTAATTGCTTCGACGATTTTAGATTTGATTTGGTCTTTAAACAAAAACGGAATGGCAAATAAGGCAGCAACAAATACCACAATAACTATGGCACTTATTTTTAAAACTTTTTTTAGCATATATTAATAGATTTGAGGGTTAACATTTTAAAATCGACTCCTGCAAAAATAGTTTTTTTTACTACAGTTTGCAGATAAAGTTTTCTTAAAAAGTAAGAATTTTATTAAAATTGTTAAATAAAAAAAATCCGTTAAGAACTATTTTCAAAACGGATTTTTAAGTGAATTTATTTTATTATTTCTGAATAAATGAAACTATCTTTTCGACCAAGACTTCCGAAATAGGAAGTGTTTCATTGTTGTAGGTAGCCAAATTAGCTTCCTGATTGCCATCAACAATTTTCATGATATGATTCATTTTATCAATAATCTGCAAATCTGCATTTTTGTTGGCTTGTTTTAAATTCTCTGCATCTTTTACTGCAATTTGAATATCATTATTTCCTTGTACTAGTAAAACAGGAATAGTCAGTTTTTGTATTTCGGTCTGCGGATTGTATTTAAACCACGAAATCAAATAGGGTTGAATGCTTGGTCTGAAAAGAGAATTCAACATTGGATCAATTTTTTTAACCTGAAATCCGTTTTTTAAACTATCGATAATCGGAAAAGTCATATCGTTTAACTGTTTCATTGATTTGGCACCAATCTGTGTTTTCAGAATTTGATCTGCCGGTTCGCCCGCGCCCGCAATAGATACAAATTTGTCTGCTTTTGCACTGGCAACCATGCCAATTAAAGAGCCTTCACTATGACCAATTATGATTATTTTAGAAAAACGCTTGTCTTGTTTCAGGTAATTAATCCAGCTTTTGACATCTTGAATATAATTTTCGAAAACTAGACTGCCTTCAGATCCGCCTGCTGCCTTACTTTCTCCTATAGCTCTTTTGTCATATCGCAAAGATGCAATCCCGTTTTTAGCCAAAGCTTCTGCCAGCATTTTTAACGAATTGTTTTTCATCATCGGATTATTCCCGTTTCTGTCTGTTGGGCCAGAGCCAGCAATGATTAAAGCAACCGGAAATTTTTTAGTCAAATCTGGCGTTGTCAGCGTACCGAAAATCTGGTCGTTGTTAATTTTTAATATAGCCGGAGTTTCCTTAAACGTGATTTCTTTTTTGTCTTGAGCATTTATGAAACTCCAAAACAAAACCGTTAAAAAAAGAATTACTTTATTCATCTTTTAATTGAATTAATAAATATTGATTCCGTAGGGCAATATCGCTTGCACTCCTTTTTGTTTTTGAAATTTCTTAACCTGTTCGATAAGGAGATAGTTTTCTTCGCCGATTTCTTCTTTTATGAAAGCTTCTTTCGATCTTGCAAAAGGAAGATTAGCTAACAAATCGTTTAACGTTTTTTCGTATTCAGGATAATTCTGAGTACTGTATTTTTTTACTTTAGCAATTTTAGCTGCTTCAGCAATCGCATCATTCAATCCGCCAATTTTATCCACCAAACCAATTTTTAAAGCTTCAGTTCCTGACCAAACTCGACCTTGCGCAATAGAATCCACTTGTGCAAAAGTCATTTTTCGGCCTTCGGCAACATGAGTTACAAAAGTGTTATATACTTTTTCGACTCCTTCTAACGTGAAAGCTTTGAATTTTTCATCTACAGGAACAAACGGACTGTAGTTTGCTGAGTTTTCATGCGTTTTAACTTGTTCAGAATTGATTCCTAATTTGTTTGCCAATGGACTAAAGTTTGGCAACATTCCGAAAACTCCAATAGATCCTGTTATGGTATTGTTTTCAGCAAAAATTTTATTGGCGTTACAAGCAATATAATAACCGCCAGAAGCTGCATAATTACCCATAGAAACCACAACTGGTTTAACTTTTTTAGTAATTTCAATTTCCCTCCAGATTAAATCAGAAGTTAGCGCACTTCCGCCTGGACTGTCAATTCTAAGGACAATTGCTTTAACATCATCATTTTTTCTAGCTTCTTGTAAAGAGCGGCGCATAGAACCTTCTCCAATTGTATTTACATCTCCTTCACCGCTTCCAATTTCGCCTTGAGCATAAATAATAGCAATCTGATCGCTTGAACTATCGGCTAAAGCTGTTGTTACATGATTTTGAGTGTAATCTGAGATTGAAATTTTGTTGTAATCTTCATCTTTATCTACTTTTAGAACTTTTCTAATGGCATCGTGATAAACATCTTCGTAAGCAATAATATCTACTAAATGATGCTGTTTTGCCATTTCTGGAGTTCTAGCCAAAAGACCATTTGCAATTTCGTTTAATTTTGGTAACGGAATATTTCTGCTTTTTGAAATATCTGCCGAAACGATACCCCAAATGGAGTTTAAAAGTGCAGTAATCTGCTCTCTGTTGGCATCGCTCATTTTATTGTCTAAGAAAGGTTCAACAGCACTTTTGTATTTTCCGTGACGAATTACCTCCATATGAATTCCAGATTTATCTTGAAAATCCTTGAAAAACATAACTTCAGAAGAAAGTCCTTTAAAATCTAAATCTCCAGCTGGATTTAGATAAATGGTATTGGCAACAGAGTTTAAGTAATATTCTTTTTGAGAATACGTATTGGCATAAGCCCAGACAAATTTTCCAGATTTTTTGAAGCTTTCTAAAGCATTTCTTAAATCTTTATATTGTGCAAGACCAAGAGACGATTCATCATTTAAGATCGAGATTCCTTTAATATTATCGTCTTTTTTTGCCGCTTCAATAGCGTTAATTACATCGGTTAAACCAATGCCTTTTTGTTCAGAAAAACGAGTTACCCATGGATCTTTATATTTTCCTGCGTAATCATTTTTAATTTCTTTTAAATTTAATTCAATAACCGAATTAGATTTAACAGAGACACTGTCGTCACCGCCAAAAACAACTCCGATAAAGATTACTCCAAAAAAGAAGAGCATAATAAAAACAAAAATACCAATAACTGTGGCAATTACATTTCCTAAAAACTTCATATGTATATTTTTTTAATAAGTAGCAAAAAAGGGCAAAATGTTACAAACTAGACATCTAAATTTAGCATTGGATTTGAGACGTCGTTTCACAAATATATTGGTTAATTCTAAAATAGTTTTAGTTAATTTGCATTAATTATGAAATTACAGCATCAAGTCGTTTTATCGATAGGCAGCAACCAAGGCAGCAGACTAGAAAACATTCAAAATTGTATTGATTTAATACATCAAAATGTGGGGACTGTTATCGAGGTTTCAAAACTTTACGAAACTCCTGCGTGGGGGTTTGAAAGTGATGCTTTTTATAATTGCGCACTTCTTTTGCACACCAATTCCTCTGCGCAAAAAGTATTAAATCAAATTTTAAAAGTCGAAAAAGAACTAGGGAGAATCCGTTTGAATCAAGAAGGGTATCAGTCTAGAATTATTGATGTTGATTTGATTGCTTTTGATAACGAAATAATCGATACCGAAAAACTTCAAGTCCCGCATCCGCTAATGCAGAACAGGAATTTTGTTTTACTTCCGATGCAGGATTTAAGGTTAAGTTGGAAACATCCGATTTTGCAAAAAACAATTCCCGAATTGATTGCCGTAACTCCAGATGATAGTGTTTGTACAGTTGTACAGAATCTGGAAAGTCCGATTGCACAAATTCCCCTAAATCAATTTAATTATGTTGCTTTTGAAGGGAATATTGGGGCAGGAAAAACTACTTTGGTGCATAAAATAGCCGAAGATTTTAACGGAAAAACTGTTTTAGAACGATTTGCAGATAATCCGTTTTTGCCCAAATTTTATAAAGATCAAAATAGATATGCGTTTCCTTTAGAAATGTCTTTTTTAGCAGATCGTTATCAGCAATTGGCCGATGATTTGGCGCAATTTGATTTGTTTAAAGATTTTATAGTTGCCGATTATCATATTTTTAAATCTTTGATTTTTGCGAAAATAACGCTTGCCGAAGATGAATATCGTTTGTATAGAAATCTGTTTGATATCATTTATAAAGAAATGCCAAAACCAGATTTGTATGTTTATCTATATCAGAATACAGAGCGACTTCTTCAAAACATAAAAAAACGCGGACGTATTTATGAGCAGAATATTGAAGCTTCGTATTTAGATAAAATCAACAACGGGTATTTGGAATACATAAAATCTCAAACCGATTTGAATGTTTTAATCATTGATGTTTCAGACCGAGATTTTGTAAAAAAACACGAAGATTATCTTTATATATTGAATGAAATTAAGAAGAAGCTTAATTAATTGAGATAATGAGATAATGTGTCAATTAGATAATTTTGTAGAGATGTTTTTTTTAAATTATCTAATTATCAAATTGACATATTCTCTCGTTAAAAACTATCTCTTCAAAGTAAAATGTCCTCTTAAAATAGGCATTGAATCATCTACTTTTAAAGCATACCAATAATCTGAAGCAGGAAGCGGAACTTGATTTAAAGTACCGTCCCAAGTCATTTTGAAGCGACTTAATTGTGCTATTAATTTTCCGTAGCGGTCAAAAATCGTAACGACTGCCTGCGGATAATTTTCCATTCCCGTTACTTCCCAAACATCGTTGTAAGTATCGTTGTTTGGTGTAAAAAATGGAGGAAAAACAAGTACTACAAATTGTTTGGTATTTTGCCCGCAGCCACTTTTTTCTCGTGCATATGCAGTTTGTAATCCGCCAGGAACATCGTAGAAAATAGTAGAATCTTGAAAATTGACACCATCTACAGAATATTCATAATAATCTTCTGATTTTACAGGATAGATTATAGCTCTAGTTCCTTCAACGTCAACTCGCGCAATTTGCGGAATTTTATGCTCTTCGACTATAATTGTTTTTGTGCTAGTGCAATTTTCAGGAGACGGACTTGTAACGGCTACCGTGTATGTTCCGCCAGCACTAACAGTAGTAGTTTGAGTTGTAGCTCCATTTGACCATAAATAACCCATTCCAGAAATTCCAGCATCTAATGTTATGGTTTTAAATTCGCACAATGGCAAAGTCTCATCAGTAACAGCTGGAGGTGTGTAAATCTCTATATTTATAGGAGTTCTAGTTGGGTTTATGCATCCACTATTTGATGCTTCGGCATAATAAGTGGTATTGGATGAAATTGTTGGAGTGGTAAAACTTGTTCCCACATAAAGACTTGTTCCTCCAGTTGCTGAAGTATACCAATTTATAGAACCAATATTTGAAGTTGCTTTAATAGTTAAAACCCCTGGGCCACAATTGGTATAGGTGTCTTGTTCTGCAATAGGAGTTGCGGGAGTTGTATTTACAGTTGCAGTTATCGATTTTCGGTTTAATTCGCAGCCTGCATCAACATAATAAGTGGTAGTTGTATGTATTGGTGGAGTAGTGTAGGTAGATCCAGTTCCTAATAAATTTCCTCCTGTAGCGGCATCGTACCAGTTAATCGTACCGGCATTTGCTGTTGCAGTTAAAGTAAAGCTTCCTGAGTCGCAAACTGGACTCAGATTACTGGCTGGTGTTGCCACAGGAATAGTGATTTTGGTACTGGTTGCAATCTGTAAAGGAGTTTCTCCTGGCATTCCGCCATATTCTACTACATATCCTTTTGGCTGATAATCTCCAGAGGTATCTCCTGCATTTGATAAGTCGTTCCAAGAGCCTCGTATTCCTATACCGGGCTGTGTAATGTGTGCATAATCTTCATCGCCTTGTTGGTTGGGTTCATTCGTGTTCCAAAAAGCATAATTTGGCGTTGAACCATTTGCGTTTCCATTCCAAAAAATAGTTCCTGCTTCAGGACCAGTAACCCATTTCCATACGCCTTCTGTTTCAGCATCGCTTCCTCCAATCCATCCGGTTCCAGAAGCTTGTTCGCCAATTAGTTTTGCTTCATCAGCAGATAATATGGTTGCTAAATAACCTTGAAGACCGTAATAAGTACGAGCTGCCGCTGCCTCTTTCGCAGCTGTCCAAGTTATCCCGATGCTTGGAACATATTCATAATAATGTTGTGTAGAGGGTAAATAATTTGCTTTACCCATTGTAATAGAAAATGTCTTGATTCCGGAAGCTGTTGCAGAAGAATTTGTAAAGGCAACATCTTTAATAGCAGCAACAAAATCGGAATATAAAACATCCGTTCCGGCAGTAGTACTTGATAATGTTAGTTTTCCTGCCACAGCATCCCAACTTGTGGTAATGTTAGAATGAGCTGTAGGATTTAAAAGTACAAGTTTATCAAAACCGCTAGAATATCCAGAAGAAATTTGAATGTAAATGGCTTCGGTTCCAGTTTCAGAAGGATCGTTTGTTATGGTTACGTCTGTTACAATTTTTATAGTTTCTTGAGGACAATATAATTGATCGCCAGTAGCTTTAATTACTGGCGGAGCCACAGCCGAAAATTTACTGCAATCGTTAGAATAAATAGCCGAATTGTCTTTGTAAGCAGCCCAATTGGCATTAGAATAATTTGCGTTGTCTACTTGAATGCAGTTAAGGTTTGGGTTGGAGACAAAACTTAAGTTATTAAGGAGAGTATTGTTCCCGTTTTTTAAATTTAAAGAAGTTAATGAATTACTATTGCAGACTAAGCTGGTTAACTCAGGATTTTTAGAAACATCTAAAGAAGTTAATAATGTGTTAGAACAATATAACTGTGTTAGTTTGGGGTTTTTAGAAGTATCAATATTGGGAATCTTTGTCGAACTAAAAGATAATGTTGCTAAATCGCTATTATTTGCAACATCTAGATTGGATATTGGATTACTACCAATGTATAAATGGATTAATCTTAAATGCTTTGTTACATCGATGCTAGTTAGTTGATTATTGCCAGCATCTATAATATATAATTGAAGATTTTTAGAAATGTCCAACGCACTTATTTTATTGCTATTTAAAGTTAAAGTTTTTAAAATCGGATTATTATTGACATCTAAACTTGTTAGCTGATTGCCATCGCAGGATATGCCTTGAATAATAGTATTTTGACTAACATCTAGAGTGGTTAATTTATTGAAAATGCAATTTAAATTATCAAGATTTATGTTTTTGCTGATATTAAGATTCGTTAATTGGTTGTAATTGCATGCTAAACCGATTAATGCTGTATTGTTTGATAAATCTATATCTGTTAATTTATTTCTGTCGAAAGATAAATGTTTTAATGCTATGTTTTGGGTTACATCTAGATTTGTAAGATTGTTGCCGCCGCAATTAAAAATGGCTAAAAGGTTATTGTTAGATATGTTGATGCTATTTAATTTGTTTCCATTTAAATGTAGTTCAGTCAGATTGATGTTTTTTGATAAATCAAGACCGGTTAGATTGTTGAAGTTGCAGCTTAGAAGCTTTAGCTTTGTGTTTTTGGTGATATTTAAATAGCTGATTTTGTTATTTCTATCAGGATCATTATTAATTGCACCTAAGTCTAAATATTCCAGATTTGTAAAGTTTTCTATTCCGGTTAAATCTGAAATGTTTTTTCCTTGTAGGACTAATGTCTTTAGATTAATAATATTTGCAGTCAGAACTTGACCATCAATAGTGCCACTATCAATATTTAAATCGATTAAAGCTTGTTCGAAGTTAGAATCGGGAATTGAAGTATATTGTTGTGCAGATCCAATAAAACTGGACAGCAGTAAAATGAATAAAAAAGATGCTTTTAAGAAATAATTATTTTTCATTTTATAAAAGTATCAATTTTATAACAACAAAAAAATATATTTACATTTCTAACATTTTAATATTTAAAAATATTATAAAATCACATTTTTTTAATAAAAACACGATCGATTTTATTCTGGCCAGTTGATTTTTTGAAATAAATCCCAAACTACAATTCCGGCACTTACAGAAATATTAAGAGAGTGTTTGGTTCCAAGTTGTGGAATTTCAATACATCCGTCGCAGATTGCTACGGCTTCTTGCGAAACGCCATAAACTTCATTTCCAAAAACTAAAGCATATTTCTGGTCTTTTTCGATTTTAAAATCTTGAAGAAATATCGAACTTTCAACCTGCTCAATTGCCATTGTAAGAACATTTTCTTTCTTTAAGTTTTCGATAACTTCCAAAACATTTTCATGATGTTCCCAAGCAACAGTTTCGGTTGCGCCAAGAGCAGTTTTATGGATTTCCTTATTTGGAGGAGTTGCAGTGATTCCGCATAAGATTATTTTTTCAATCAAAAACGCATCAGCAGTTCTAAAAACAGAACCAATATTGTGTAAACTTCTAATATCGTCCAAAACTAATATTAAAGGTGTTTTCTCCGATTTTTTGAAATCTTCAATAGATTTACGGTCTAGTTCGCTGTTTTCGAGTTTTCTCATTGTTTTTGAATTGTAGTCATAAAAAAAGCTTCCAAAGATAAGGAAGCTTTTTGATTATTTTAAATGTTTTTCAGATTAGCTTTTTACTGGATCTGGTAAAACAGTACCTTTAATAGTAAGGATTTTTGTAGGTTGTCCTTCTGCGTTAGAAGTTACAGTTACAGTTTTTGTAAAAGCACCAACTCTATCAGTAGCATATTTTACACCAATAACACCTTTAGCTCCTGGAGCGATTGGTTCTTTTGGAGTAGTTGGAACAGTACATCCGCAAGATCCTGTAGTGTTAGTAATGATTAATGGCTTAGTTCCGTTGTTAACAAAAACGAATTCACGTTTTCCATCAGCATTGTGAGCGATAGTTCCGTAATCGATAGTTTCAGTTTCGAAAGCCATTCCAGCTCCTTCAACTTTAGCAACTTTAGCCACTTTAGCTTTTTTAGTTGTTTGTGCATTAGTAGCTGTAATACCAGCAACAGCTAACATTGCGAATAAGATTATTTTTTTCATCTTTAAGGGTCTTTTTTAATGATAAACAAAGCTATATAAAATTCTTGTACTACGACCTAAAAAAATCTTAAAATATTTTAATTTTTGAAGCTTTTCATATGCGGCTAAAAAAGCATAAATTCGCTGTCTTAATTTTTCATTTAAAAACATTACAATTTGGCAGCTAAAGAGAAAGTGGTGAAGGAAACACCTTTAATGAAACAGTACAACGAAATCAAGGCTAAATATCCTGATGCATGTCTGCTTTTCAGAGTAGGAGATTTTTATGAAACCTTTGGAGAAGACGCCATTAGAGCTTCTAAGATTTTAGGAATAACATTAACAAAAAGAGGTGCGGGATCTGATACAGAAACGGCGCTTGCTGGTTTTCCGCATCATTCTGTTAATACTTATTTGCCAAAATTGGTTAAAGCTGGACTTCGTGTTGCGATCTGCGATCAGCTTGAAGACCCAAAAATGACCAAAACAATTGTAAAAAGAGGGGTAACAGAATTGGTAACTCCTGGGGTTTCTTTGAATGATGAGGTTTTGCAGTCGAAATCTAACAACTTTTTAGCATCTGTTTATTTTGCTAATAAAAATATCGGAATTTCATTTTTAGATGTTTCCACAGGAGAGTTTTTAACGGCTCAAGGAAATGCAGAATATATTGATAAATTGTTGCAGAACTTTAATCCAAGCGAGGTTTTGGTTCCAAAGAATAATAAGAATGATTTCAAAACGGCTTTTGGAGAAGATTTTCATAGTTTCTACCTAGAAGATTGGATTTATAAAGAAGATTATGCTTTAGAAACATTAACAAAGCATTTTCAGACGAATTCGTTAAAAGGATTTGGGGTTGAAGAATTAAAAGAAGGAATTATTGCGTCTGGAGCAATTTTATATTATTTGTCAGAGACCCAGCATAATCGTGTGCAGCATATTACGGCAATTCAGCGTATTGCAGAAGATGCTTACGTGTGGATGGATCGTTTTACGATTCGAAACTTAGAATTGTATCATAGCTATAATCCAAATGCAGTTACGCTTTTGGATGTTATCGATAAAACGCTTTCTCCAATGGGAGGACGTTTGCTGAAACGTTGGTTGGCATTGCCTTTAAAAGATGCTAATAAGGTAAAAGGCCGTCATGAAGTGGTAGCGTATTTAAAATCAAATCCAGAAATTCTGCATAATATCCAATATCAGATTAAACAGATTTCAGATTTAGAGCGTTTGATTTCAAAAATTGCTGCAGGAAAAGTTTCGCCAAGAGAAATTGTGTATTTAAAGGAATCTTTAGATGCCATTATTCCGATTAAAACGCTTGCACTGGAAAGTCCACAGGAAGCGGTGAAGGTTATCGGAGATAGTTTACATGCTTGTGATTTGCTTCGCGAAAAAATTAAAACGACCTTAAATCAAGATGCGCCAGTCGCAATCTCAAAAGGAAATGCGATCGCAGCAGGAATAAATGAAGAATTGGATGAACTGCGTGCGATTTCGACTTCAGGAAAAGAATTTTTAGAAGGAATTGAAAAAAGAGAATCGGAAAGAACCGGAATTTCTTCATTGAAAATTTCTTTTAACAATGTTTTCGGATACTACATTGAAGTTAGAAATACGCATAAAGATAAAGTTCCAGAAGAATGGATTCGTAAACAGACTTTGGTTAATGCAGAGCGTTATATTACGGAAGAATTAAAAGAATACGAAACCAAAATTTTAGGAGCAGAAGAAAAGATCTATAAAATAGAAAGTGAGCTTTTTGAGCAATTAGTAGCTTGGATTTCGACTTACATCAAACCAGTTCAAATGAACGCGTATTTGGTTGCGCAGCTGGATTGTTTATGTTCGTTTACGCAAATGGCTGTCGAAAATCAATACGTGCAGCCTGAAATCGATGATACATTCGAATTGGATATCAAAAACGGAAGACATCCCGTAATTGAAAAGCAATTGCCAGTTGGAACGCCATATATTGCCAATGATGTTTTCTTGGATAGGGAGACACAACAGATTATTATGATTACCGGGCCAAACATGTCTGGTAAGTCGGCGATTTTAAGACAAACGGCTCTAATTGTGCTTTTGGCTCAAATGGGAAGTTTTGTTCCTGCTGATAGTGTTAGAATGGGAATTGTCGATAAGATCTTTACCAGAGTTGGAGCTTCTGATAATATTTCTATGGGAGAATCTACTTTTATGGTCGAAATGAACGAAACGGCTTCGATCTTGAATAACTTATCAGATAGAAGTTTGGTATTGCTAGACGAGATTGGAAGAGGAACTAGTACTTATGACGGAATCTCGATTGCATGGGCAATTGCTGAATTCTTGCACGAGCATCCAGGAAGAGCAAAAACGCTTTTTGCAACGCATTATCATGAGTTGAATGAAATGACAGAATCGATGTCGAGAATCCAGAATTTTAATGTGGCGGTGAAAGAATTAAAAGATACCGTTCTTTTTGTTAGAAAACTGGTGAAAGGAGGAAGCGCACATAGTTTCGGAATTCATGTTGCTAAAATGGCTGGAATGCCTCAGCTGGTTATTTCGAAAGCACAAAAGCTTTTAAAGAAATTAGAAAAGAACCATTCAAGTGATGCTTTAAACGGAATAAAATCTGCTAATGATGAAATGCAGATGAGTTTCTTTAATCTAGATGATCCTTTGTTGGAAGAGATAAAAGAAGAAATTTTGAGTCTCGACATTAATGCCATTACACCAGTAGAAGCATTGATGAAGCTGAATGAGATTAAAAGAATGCTGGTTAAAAAATAAAATCTAAAAATTTTCAATTTTAAAGTTTAGGTTATCAGAATGTTATAAAATAAGTGGATTTTTTTTTGAAAAAACGCTTGTGTAATTGAATAAATGTCCTAAATTTGCACTCGCAATACGAAACAAATCAAGTGTTGCAGTTCTTAAATAGAATTTGAAAATGCGAAAATAGCTCAGTTGGTAGAGCGCGACCTTGCCAAGGTCGAGGTCGCGGGTTCGAGCCCCGTTTTTCGCTCAAAAAACCATACAATGCTCGGATGGTGAAATTGGTAGACACGCTGGACTTAAAATCCAGTGAACAGCAATGTTCGTGCGGGTTCAAGTCCCGCTCTGAGTACTAAAGCCTCTTCTTTTGAAGAGGCTTTTTTTATTTGCAGACTTGCAGGTAATAAATTTACGCAGTAAATTTATTAGAATCTCAGAATCTCAGAATCTCAGAATCTCAGAATCTCAGAATCTCAGAATCTCAGAATCTCAGAATCTCAGAATCTCAGAATCTCAGAATCTCAGAATCTCAGAATCTCAGAATCTCAGAATCTCAGAATCTCAAAAAAAAATCAACAATCTAAAATCTAAAATTTATAAATGGGTGCTTTTGTAATTAGCAAGCGGTTTAATGATGAATATAAGTTTACGTTTACTTCTCGGAGAGGGAAAGTAATTTTTACGAGTTTGAGTTATGAGTTGAGGTTTGAGTGTGAAGAGGATATTGAAAAGTTTAAAGCGAATATTGATCTTGCTAAGTTTTTGAAGTTTAAAGGCTCTGGTGGGAAATATTTTTTCAAATTGATGCTTGGTGATGTTCATTTTGCTACAAGTCGAAAATACAGTACAGAATTGCTTTTGCAGAAAGGGGTGAAAGAAATTGTAACTTATTCTTCTAGGTCGGAGATTTTGGATTTTTCTTCAAGTGAATCGATTTTTGGTAACGAAGAATCTGAAGATGAAGAATTGGAAGAAGTGGCTGAATAAAAAAAAGCGTTCGCAATTGCGGACGCTTTTTTTATTTGTGAAATTTGCGAAAAAAAAGTTAATCGCAAAAAAAAAACCATCTAAAAAGATGGTTTTAAAATCGTTAGAACTTAGGTTCTAATTATTTTTTTACTTCTTCTACTTTAGCAGCAGCAGAATCAACTTTAGCAGCAGCAGAATCAACAGTTGCAGCAGCAGAATCAACAACAGCAGCAGCTGAATCAACAGCAACAGCAGTAGAATCTACAGCAGGAGCTTCAGCAGCAGCGTCAGCTTTTTTACAAGATACAACAGTTAATACAGCAACAACAGCTAAACTTAAAAATACTTTTTTCATCTTACTTTATTATAAAAGGTTAATTATTAATTCGTGGCAAAGATATAAATTTTTTAATATGTAAAATATTTTTTCACTTTTTTTTTAAAATATTTTCCTTACTCACGTTTATCTTATTTATCAAAGAATATGCCAAAATTATAAATTTTTCTTAAATTATCTAATTTCTCGTCTAAATAATTTTTTGTTGAATAATCTTTATGAAAATCAGTTATTTATTTTCTTTGATTAAGGGTTTGTTTTGTTTTTTAAGAGTATTTCAGCAGAATGGTTTTTGCTTTTTTCTTCAATTTTAACAGTTTTATCAAGTCAAAAGGCTATGAGATGAGTTTCATGATCGTTTCAGTAGCTCCTTTATGGTCTTGAATAAACGATTTGCAGATTGCGCTTTTTTCTTCTAGAAAGTTTTTATCATTCAATAATTGATCAAAAATCACTTTAAGTTCTTCGCTTGTTGATATGGGCATGCAGCCGCCAATTTTCACTAAATCAACTGCTTCTGCGAAATTCGAATAATTAGGGCCAATTACAATTGGAATTCCAAAAGTAGCAGGTTCTAGTATATTATGTATTCCTGGGTTTCCAAATCCGCCGCCTACATAAGCAATGGTGCTGTAACTATAGATCTTAGTAAGAATCCCAATAGTGTCTATTATAAAAACGCTGTAATCAGATAAATCTTTGTTTTCTTTTTCTGAAAATAGAACCGTTGGTTTCGTGATTTTTGACAGAAGATCTGAAATCTGATCCGTTTTAATATTGTGTGGAGCAATTATGAATTTTATATTTTCGGGTGCTTGATTGATGTATTCGGCAATTAAAATCTCGTCTTTTGGCCATGAGCTTCCAACGACAATTGTCGGCTGATTGTTTTTAAAATTCTCAACAAAATCCAAGCGATTGTCTCTTTCTAAAATAGCATTTACGCGATCAAAACGAGTGTCACCAGAAACAATTACGTTATGAAATCCAATTGATTCAATTTTTTGTTTGGAGCTTTCATTTTGAACAAAAAAATAAGTGAAAGTATTCAGGGCTTTTCTGTAAAAACCGCCATACCATTTAAAAAACATCTGATTGTCTCTGAAAATTCCCGAAATCAGATAAGTTGGTGTTTTGCTTTTTTCTAATTCCTTTAAATAGTTAAGCCAGAATTCGTATTTGATAAAAAAAGCAAATTCGGGATGAACGAGCTTTAAAAATCTTTTCGCATTGCTTTTTGTGTCAAGCGGTAAATAAATGGTCACATCGGCAACTGTGTTATTTTTACGCACTTCGTATCCAGATGGTGAAAAAAAGGTTACAATAATTTTGTGAGATGGATATTTTTCTTTGATTTTTTCTATAACAGGAAGTCCTTGTTCATATTCGCCAAGTGAGGCAGAATGAAACCAGATTGTTTTGTCGTCTGCTTTAATTTTTTCTTCTAATACTGAAAATACATTTTTTCGGCCTTCAATAAAAAGCTTAATTTTCGGACTAAATAGCGCTATGATTTTTAAGAAAAATCCTGCGATGTAAATGGTTAGATTGTATAAAAAAAGCATGTAATTTTTTTTGCAGCTAAATTACATTTCTTTCGACTATTTTCATTGGTTTGAAGCTATTAATAACTATTTTTGTTCCTCCTTTTAGAGATTTCTGCCTGAAAACGGTGTCTTTAATTTTTTTTAAATAGATTCAAAATGAAAAAAATACAAATGGTTGACTTAAAGAGTCAATACGAAAAAATAAAATCGACTGTAGACGCTTCAATTCAAGAAGTTTTAGATACAAATACTTATATCAACGGACCTTTAGTTCATCAGTTTCAAAAAAATCTTGAAGATTATTTAGGCGCGAAACACGTTATTCCTTGTGCAAATGGTACTGATGCGTTGCAGATTGCAATGATGGGACTTGGTCTTCAGCCTGGAGACGAAGTTATCACTGCCGATTTTACTTTTGCTGCTACTGTTGAGGTGATTGCTTTATTGCAATTAACACCCGTTTTGGTTGATGTTGATTTGCATAATATGAACATCGATATTGATGCGGTGAAAAAAGCAATTACGCCAAAAACAAAAGCGATTGTTCCTGTTCATTTATTTGGACGCGCTGCAAATATGGATGCGATTATGGAAATTGCAGCTCAATACAATTTATATGTAATCGAAGATAATGCTCAGGCAATTGGTGCAGATTATATTTCTAAATCTGGATCAAAAGTTAAAGTTGGAACAATTAGTCACGTGGCAGCAACTTCATTCTTCCCATCTAAAAACTTAGGATGTTATGGTGACGGAGGAGCGATTTTTACAAATGATGATAAATTGGCTCACATTATCCGCGGAATCGTAAATCACGGAATGTATGAGCGCTACCACCACGATGTTGTAGGTGTAAATTCACGTTTAGATAGTATTCAGGCTGGAGTTTTAAATGCAAAATTGCCACTTTTAGATGAATACAATCAAGCACGTCGTTTGGCTGCAACTAAATACAATGCTGCTTTTGCTGGAAATGCGCATATCATAACTCCAGATTTTGATGCAAACGAAAATGATCACGTTTTTCATCAATATGTATTAAGAATCGTTGATGCAGATCGTAATGCTTTGATGCAGCATTTATTGGATAAAGGAATTCCTTGTGCAATTTATTATCCAATTCCGCTTCACTCTCAAAAAGCATATTTAGATCCTCGTTATAAAGAAGAACAATTTCCTGTAACAAATCAATTAGTTCAAGAAGTAATTGCTTTACCAATGCATACAGAACTTGATGATGAGCAGATTAAATATATTACAGATAGCGTAATCGAATTTTTAAAATAAGACAATTTTAAGTATTAGCCAAAATATAACCACAAACAACCACGAAATGAAAGTATTAGTAACAGGAGGATTAGGATTTATTGGATCTCACACCGTAGTCGAATTGCAGAATGAAGGCTTCGAAGTAGTAATTATTGATAACCTTTCCAATTCTTCAGAAGATGTTTTAAATGGAATTACAGCAATTACAGGAAAAACACCTTTATTCGAAAAATTAGATTTAAGAGAAAAAACTGCTGTGCAGGATTTTTTTAAAAAACATAATGATGTTACTGGGGTAATTCATTTTGCGGCTTCAAAAGCAGTGGGCGAAAGTGTTGAGCAGCCTTTATTGTATTATGAAAACAATATTAGCAGTTTAATTTATCTTTTACAGGAATTACAGCAAAAACCAGAAGCAAGTTTCATTTTCAGCTCGTCTTGTACAGTTTACGGTCAAGCCGAAAAAATGCCAATTACAGAAGATGCTCCGGTTCAGGCGGCAATGTCTCCTTATGGAAACACCAAACAGATTGGCGAAGAAATCATTACAGACACAGCTAAAGTTACTAATATCAGTGCAATTTTATTGCGTTATTTTAACCCAGTTGGAGCACACGAATCGGTAGAAATTGGAGAATTGCCTTTGGGTGTTCCTCAAAATTTAGTGCCTTTTATTACACAAACAGGTGTAGGGTTGCGCCAGGAATTATCTGTTTTTGGTAATGATTACCCAACTCCAGACGGAACTGCTGTTCGCGATTACATTCACGTTGTCGATTTAGCAAAAGCCCACGTAATTGCTTTGCAGCGTTTGTTAAACAAAAAGAATTTAGCAAAAGTAGAAACCTTCAATTTAGGAACAGGAAAAGGAAGTTCTGTTTTGGAGGTCATTCATAGTTTTGAAAAAGTCAGCGATAAAAAATTGCCTTATAAGATGATGCCTCGTCGTGAAGGTGATATTACTGAAGCTTACGCGAATACTGATAAGGCAAATAATGTCTTAGGATGGAAGGCTGAACTAAGTTTAGACGAAGCTATGGCAAGTGCTTGGAAATGGGAACAAAAAGTGAGGAATAAATAGTTTTTTAAATAAAATTATAAATTTTAAGATCCCAAATTATAGTACTATAGTTTGGGATTTTTTTTTAGCGTATCAACTATCATGAAACAAAGTTTAGATTATAAATTAATATTTGCCTTAGCGGCTGTTGGAATTATTTGGGGAACTACCTTTTTAGGAATTCGTGTTGCGGTTGAGACTATTCCGCCTTGGTTTGTAACTTCAATTCGTCAGGGATTGGCGGGAATCATCATGATGATTATTTTATTGTTTAAAAAAGAATTGAAATGGATTGGGTGGGAAAATTTAAAACATCAGCTTGTTCCTTCTATTTTGATGATTGTAATTGCAAATGGTTTTACAACTGTTGCTGAGCAGACTGTGCCAAGCGGACTGGCTTCGGTAATCAGTGCTATGTCTCCTATACTTATTTTTCTGGGCAGTATTTTATTTAAACTACAAAAACCAAGTTTGAGAGGATTTATTGGAGTTATAATAGGATTTTCAGGAGTCGTTTTTATATTTAAAGACGGACTAGGATCTTTTTTAGATGCCGATTACAGAATCGGAATGATGTTTATGGGATTTGCGATTACTGCTTGGGCCGGTGGAACAATTTATACCAAACTTCATGGGAATAAATCTAAAAATATCGTTCTTAATTTATTTTACCAGTTTACGATGGCTTCGTGCATTCAGATTGTTTTAGCATTTATTTTTTCGCCTACTATTGATGTGAATTTATGGAGTTCTAAAAGTATTTTAGCAGCATTGTATTTGTCGATTTTTGGATCTGTAATTGCTTTTTTTAGCTATAATTATGCTCTGAAACACGTCACGCCAGTTCAGGTTTCTATTTTAGCATATATCAACACCATAATTGCAGTATTTTTTGGCTGGCTGATTTTGGATGAAAAAATTACCATTGATTTTATAATTGCAACAATCCTGATCATTTTGGGAGTTTTTATTATTAATTACAAAAAGAAGGAAAAGAAAGTTTTATAAAATTTGATTCATTTTATTTTGTAAATTTGTAAGATTAAAATGTAGGAATAATGAGTTTGGATAAAGAAAATAAAAAGAACAAGGTTGAAGAACCTGCAGTTGAATATGAAGTTCAAAAACCAAAATTTAAAGGTATAGATCGTGAAACTTTTGATTTTGATGCGGAATTTGCAAAAGGGTTAACGCCGGAGGAGTTTAAAGCTGAAATGTCTAAAAGAATAAAAGCTTATCCTTGGAAAAAATAATTTTTGAAAATAACGTTCTGGAATATTTTGATAATTTAGTCTATACACTTTTTAAGGAAGAGTATTTTGGTTTTTCTGAATCTGCTCAGAATTATATAGATAAAATAGTTGGTTTTATTATTTCAAGTGTTTCAAGTTTTCCTCACAAGAAAACTCCAAAAGCTCTTCAATATTTAGGTTTAAATTATATCTTTTATAAATCTAATGCAAGAACAACTTGGTATATTTTTTTTGAAAAAAGCAATCAAAATTATTTGATTACCGGAATTCTAAATAATTACAGCGAAGAAGCAAAAGAGATATAAAAACAAAAATCCTCATAAACAATCTGTTCATGAGGATTTTTTTATGCAGTTAATGACTGAAAACTATCACTGCGACTGAATACTAAAAATTAAGCATTCGCAGTAACCGCTTCTTTATCAATTTTATTAATCAAACCAGTTAATACTTTTCCAGGACCAACTTCAGTAAACAAAGTAGCACCGTCGGCGATCATTTGCTGTACAGACTGAGTCCATTTTACAGGAGCAGTTAACTGAATGATTAAGTTCTTTTTAATTTCATTAGCATCAGAAACTGCACTTGCAGTTACATTTTGATACACTGGGCAAATAGGGGCAGAGAAAGTAGTTGCTTCAATTGCGGCAGCCAATTCTTCTCTTGCTGGTTCCATCATTGGAGAGTGAAAAGCTCCTCCAACAGGTAAAATCAAAGCACGTTTTGCTCCAGCAGCTTTCATTGCTTCACAAGCTTTTTCAACAGCAGTAGTTTCACCAGAAATAACTAATTGACCAGGGCAGTTATAGTTAGCAGCAACCACAACACCATCGATAGAAGCGCAAACTTCTTCTACAACATTATCAGCCAAACCTAAAACAGCAGCCATTGTTGATGGAGTGATTTCGCAAGCTTTTTGCATTGCCAAAGCACGCTGAGAAACTAATTTAAGACCATCTTCAAAAGATAAAGTTCCATTAGCAACCAAAGCTGAAAATTCTCCTAATGAATGTCCCGCAACCATTTCCGGTTTGAAATCTTCTAAAGTTTTAGCTAAAATAACTGAGTGTAAAAATACAGCTGGCTGCGTTACTTTAGTTTCTTTTAGTTCTTCGGCAGTGCCTTCAAACATGATATCTGTAATTCTGAAACCTAGAATTTCATTTGCTTTTTCGAATAATTCTTTGGCTAAAGCCGAATTTTCATAAAGGTCTTTACCCATTCCTGTGAATTGCGCTCCTTGACCCGGAAATACGTATGCTTTCATTTGTCTAATTTGTTTTTTATTTTTTTGATTGAAAATTAGTTTCAATTGAAAGGCAAAAATAATACTTTTTTATTTCGTATAATCCTTAAACATATAAATCCATGCTAACCTTGAAAATCTTAAATTAAAAGAAGTTAGTAAAGTAATAACAACAGCAATGATTGGGATAATTCTTAAATCGAAATTTTTCTCAAAGAAAAATTGAGCAATACAATAGGTTGCAATTCCTTGAGCGACTGTTAATCCGTAGTTTACATACATAGCGCCAAAGAAATAACCAGGTTCTTTTTGAAATTTATAATTACAATGACTGCAATATTCATTCATTTTTGGAAGACCGAAAGTAAAAAAAATACTTTTGTCTGTAAATACTTTTCCTTTATGACAAATCGGACATTCGTTGCTTAAAATATGAGTTAATGCACTTGACATGATATTGTTTGTTTTTATTTACACAAAGGTAATTCAGCGTTCGGTAAAAGTCTTTTTAGTATCTTCGCTACTTATAGCACAATAAAGACATTTTTGATTTTAATTTTCAAAAAACAAATTCCAAATTATAAAATGGAAAACGGTGATTTTTATAATCAAAAAAATAAATAATACTTATTTATGAAAAAATATCCCATTTATAGTGTTCAGAATTTTAGCTGTAACGATATTCACCGCGATTTCTATGTCAATACTTTTACGGAGCATTTAAAAAATCACAGTTTTGTCGAAGAACCGCACCGACATGATTCGTACTTAATGGTCTTTTTTACAAAAGGTTCGGGATTGCATGAAGTTGATTTTGATCAATTTGATATAAAAAGAGGAAGTCTTTTTGTGTTACAGCCAGGACAAATGCACCATTGGAATTTATCGGAAGATATTCAAGGTTTCGTTATTATTTTTTCTCAAGAATTGTACAATTTGTATTTCGGACAAAAAAAGATCAACGATTACAATTTTTACCATTCCATTCAAAACCGTCCCGAGATGGTTTTTGAAGAAAAGGAAATCCCGAAAATCCTACCTTATTTCGATTTGTTGATTCAGGAAAATAGTCAAGCTAATAAATACCAATTAGACAAATTATTGAATCTATTGGATTGCATTCATATTGAAGTCGCTAGAAAATATGGCGAAACGTATTCGCATCAAACCCATTCTTACAATATTAAAATCAATACGTTTGAATCGCTTTTAGAAGAATATTTCAGAACCGAAAAACTGCCTTCGTTTTATGCAGAAAGACTAAATATTACGCTGAAGCATTTAAACAGAATTTGCAATGAAATTCTCCAAAAAACAGCCACAGAAGTAATCACAGATCGTGTTATTCTCGAAATAAAAAGAATGCTGATCGATAAGCAATTAGCAGTAAGCGAAGTTGCCTTTAAAGTAGGTTACGAGGACTATTCGTATTTCTCCAGATTCTTCAAAAAACAAACGGGAATGTCGCCGACTGAATTTAGAAATATAAAGTAAAAAAGAGCTTCGACTTCGCTCAGCCTGACATATGATATCTTTAAGAATACGATTTTCAGGCTGAGCGAAGTCGAAGCCCCGTTCCTAAAAGCAAAAATCCCATACTAAAAAGTACAGGATTTCTTAACCAACCAATTAAATCCGAGAATGCTTAATTAGGCTTGTTTTACAAATTGTAATTCAATGTTCAAACGAACTTCTTCACCTACCAAAACACCACCTGTTTCAAGAGCTGAGTTCCAGTTTAAACCCCAATCTTTACGATTAATTTTTCCTTCTATGCTTAAACCTACTTTTGTATTTCCCCAAGGATCAGTCATGATTCCGCTAAATTCAACTGGGAATTTTACTGTTTTAGAAACACCTTTAATGTCTAAATCTCCAGTTAATTCATATTCACCATCATTGATTTTTTTGAAAGCAGAAGATTTGAAAGTTAATTTCGGGTGATTTTCAGCGTCAAAGAAATCACCGCTTCTTAAATGTCCGTCACGATCCGCGTTTGCAGTGTCTACTGAAGCAATATCAGCAGAAAAACTGAAATCTGCATTATCAAAACTTTCTCCTTCTGTGATTGCAGAAGCATCATAAGTTCCAAATTTTCCTGAAACATTAGTAAACATCATGTGTTTAACTTTAAAACCAATTTCTGAGTGAGTTGGGTCAATTGACCATTTTGTAGTTGCCATAATTTTATTTTTTTAAATAATTAATTTCATTTTGATAGGACAAAGTTACGGTGACAGTTGTCCTGGAGCACTTAACCTAGATTAAGAAATGAAAAATGTGATAATTTTTTGATTATTAGATTTTGTTTATGAAGTACAGACCTAACAGGTTTTTAAAAGCTGTTAGGTCTTTTGTTATTTGGAATTATTAAGATAATAAGTCAGCGCTCCCGACGGACATTTATTAACTGTCGAAATTATTTTCTCAGTTGTAGATTTTTCTGGAGTAATCCATGGTTTTTCTTTTGGACGAAAGACATCCGGATTGTTTTTGACACAATTTGCCGAATGAATGCATTTTCCAGATTGCCATACAATCGTAACTTCTCCGTTTGTGTATTCTTTAGTTAGGTTATTTGGATTCATGGTTTTAAAATTTTAAGGATGAATTTAATTTTAAAGTCAGACCAATTTCTTATTCATAAAGTTAGTCTTTCTTTTTTGAAATGGAACAAAAAAAGAAACGATAATAATCTGATTTTCAGATTTATTATCGTTTCAAAGTACAGGTATTAATTGTTTTTGTTTGAATTAATAATTCATCGGAACGTCCATTAATAAAAATTCAGCATCTGTATTCGCTTTAATATTTAAAGTATCAGTTCCTGAAATTCCAACCGCATCACGAGAATTTAATTCCTGACCGTTGATGGTTACATTTCCTTTTAAAACGAAAGCATAAACTCCGTTTCCTTCTTTTTTGATTTTATATTCGGTAGTAACTCCAGAATCGAAATTGCCCATATTGAACCAAGCATCTTGGTGAATCCAAACCCCTTCATCATCTGCATTTGGAGATAAAACCTGAGACAATTTATTATGTCTATCGGCAACATCCAAAGTAATTTGCTGATAACGTGGCGTAACATTTCTTTTGTTTGGAAACAACCAAATCTGCAACAATTTAGTCTGCTGATCTTCATTCGGATTAAACTCACTATGCTGAATTCCAGTTCCTGCACTCATTACCTGAATATCACCGTTTTTGATCACTTCCGTATTTCCCATACTGTCTTTATGAGCCAAATCTCCTTCCAACGGAATAGTAATAATTTCCATATTATCGTGAGGGTGAGTCCCAAATCCCATTCCCGCAGCAATTGTATCATCGTTCAAAACGCGAAGTGCTCCAAACTGAATTCTATCCGGATTGTACCAGCTCGCAAAGCTAAAGCTATGATAAGCGTTCAACCATCCGTGATTTGCATTTCCTCTTGTGTCTGCTTTGTGCAATACTATATTTTCCATGATTTTGTCTTTTATTAATTTTGATAGTACAAAGATACGGTCGATGTAAACGAAAAGCACTTAATGTAGATTAAGAAAGATTCTGAGGTTCTAAGATGCTGAGATACTAAGTTTTTTAGGGAGCAGAAGTATCGTTTTCAAAAGACGTTCAGTCCCGCTATCCGTTGCAATCTTTTGTGCCGAACCCCGTCACAAAAGGATTTCCACTTCTATCGGGGCTAAATTAGAAGTTTTTGTTTTCAGAAGAAGTTGTTTACTACAAAATCTGTCATTTCGACGAAGGAGAAATCTCCGCAAGTAATTCTACAAAGATTGGAAATTATAAAGTCTTTTTTATCTTCAAATTAACCACACGGTTTGTCATCCTGAGGAACGAAGGATCACAAAAGAAATTCCGCTTGCATAATCGTCAATCTTTGTCGAGTCCCGAGTGTGACCCTTCGTTCCTCAGGATGACAAGATTGCGTTGAGCGATTGCGTTCAAAGAAAATAATACTTTGCACCTTCGCGTCTTTGCGAGATTATTAAAAAGAGAATTACTTAATTCTAACCAATTTCCCTTTCCCAACCACTTCATCAAGATAATTCGCAGAAGAGCTTTTCTTATCATGCATAAAAAAAAGAATAGTATCTTTTTCGATTTGATCCTTTGGAATGCTGATAATCAAATCAGTATTAATGAAATTTTCCAATAATATTACATTGCCATAAGAAACTTTTCCTTTCGGTAGATATTTGTTGTCAAAGGCAAAAATGCTATCCTTAAAAGTAATTTTATCTTTTAGGATATAGGCATTATCATCTTCAATCAAATAATTGTAGCGGCCAATAAGTTTATCTGTTTTCTGGTTGAAGTTAATGAAAAACAGCGTGATTAGTAAAGCAAAATATTTCATGGCATTTTAGCTATATTGATTCATAAATTGCTGTACAACAGCATCTGTATTCTCGTGGCGTTTTTTTCTTTCTAAAACAATTGGCGGAGCGGCTCTTTCTAAGCAATCTTTTACGGCACAAGTCTCACAAGTTACACCAACAATTCGTTTCACCAAAGGTTTTCCGTCGATGAATTTGAATTTCTTTTTCATTGTTGGATTAATCAAAATTCCAACAGAAATACTTCGAATGGTATCATGCAAGAAAGGATCTTTTGTAGCCGATGAAAAAACCAAATATTCGTTTCCGCTATTGGCATAACTCGATATTTGTGCATCAAAAAAATGAGATTTGTTTTGTTTGATCGCTTCGTCAATTGTTTTTACCGAAACCCATCTTCTGCAATAATGTTCGTTGGTTTCATTAGCGTGCGGTTCCTGCTGATGTGTAATATGCAACTCTTTATTGATCTGGTAAAAATCAGAATCGATTTTATGTGACAATCTTAAAAAGAATAAATTTTTCAACTGAAAATCTTTCGGCAATAAATTGGTCAATCTTTGGTAAAAAGATTCGGGCGAAACTTCAAAACTTTCAATTAATTGAACAAATTCTTCGGGTTTTGGATTTTCATTTTCTAAAAAAGAATTGATTTTATCGACAACTAATTTTCTCGGCAATAATAAAGCACCGGCAAAATAAGAAGCATAAAAGTTGTGCAAAACCTGATCGAAATTTTCAAACTTAATCCAGCTAAAAGTCAGTAATCGATCGGATATTTTTAGATAATTATAAGCGATTTCTTTAGCTAAAATAAAAGCTTTTTGTGGAGCGTCAAGTTCGGTAGAAAGCAATAAAGTTTTGCTTGTCGGAACATAAATAGAGCGCAAATCGCCCAAAGCTTCCTGATCTGTAAAAACGATTTCTTTGATCTTGTATTCGTATTCTTCCTTTAAAATCGCTTCCAGTTCTTCAACGCTGATTTTAGAATCCAGATTAATCTGAAAAGACTTTGAAAAAGCAATTACTCTTTCTTCTAAATCTTCAAAATAATTACTATGCGCTTCCTGATACGAACGTAAAGCAGCCAAAAAGAAACTTTCTCGGCTTAAATTATAATGCTGTGCAATTTCTATTATCGTACTAATAAATGCATTGACTTTGGCCGGAGCGTTGGCAATAATATCAATTAAATCGGCTTCTTGGATTCCAAAAAGCTCTAGTGGAATCTCTTTTAAAATTCCAGATTTCAAGATTTCGCCAATCGGAGCGAGATTGTTGTCGAGTTTTAACGACACCATTTGGTCGTAATTCACGTCCAAATGTTCGCAGAGAAGTAAAATTTTATCTGTTTTTGGATATTTTTTTCCCTTTTCAATCTCGTTTAAGTACGATTTTGAAAGATTGGTCAATTTGGCCAAGCCAAAAAGAGACAGATTTTTTTGCGTTCTGACTTGCTTCAATTTTAATCCGAAGATCAGCTTTATATAGTCTTTTTCGATATCCATGAACCAAATATAAGTATTCTAAAAATAATCGCCAAAAAATTATTTTTCATTTTTAGCGAACGTTCGCTTGTTTTATAAAAAACTTTTTTCTAATATTGTGGTGTAGAAAATGTTAATTATCAGTTTGTTATGGATTTGTGTTTTTGAAAAATATAGAATCGATTCAATTACTGCTAATGAAATTAAAAACCACAGCTATGAAAAACCAATTAGAAATTACCGAAACGGCAATGGAATTTTTAGCCGAAAAGAAGCTTCGTTATCCAAAGATCTGGACAGAAGAAGCCATTGTTTTTATAACTGAATTGCATAGAAAATTCGAATCACAGCGAAAACTATTGCTTTTACAGCGTGAGCAGAAACAAGTCACTTTTGATCAGGGAATTATGCCGGTTTTTACTCCTGAAACTAAAAGCATCAGAGAAAGTAATTGGACAGCTGGAGAAATTCCTAAGGACTTACTGGATCGAAGAGTAGAAATTACTGGCCCAGTTGACCGCAAAATGATTATCAATGCTCTGAATTCGGGAGCCAAAACATTTATGGCCGATTTTGAAGACAGCACTTCGCCAACTTGGCAAAACCTGATGGATGGGCAAGTGAATTTGATTGATGCCGTAAAAAAGACAATTACGTTTACAGATTTGGTTAAACAGAAATCCTATCATTTAAATGAAAAAACAGCAACGCTGATTGTTCGCCCAAGAGGTTTGCATTTGCCAGAAAAGCATGTTTTTATTGAAGGAAAAGAAGTTTCGGGTTCTTTGATAGATTTCGGACTGTATGTTTTTCATAATCATAAACGACTTTTGGAAAATAATTCTGGCCCCTATTTCTACATTCCGAAATTAGAACATTATCTGGAAGCACGCTGGTGGAATAACGTAATTGATTTTACCGAGGATTATTTGAAACTGAAAAGAGGAACTATAAAAGTGACGGTTTTAATTGAAACCATAACAGCAAGTTTTCAGCTGGATGAAATTATTCACGAATTGAAAGAACATATTGTTGGCTTGAATTGCGGACGTTGGGATTACATTTTCTCATACATCAAGAAGTTTAGAAAAAATCCAAAATTCATTGTTCCAGATCGCGATCAGGTAAATATGACTTCGCCTTTTATGAATGCCTATTCGAATTTGGTAATTCAGAGATGTCATAAAAGAGGAATTCATGCGATTGGCGGAATGGCAGCACAGATTCCGATTCGAAACAATGAAGAAGCCAATGCAGTTGCTTTCGCAAAAGTAAAAACCGACAAAGAGCGTGAAGTTCGAAACGGTCATGACGGAACTTGGGTAGCGCATCCAGATTTGGTTGCGGTTGCAAAAGATATTTTTGATAAAGGAATGCCAACTCCAAATCAGATTCATATAAAAAGAGAACATCGAAAAATTACAGAAGCCGATTTGATTGAACCACCAATTGGAATCATCACTGAAAATGGTGTTCGAAAAAATATCAATGTTGGAGTTTTGTATTTGGCTTCCTGGCTGAACGGACAAGGCGCTGCAGCATTGCATAATTTGATGGAAGACGCAGCAACGGCCGAAATTTCGAGATCGCAATTGTGGCAATGGCTTCAGAATAAAGTGCTTTTGGATAATGGACGAAAATTAGATTTGGCTTATTATCATGAATTGGCTTTAGATGAATTCAGAAAAATCAAAGAAGAATTAGGCGAAGAAAATCATGAAAAACAACAATTTCCATTGGCTGAAAAAGTATTGGAAAGATTAGTTGTAAATCCAGATTTCGTTGATTTCTTGACGATTCCGTGTTACAAATACTTATAAACTTTTAAAATCTGCTCAATCTGCCAGATCTGCGAGCGAATAATTTTTTCCCCGCAGATTTTGCAGATCAGGCAGATAAAATGAGAAAAGTTAGTCCAGTTAAACTGAAAACTAAAAACTGCGACTGAATACTAAACTTACGAACCACTTTAACTAAACTATATTATGAAAACAACAGAAGACAGAATTCAGGAATTGATTAACGATTGGATTACAAACCCGAGATGGAAAGGTGTTGAGCGTCCTTACACCGCAAGCGAAGTAGTAACGCTTCAAGGGTCTTATAAAATTGAGCATTCTATTGCGAAAATGGGTGCAGAAAAATTATGGAGAAAGTTAAAAAGTCAGGATTATGTTGCGGGGTTGGGGGCGTTGACTGGAAATCAGGCAATTCAGGAAGTCGATGCGGGTTTAGAAGCGATTTATTTAAGCGGATGGCAGGTTGCTGCTGATGCAAATCTGGCAGGCGAAATGTATCCTGACCAATCACTTTACCCAGTAAACAGCGTTCCGATGGTGGTTAAAAAAATTAACAATGCGTTGTTGCGTGCCGATCAGATTCAGATTGTAAATAATATTGAAGATAAAAAAGATTATTTGGTTCCCATTGTGGCTGATGCTGAAGCAGGTTTTGGAGGAAACTTAAATGCTTTCGAATTGATGAAATCTATGATTGAAGCTGGAGCTTCTGGAGTTCATTTTGAAGATCAGCTGAGTTCTGCTAAAAAGTGCGGACACTTGGGTGGAAAGGTTTTGGTGCCAACTCAGGAAGCGATAAATAAACTAATTGCAGCACGACTGGCTTCAGATGTTATGGGCGTTTCAACTTTAATTGTGGCAAGAACAGATGCTGATGCAGCTAATTTATTAACTAGCGACGCAGATCCAAGAGACAGAAAGTTTTTAACGGGCGAGAAAACGCCTGAAGGTTTCTTTTATGTAAATAACGGAATCGATCAAGGAATTGCAAGAGGTTTGAGTTACGCACCGTACGCCGATTTGATCTGGATGGAAACTAGTAATCCAGATTTAGATTATGCTAGAAAATTTGCAAAAGCAATGAAAAAAGAATTTCCAGATAAAATGTTGGCTTACAATTGTTCACCGTCTTTCAATTGGGCTGCAAAATTATCAGTAGCCGAAATGGAAACATTCAGAGAAGATTTGGCTGCAATGGGATATAGCTTCCAGTTCATCACTTTGGCAGGATTCCATGCTTTAAATACGAGTATGTTCGAATTGTCTAAAGCGTACAAAGAGCGCGGAATGGCAGGATATTCTGAATTGCAGGAAAGAGAATTCGCTTTACAGAAAAACGGATTCAGAGCAGTAAAACATCAGGCTTTTGTGGGAACTTCTTATTTCGACGCCGTTCAGAACACAGTAATGTTAGGAAAATCAGCAATAACCGCAATGGAACATTCTACAGAGGTTGAGCAGTTTTAATTTTTTTTTCCGCCACGAATTCACGAATTTTTATTTTCAAAGATTATAAAAAAAATAATTCGTGAATTCGTGGCGGAAATTTTTATTTCTTCAAAAGTCGAGCTTTCATTTTACTAAAGAATTCCGGTGTTACACCAATGAAAGAAGCGATTTGTTTTTGAGGAACTTTGTGTACCAATGTTCCGTATTTTTTTGTGAATTTTTCAAAACGTTCTTCCGCAGGTAAACTCAAATTGTCCATTAATCTCTGCTGATTCGCAACCAATGAATTTTCAATTAAAATTCTGAAAAAACGTTCCAGTTTTGGAATTTCAAGATACAATTGTTCCTGATTTTCTTTAGACAAAGAAACAACTTCTGCTTCTTCCAAAACTTCAATAAAAAGCTGACCTGGTTTCTGTGAAAAAAAGCTGTACATATCGCTCATCCACCAGCCTTCGCAGGCAAACGATAAAACATGTTCAACAATATTGTCGTTGATATTGAAACTTCTTAAAATTCCAGAGTTTACAAAATACGAATGTTTGCAGACTTCGCCGGCGTTTAATAAAAGCGTTTTGGCTTTGTAAGTGTTCGTTTCTAGTTTAGATAAAAAAAGCGCCTGTTCTTCTGGTGTCAGAGAAACGTGTTTGGCAATGTTTTCGAGAATTAATGCCATTATTTTTTATCGTCGATTAAAGTAAATGAAGTTGCTTTAAATCTGTCTCCTTTGATTTCTCCTGTAACTAATGCTTTACTGATTGCATTGCAAAAACCTTTTTCAGCGTGAGCATCTCCGTGATCGTGAATCGTAGTTCCGTCCACGAAATAGCTTTTTCCGTCAATGCGAACGGCTAAATCACAGCTTTTGCCTTTCATACCAAATTGGCATTCTCCGCAAGAAGCTTCAACGATTGTTGGTTTGTCAAATTTCTTTTTGTCTTGCGCCTGCGCCGAAATTCCAATAAATAGGAAAATCATAAATATAAGTTTTTTCATTTTCTAAGAGTTTACAGTTATTAATTTTGCCGTTTCTTTGGCACGCTCTATTACTTCGTTAATTGGAGTTGAAAGTGTATCGTGGCTTAAAACCACACCCATTCTGCGGTAAGGTCTTGAAGTTGGTTTTCCGAAAATCCTGAAATCGGTTTTGGGTAAAGCGGCTACTTTTTCGATTCCACTAAAAGTTGGATTTGCAGAATCTTCAGATGCTAAAATTACGGCGCTTGCTCCAGTTTTTTCTAAAGTAATTTCGAAAATCGGAAGACTTAAAATCGCTCTCAAATGCAATTCAAATTCGTTAAAATTCTGCGTTCCTGCTAAAGTTACCATTCCGGTATCATGCGGGCGGGGAGAAAGCTCAGAGAAATAAACGCCTTCATTGGTTAGGAAAAACTCAACGCCAAAAAGTCCGGCACCGCCAAGTGCTTCCGTAATTTTTTCGGCCATATCCTGAGCTTCATATAAATCCTTTTCTGAAACCAAAGCTGGTTGCCAACTTTCTTGATAATCGCCTCTTTCTTGTCTGTGACCAATTGGAGCGCAAAACAAAGTAGGATTGTTATTTTGAGTAATCGTTAAAAGTGTAATTTCTGAATGAAAATCGACAAAAGCTTCTACAATAACTTCTATAACATCGCCACGCGAACCTGCAACAGCATATTGCCATGCTTTTTCGATATCGCTTTCTGTTTTGATTGTCGATTGTCCTTTTCCTGAAGATGACATTAGGGGTTTTACAACGCAAGGAATTCCAACTTCTTGAACGGCTTTTTGAAGTTCTTCGGCTGATGTTGCGTATTGATATTTTGCTGTTCGTAATCCCAATTCTTTTGCTGCTAAATCACGAATAGCCTTACGATTCATAGTAAAGTTTGCCGCTTTCGCTGAAGGAACAACAGTGACGCCTTGTTTTTCGTAATCGTAAAAACGCTCGGTACGAATAGCTTCTATTTCTGGAACGATAAAATCGGGTTGGTGTTTGGCTACGATTCGGTCCAGCGCTTCGCCGTCGAGCATGTTGATGACTTCAAAGCCGTGAGCAACCTGCATTGCCGGTGCATTTTCGTAACTATCAACTGCAATTATGGTTTGTCCGATTCGTTGTGCGGCAATGACAAATTCTTTGCCTAATTCGCCTGAACCTAGGAGTAATATTTTCATTTTGGAGTAGTGTATTGTTTGAGTAGTAAAAGTAGGGAAAAATGTTTTTAACCACAAAGCCTATTCGCATGGATTGGTGTAGAGACGCACTGCAGTGCGTCTACGTAATCTAGGTTTAACCGCAAAGTTCGCAAAGGATTTACGCAAAGCTCGCTAAGTTTTTGTTTTCATAAGTTGAGATGAGTTCGTAAAGGTTTTACGCAGATTTTGCAGATTTATTTTTTGTATGAGATTTTAATTTTAAGACAAAGTAACCATGTAGTTTGTCATTTCGACGTAAGGAGAAATCTTCGCGAGTCGCTCCGTTCCAATAAGCCAATCTTCGAGTTTCTTGCGAAGATTTGCTTCGCCCGTTCGCTATCGCTCGGGTCTCCTTACGTCGAAATGACAAGATTCGGAGAATTACAAGCGTAAAGGTTCTTTTGGAGCCGTTCGCGTGAGGGATAGAAGTGGAAAGCCCACAGCCTGACGAAGGAAGTGCGAGGACTTATAACGGATAGCCCGACCCGGAGGGGCACGCCCAAATTTATATATTTTTATTTATGAATAATGCCTACAGATATCTGTAGAAAATTCAGGTTAAATTAATTCAGGAATTTTGATGTAGGCATTAGTATATTTCTATATTTGCCCGCAAAACAAATAATAATCATAAGATGAGAATAAAATTTATTTTAATAATGAGTGCATTATGCATTACATCGTTTGTTCATTCACAATCGGCAGGACTTACATTTAATTTCGGAATGGGGGAACAAAAAGCTAATGCTGTTATTTTTAAAAAAGACAAACAAAAAGTTAGTGGAATAGTTAATTTTCCTGGGTTTGCCGATAAAAAAGTAAAAATTAAAGTTGGCGAGGAAAATGAAAAATATGCTAGCAGTGATCTTGATTCAATTCAGATTTTTGACGACAATAAAAAATTGTCTTATACTTTTGTAAGAACAAAAACAAAGATTTATAAAAAGAAAGGGACAGAATTTAAGGTTATTGATGAAAACTGGATCTGTAAAATTATTACAGGTAAAGCTTCTCTGTATTTAGGTGGTGAAGAATACGGAATAAAAGAAGTGAAGGTTGAGGATGAAAAAACGAAAGAAAAGGTTAAAGTAAAGAAAATGCAGGTGGTTTCTAAAGAAATAAATCATTATTTAAAAAGAGGTAATGAAGATTATCCAGTATTGGTATCTGTGAGTTCAAACGCCCTTTCTTCCGGCTACAACGCTTTTTTTAAAGAGTATGGGGTTTATTATTTTAGCGACAATGCAGAAATCGCTAAAAAAATTGAAGACAAGGAGTATAAATATGATGATATAGAGAAGGTTGTAGATTTGTATAATGCAAAAAGAGAGAAAAAGGCAGAATCAAAATCAGCATTAAAGGCAACCAAAATAAAGATTACGCCACCTGATTCTAAAACGAAAACAACGAAAAATAAATAAACAAAAAAGCGATACTTAATTAGGTATCGCTTTTTTTATATTAATGAAAATGATCTTCTTCAATTTCAAATTCGGCATCTTTTTCCCAGATTTCCATTTCGCAGGGCTTGCAGTTGAATTTTAGTTTGTATTCCAACTCACCTTGTTTTAAAACCAAAGGTTCTTTTACTTTAACACCAACGATGTCTTTCTGGTGTATTGGGCATTTTTTTAACTCGTATTTGATGCAATATTTGGTTGTCATTACACGAGATTTTCCTGGATCCCATTGTAATTCGAATGCTTTTTCGATTTCGGTAACACCGTGGCGTTCGTAGAATTTACGAGCGGTTTTGTTCGAAACATTGTACATGAAATCCAATTTGGTTTCTGGATACGGATGTGACGTTTTTACCAATTGGTGCTCTTCGCGCACGTAATTTGCCAAACGAATTTCTGATAATTGATCGAAAACATTTCTTCTCATTTCGTTGATTTTTGAAATAGGAAGGAACCAGTTTTGAGAGAACATTACATTGATTTCATCGGCGCTGTAAGGTGTAAAACCTGTTTTTGCCAATTGAACTTTAATGTTTTCTTCGATCGATTCACCAGTTTTAGTTTGTTCTTTAGGATGCTCTAATTTTACTGTACTTATGTTTCCATCTTCGTCGGTAGCGATTAATTCAAAACCGTTTTCGTTTTCTGTAAGCAATAAAGTAGTTCCGATTTTACGGATTGCACTGTCTTCTCTTTCAACAATTTTGATGAAAGCAGCGTCGTTGTTTCTGTAGATGAAAGTCCCGTCTTTGATTTCTTTTAAAACGTTTGGATATACTTTTCCGTTTTCGGCTTTGTTTACGTAGATTCCGTCAGCTTCATTATTTTCGTTGATGAAACAAAGTCCGTCACCGTTATTTAATAATTCGCCGTTTTCGATTTCGTATGCGTTTCCAACAGTTCGAATTAATTTACCAATATATTGTCCTTTTGATTTTGGGCTTTCCCAAGAACCAATAGAACTGTGTCTTTCGTTTACGAAATAATCGGTATAACCACGATTGAAGGTTCTGCTTAAAGTAGAATCAAAAGTATACGTGCATTTTCCTGAAGAGGCTTTAATGTATTTATCACTTCCTTCTAAATAGCTGTCTAGTTTTTGACGTAAATAAGATACGTTATTTTTAACATAAGCAACGTCTTTTAATCTTCCTTCGATTTTGAAAGAAACGATTCCAGCTTCAATCAAATTCGGAATCTGATCTGAAACATCTAAATCTTTTATAGAAAGCAAGTGACTGTTTCGGATTAAAGTATCTCCGTTTCCGTCGATTAGGTTATAAGGTAAACGGCAGTTTTGCGCGCATGAACCACGGTTAGCGCTTCGTTCTCCGTTGGCCACACTCATATAACAGTTTCCGCTAAAAGAAACACATAAAGCTCCGGTTACGAAAAACTCTAGTTCAACATCAGCTTCGTCGTATATTGTTTTAATTTGATGCAAGTTTAATTCACGTGCTAAAACGACACGTTTGATTCCAGCATCTTTAAGGAATTTAATTTTATCTGCATCACGATTATTGGCTTGTGTACTGGCGTGAAGCACAATAGGAGGTAAGTCCATTTCCATAATCGCCATATCTTGAATGATCAGGGCGTCGACACCAATATCGTACAATTCCCAGATCATGGCACGACAAGTTTCTAATTCGTTATCGTACAAAATGGTATTCATAACCACAAAAACCTGTGCGTTAAATAAGTGCGCGTATTTTACCAATTCGGCAACATCTTCAATTGAGTTGTTGGCATTAGAGCGTGCTCCAAATTGTGGCGCGCCAATATATACAGCATCTGCACCACTATTAATGGCAGCGATTCCTCCAATTAAATCTCTAGCAGGAGCTAATATTTCGATTTTCTTCTTCATTTCTAAAACTTTAGACTTTTGTGGTATTCCCGAAAAAAAGTGTGCAAAGGTCTAATAAATTATTCGAGTTTGCTAGTGATGAAGCGATTTTTTTGAAATTGTTAACGCAATATGGAATGAATCGGTTTAATTTTTTAATACTGAATTAATCTGTTTATTCAATGTTATGTATATAAAACAAAAAAACCGCCCAATCCGAAGACTGAGCAGTTTTCAAAAAAAAAGCATGAATCGTTTAGCTTGCTCTCATTTTAATTTGCGATAAAGTATTTTGGATACTATTTAATTGTTTAGAAACAATATAGATCTGATCGTGTTCTAAATGATTTTCTTCTAGTGCTTTTTTGTATTTTTCAACAGCAGCTTCTTCACCTATAATACAAGCGTTTATAATGGATTCTGTGTCGCCGCCAGTAAATGCCGATTTAATATCAATCCAAGCTCGGTGAAGTGCGCCAAGTGGTCCTCCGCCAGAGTTGTCTGTAGATTTTCCTAATTTGTTGATTTGGTCTTGTAATTCTACAATAAACAATGCTCTTTCGCGGGCGTATTCAAGAAAATCGGTTTTTATTGCTGTATTTTCTACATGTTCTGCAGCATCTGTATATCCTAGTTTTCCGTCTTCAAGAATTGAAATCAATCCTTCTAAAGTTTTAACTGCTTCTTGTGTGGTTTCATCTGTATGTATCATGACTAATAGTTTTTAAATTAATACATTACAAAGATGGGGACTTCTAGAATGGAATGTTTTACAGGATTACATTTGGGGTTTTATAATATTGTGGAATGGGAATTTTGAAAGTGCTAATTTGTTTCTCTCGCAGATTCAGCAGATTTTTTATTTTGAAAATGAATTTTCTCGTTTTCCGTTTTGCGTGAGGGATAGCAGTGGAAAGCCCACAGCCTGACGAAGGAAGTGCGAGGACTTGTAACGGATAGCCCGATTCGCCGCGGCGAAACACGCCCAAAAATTATAGAAATTTACTTTCTGTAACCTATAATCAATTGATGCCGTCAAAGCTTTATCAATCAAACTCAAATAATCGCAAAATGAAAACATTCTTAAAATCGTTTATAGTTTTATTTATAATGGCTTTTTCAGGTTTATCGGCTCAAAATCTGGAAACTAAAATAGATAGCTTAATTACTTCAAAGTTTAAACCCGAAAATCCTGGAGCTGTTTTTCTTGCAGTTAAAAATGGAAAAGTGATTTATAGAAAAGCTTTTGGAATGGCTGATTTGGAAATGAATGTTAAAATGAAGCCTGAATTTGTTTTTGAAATTGGTTCGATGACCAAACAATTTACGGCTGTTTCTATTTTGATGCTTGCTGAACAGGGAAAACTGAAGCTTGATGATGAAATTACGAAGTTTATTTCAGATTATCCAACAAATGGAAATAGGATCACATTGCATCATTTGCTGACTCATACTTCGGGAATTAAGGATTTTACGAGTATGAAATCGATTAAAGATATTGCCAGACGAGATTTGACACCTAAAGAATTAGTAGATTTTTTTAAGAATGAACCGATAGATTTTAAACCTGGCGAGCAATATAAATACTGCAATTCAGGATATGTGCTTTTAGGCTATATTATTGAAATGGTGTCTGGGCAGACTTATGAGGAATTTATAACTCAAAATATTTTTAAGAAAATCGGAATGCAAAACAGTTATTATGCAAGCCATGATAAGATTATAAAAAACAGGGTTTCTGGTTATCGTGACAGGAATGGATATGTAAATACAAATTATATTAGTTTTTCTATTCCGTATGCTTCGGGTTCGATCATGTCAACCGTAGATGATTTGCTGAAATGGCAAAATGCGATAAACGCTAATATAGTATTAAGTCCTGTTTACACGGAAAAAGCTTTTACGAATTATAAATTAAATAACGGAACACATATAGATTATGGATATGGCTGGCATTTAGAAAAGGTGAAAAACAAAACAATCCGCGAGCACGGAGGAAGTATTTTTGGTTTTAAATCTATGGGAGTTTATGAGCCAATTGAACAAATTTATGTGGTAGGTTTGAGTAATTGCGAATGTAATTCTCCAACGACTATTACAAAAGATATTGCCACTCTTTTGATTGATTAGAGAAAGTTGATTTTGAACAATCTTTGTCGAATAAGCACATAAAAAAAACAGCTTAAAGTATAAAAGTGATGAAACTTTTGAACCTTAAGCCGTTTTTAATAAAACTTAGAATATGGTTATGCAGTCAAAGCTTCTTTGATTCTGCGTAATGCTTCTTTTAAAATGTCGTTGCTTGTTGCATAAGAGAAACGAATACAGTTTGGATTTCCGAAAGCGTCTCCCGTTACTGTTGCTACGTTTGCCTCAGCTAAAAGATACATCGAAACGTCGTTTGCATCTTTGATTTCAGTTCCTTTTAATGTTTTTCCGAAGAAAGAAGAAACGTCTGGGAATACATAAAATGCTCCTTCTGGAACGTTGATTTTTACTCCTGGAATTTCTTTTAATAATCTAACTACTAAATCTCTACGTCCGTGGAAAGCTTGAACCATTTCGTTTAATACGCTTGGGTCAGCATCTACAGCTGTAATAGTAGCTCTTTGCGCTACAGAATTTGCACCAGAAGTTACTTGTCCTTGAATTTTTGTACAAGCTTTTGCGATAAATTCAGGAGCTCCGATGTACCCAATTCTGTATCCTGTCATTGCAAATGCTTTTGCAACTCCGTTTACAGTAATTGTTTTTTCGAACATTCCCGGAATTGAACCGATACTGCAGAAAGTTCCTGAGAAATTGATATGCTCATAGATTTCATCTGCAACTACGTAAATATTTGGGTGTTTTTCTAAAACTTTTGCCAATGCTGTTAATTCTTCTCTGCTGTAAACAGATCCAGAAGGATTACATGGAGAAGAAAACCACATCATTTTTGTTTTTGGTGTGATTGCAGCTTCTAATTGCTCTGGTGTAATTTTGAAATCAGTGTCTACTGATGTTGGAACTTCAACAGGAACTCCTCCAGAAAGTTTTACGATTTCGAAATAAGAAACCCAGTATGGAGCTGGTAAAATAACTTCGTCTCCATCGTTTAACATTACTTGTGCAATGTTGTATAAAGATTGTTTTGCTCCTGTAGAAACTACGATTTGTGATGGTTTATAATCTAAATTGTTGTCTCTTTTGAATTTTCTGCAAATTGCCTCTCTCAATTCAAGGTAACCTTCTACTGGAGAATAAGTGCTATAATTTTCGTTTACTGCTTTTATTACTGCTTCTTTAATAAAGTCTGGCGTATTGAAATCTGGCTCACCTAAACTTAAGCTGATAATGTCTTTTCCTTGTGCTTTTAATTCTCTTGCCAAAGCGGCCATTGCTAATGTCTGCGAAGTTGCAAGATTGTTGATTCTGTCCGAAAGAATATGATTCATTATAAAAATTTTGAATGTCCTTAATTTGCTGCGCCTATTAAGGAAGGTTAATTATTAATAGATTTTTTTTAGTTTAAACAGATAATTCAGGTTTCATTCCTAAGTCACGTAAATGTTTGAAGTGGGCTACAATAGCGCTTCCCATTGTTTTGTATTCGTAATAGGGTAAATTACATTCTTTTGCAGTTTCCTTCACGATTTTTGCAATTTTACCATAGTGAATGTGACTGATATTTGGGAAAATATGATGTTCGATTTGATGATTTAATCCGCCTGTATACCAGTTTACGATTGCATTTTTTGGTGCAAAATTAGTAGTGGTGTATAATTGGTGAACAGCCCATGTGTTGTCCATTTCTCCCAATTCATTTGGAGAAGGATTTGTAGTATGATCTACAACGTGTGCTAACTGAAATACAATACTTAAAATTAATCCCGCAGTATAATGCATTACGAAAAATCCAAGAAGTACTTTCCACCACGTAATTCCAATTACCATTGGTAAAACAATCCAAATAGAGATATAAATAACTTTAGTAATAATAAGAGTTGTCCAAAGAATTTTTGGGCTTTTTGGTTCACCGTACGATAATTTTCTTTTAAGATAATTTCTCATCTGTTTAAAATCGGTAGTGATGGCCCAATTAAAAGTTAGTAAACCATATAAGAAAACAGAGTAATAATGCTGGAAACGGTGAAAACTATGCCATTCTGCATGTTCTGTAAAACGGATAATTCTTCCTGCATCCAGATCTTCGTCGTGACCAGGAATATTGGTGTAAGTATGATGCAATACATTGTGCTGCACCTGCCAGTTGTAAACATTTCCGGCAAGAACATAAATTGTTCCTCCCATAAATTTATTAATCCAGCTTTTAGTCGAATAAGAACCGTGATTACCATCGTGCATAACGTTCATTCCAACACCAGCCATTCCAATACCAATTACGATAGATAAAAGTAGCATTACCCAAAACGGCATGTCAAGTGTAAGAATTAAAAAGTATGGACTTAAAAAAACTGCAAATAGAATAACGGCTTTTAAGTGTAATTTCCAGTTTCCGGTTTTTTTGATATTATTTTCTTTGAAGTAATTGTTTACCCGCGAGTTAAGCGTTCTGAAGAACTTCAAATTGTCTTGCCTTGCAAAAGTTGGAGCCGTGTTATTCATAATTGTTTTAAATAGGTTTCAAAGGTAATTATTATAAATTCTCAATTTGCAAAATTGAGTTAAATATTTCAATCGTAAAGTAGTACTTTTGTTAAAAATTTACAGCAATGGATGAGATATTGAAATATTTTCCCAATTTGACCGATCTTCAAATCGAACAGTTTCAAAAATTAGACTTATTATATCACGATTGGAATGAAAAAATCAATGTTATTTCGCGCAAAGACATTGATTCGTTATACACAAAACATATTTTGCATTCGTTAGGAATTGCTAAGATTATGAAATTTGAGCCTGGAGCGACAGTTCTAGATGTGGGAACGGGAGGTGGTTTTCCGGGTATTCCATTAGCGATTCTTTTTCCTGAAACTCGTTTTTATTTGATTGATGTGATTGCAAAAAAAATAAAAGTAGTGCAAGGAGTTGTAGATGCGTTAGAATTAAAGAACGTGAAAGCGGAACAAAAGCGTGCCGAATTGGTAAAAGGTGATTTCGATTTTATTGTTAGCCGTGCGGTAACCAATATGCCAGATTTTGTTTCTTGGATAAAAGATAAAATCAAAAAGCAACACAAGCACAAATTAAAAAATGGAATTTTATATTTAAAGGGTGGAGATTTAGCCGAAGAATTAAAAGATTTTCCGAACGCGACTTTGTATGACTTAGCCGAAATATTCGAGGATGAATTTTTTGAAACAAAAAAAGTGGTTCATCTTCCTTTAAAATTTAAGCCTTAATTTGATATAAAAAACCGGAAAGAATTTCTTTCCGGTTTTTGAATTAATAGGCCTAACTAAGATGCTTTTTTAGAAAAATCTAAGAAAGGATTTGCTTTTATATTTAAATTATCAATGAAATTATGAATTGAGTTTTCAGAAGCTTCAATGGTGTATTGGAATTCTGAATCAAAGAAAAACTCTCTAGAAATTATAGGTTCGTTTGAAGAATCGTAAACAGCTTCATCGCTTTGATCTAATTCATCGTTTTTGTATGGATTAGGATGAGAGTGAATTAAATTTATAATGGACTGACTAAACCACTTGTCAAATTTTTTCTTTTTAGGAGTAATATGACGTGCAAGAAGAATCAGGCCAATAAGTTCGCTTTGTAAAAAGTAAGAACCTTTTCTGTATCTCACATCAATCATTCTAACATTCATTAAAGCAATCCATAATGCGCCATTTACTGAACCTGAAGCAGATATTTCAAAATCTGTATCAAATAATAAAGGGTTTGTTTGTTCGCGATTATTAATGGAACACCAAAGTGCTTCAATACGTTTCTGTGTATCGGTTGTTGCTTGAGTGTACCCTGTAAAACGCCAATAAATCCATTCTAGCAATGCAGCAGTTAAACCAATTGATCCCTTGTGATTAATTTGCATTAGAGTGTCTTCAAGGTTAATATTTTCTTCTGAAGGATCTAAAAGTTCGTTTATTTTCCTTTTTGTCCATTTGTAATCTATTGGATGTCCAATACTTTTTGATTCCATAATAATCTTAGGAACATTGTTTAGATTTCTCATTCTTATATTGTTTATTGTATTAAATCTTTTAATATCATTTAAGATTGAGGCAAATTTATAAGGATGATTTTTTTTTGACTGGAACAAAAAGCTTTTAAAGTATTAAAATAAGGCATTTAAATTCTTTAAAGTGTTGATTTACAAATAAATAAGAAAAGTATTACAAAAAAATATTTGTCAAATTATTTTAATGTAGGAAATGATATATTTATGATAAAGGAATTGGCGATTTATTTGCGGGAAAAGTAAATGCTTAGATTCTTTAATTAAAAAATAAAGGCTTAAACTTCAAAATGAAGTTTAAGCCTTTATATAATTCTATAATTTGAATTCTATAATCAGATTAACCTAAGAATGGATATCTGTAATCTTCTGGAGTTACAAAAGTTTCTTTGATAGTTCTTGGAGAAGCCCAACGCAATAAGTTCAATGCAGAACCTGCTTTATCGTTAGTTCCAGAAGCTCTTGCTCCACCAAATGGCTGCATACCTACAACAGCTCCAGTTGGTTTGTCATTAATATAGAAGTTACCAGCTGAGTTTTGTAATTTAGTAGTTGCTACTTCAATTGCATAACGATCTTGGCTGAAAACAGCTCCAGTTAAAGCATACTCAGAAGTAGTATCTACTAATTCAAGAGTTTCTTCCCATTTAGCATCTTCGTAAACATAAATCGTGATAACTGGTCCAAACAACTCAGTTTCCATTGTAGTATATTTAGGATTTGTAGTTACAATAACTGTTGGCTCAATAAAGTATCCTACAGATTTATCGTAATTTCCTCCAACGATAATTTCAGCGTCAGCATCTTTTTTTGCTTGGTCAATATAGCTAGCTAATTTGTCAAAAGAACCTTCGTGAATAACTGCTGTAATGAAGTTTCCAAAATCTTCTGGAGAACCCATTTTCATAGATTTCACATCAGTAATTAATTGCTCTTTTACGGCTGGCCATAAACTTTGCGGAACATAAGCTCTAGAAGCTGCAGAACATTTTTGTCCTTGGAATTCGAAAGCTCCACGAGTAATTCCTGTAGCTACTTGTTTTACGTTTGCACTTGGGTGAGCAATGATAAAATCTTTACCTCCAGTTTCACCAACGATTCTTGGATACGTTTTGTAATTGTTGATGTTTGCACCAATTTTAGCCCAAATATCTTTAAATACATGAGTTGATCCTGTAAAGTGTACTCCAGCAAAATCACGGCTAGCTAAAACAGTATCTGTAATCATTAAAGCATCTCCGAAAACTACATTGATAACTCCGTCTGGAACTCCAGCTTCTTTGAAAACATCGATGATAACTTTTGCAGAGAATACTTGGCTATCACTTGGTTTCCAAACCACAACGTTCCCCATCATAGCAGCACTTGCAGGAAGATTTGCAGCGATAGCAGTAAAGTTAAAAGGAGTAATAGCGTAAACAAAACCTTCTAATGGTCTGTATTCTACACGGTTCCAAACAGTAGAATCTGATTTTGGCTGATCGTTGTAGATTTGAGTCATAAACTCAACATTATAACGTAAAAAGTCGATTAATTCGCAAGATGCATCAATTTCTGCTTGGTGAATATTTTTAGATTGACCAATCATTGTAGCAGCGTTAATACGAGCTCTGTATGGTCCTGCGATAAGTTCTGCAGCTTTTAAGAAAATAGCAGCACGTTGTTCCCATGCCATGTTAGCCCATGCTTTTCTTGTTTCAAGTGCATTAGCAATTGCTTTTTCAATATGTTGTTTTTCAGCTAAATGGTATTTCCCAACAACGTGTTTGTGGTTGTGTGGAGCTGTAATGTTTCTTGTATTTCCAGTTCTAATTTCTTCGTTTCCAATATATAAAGGAACGTCAATTTGAGAATTCCACATTGTGGTATAAGCAGCCTGAACAGCAGCTTTTTCTGGTGAGTTTGGTGCGTAGCTCTTTACAGGCTCGTTTACCGCTTTTGGTACATGAAAAAATCCTTTAAGCATGTTATTTAAAATTTGTGAATTAGACAATTTAAAGTTAGACGATTTGTTTTGTTACGAATAATCTAACGCTGCACAAAAGTACAAAGGATAAATTAATAAATTGACAATTTTATGATTAAGATAACGATAAAAGCTATAGATGTAAACTATATCTTAATTTAATGCAAAAGGAGCGCACATTCTAAAAGTAGGAACAATTACTTTGAATGTTTTTGTAGTAGTAAAATTGATCATATTGAAATGACCTTTCATTGCGCCATAAGGAGACGATAATAGGCAGCCAGAGCTGTAAGTGTGGTTTTCGCCAGGTTTTAGAACTGGTTTTTTACCAATTACACCTTCACCATCTACAACTTCTAAATCATTTAAAGAGTCAAAAATTTCCCAATGACGAGAAGTTAATTGTACAGAATCTTTACTGTGATTTTCGATGGTAACTACGTAGCTAAAAGCAAAATGAATCTTGTAGTTTTTGAAGTACGTACCTTCAAAACTAGTCAAAACAGATATTTTTATGCCTCGTGTAATTTGAGAAACCATACTAACGCCGTATATATGTGAGTGTTATAGAGGCAAAGCTACGAAAAAAAATCGTTTAAACTAAAACCTTAACATTGTTTTAATTGACTATATTGATAGAGTTTGCATTTCCCTTTCCGATTACACGCTGATAACGGTCTGTTGCCTCTTTGTAATAA
>Ga0308157_10001162_pt1 | contig 60179 bp, 34 predicted proteins | sample PhyBR1_FD_201035 | JGI IMG/M metagenome (GOLD analysis project Ga0308157, IMG submission 201035) | Phyllosphere microbial communities from UC Gill Tract Community Farm, Albany, California, United States - DLSLB.R1 | ecosystem: Host-associated > Plants > Phyllosphere > Unclassified | place: USA... | reverse complement strand
AAGCCGGCACCACCGTGCAGGTGCGTGACGCCGCAGGCAACATCCTCGCGACGGGTACCGTTGGCGCGGATGGCACCTTCGTCATCGCCCTGGCCCCTGCTGTCACTGACGGCAGCACCCTGCAAGTCACCCTGACCGACGCCGCCGGCAACGTATCGCAACCGGGCTCGGTCACCTCTGCTGACCTGCTGCCGCCTGCCCAACCGACTGACCTTGCCTTGGCTGATGGTGTGACCTTCACCGGTCGCGGCGAGCCGGGCACCACCGTCCAGGTGCGTGATGCCGCAGGCACTCTCATCGGCACTGGCACTGTTGGCGCCGATGGCCTGTTCAGCTTGACCCTGAACCCTGCGCAGGCCAATGGCGAAGCCTTGGACGTGCGTCTGGTGGATGCCGCAGGCAACACCTCGGCGCCGCTGCAGTTCGATGCCCCGGATATCACGCCACCTGGCGCAGTAAGCAATATCGTGGTCGGCGCTGATGGCTTGGCCCTGAGTGGCCGTGGTGAGCCGGGTGCCACCGTCGAGGTACGCGATGCCAACGGCACCGTGATCGGCTCTGGCGTAGTCGGTGCCAACGGCACCTTCCTGATTGACCTGAATCCAGCCGCGCAACCGGGCGAGCAGCTGAGCCTGGTGCAGACCGACCCAAGCGGCAACGCCTCGGTGGCCCTGGAGTACGACGTACCGCTGACCACGGCACCAGTCAGCCCGAGCAACCTGGTCATCGATGACGACGGCACCACCCTCACCGGTTCTGCCCCGGCGGGTACTCGCGTGGAGGTGCATGACGCCAACGGCACATTGATCGGCAGCGCCATCGCCAATGCCGATGGAACCTTCAGCATCGAGCTGAATCCGGCCCAGGCCAACGGCGAACTGCTGGATGTGGTCGCCATCGATGACAGTGGCGTTTCTTCGCTGCCTGCGCAGGTCACCGCGCCGGATATCACCGCGCCGGCCGCGCCGACCGAACTGGCCGTCAGCGCTGACGGCACCGTGCTCACCGGCCGTGCCGAACCGGGCAGTACTGTGCGTATCCTGGCAGCCGACGGTACCGAACTGGGTACTGCTCTGGTCGGCCCGACCGGTGTATTCAGCATCAACCTCAACCCACCGCAGGTGGACGGCGAAGTCCTGCAAGCCACTGCGAGCGATGCCGCCGGCAATACGTCCGTAGCCACCTCGGTCACTGCACCGGATATCGACGGCGTGGATACCACGCCGCCTGAAGCCCCGACCAACCTGGTAATCGGCGTGGCTGGCAGCCAGCTGAGCGGCCGTGGCGAAGCCGGCACCACCGTGCAGGTGCGTGACGCCGCAGGCAACATCCTCGCGACGGGTACCGTTGGCGCGGATGGCACCTTCGTCATCGCCCTGGCCCCTGCTGTCACTGACGGCAGCACCCTGCAAGTCACCCTGACCGACGCCGCCGGCAACGTATCGCAACCGGGCTCGGTCACCTCTGCTGACCTGCTGCCGCCTGCCCAACCGACTGACCTTGCCTTGGCTGATGGTGTGACCTTCACCGGTCGCGGCGAGCCGGGCACCACCGTCCAGGTGCGTGATGCCGCAGGCACTCTCATCGGCACTGGCACTGTTGGCGCCGATGGCCTGTTCAGCTTGACCCTGAACCCTGCGCAGGCCAATGGCGAAGCCTTGGACGTGCGTCTGGTGGATGCCGCAGGCAACACCTCGGCGCCGCTGCAGTTCGATGCCCCGGATATCACGCCACCTGGCGCAGTAAGCAATATCGTGGTCGGCGCTGATGGCTTGGCCCTGAGTGGCCGTGGTGAGCCGGGTGCCACCGTCGAGGTACGCGATGCCAACGGCACCGTGATCGGCTCTGGCGTAGTCGGTGCCAACGGCACCTTCCTGATTGACCTGAATCCAGCCGCGCAACCGGGCGAGCAGCTGAGCCTGGTGCAGACCGACCCAAGCGGCAACGCCTCGGTGGCCCTGGAGTACGACGTACCGCTGACCACGGCACCAGTCAGCCCGAGCAACCTGGTCATCGATGACGACGGCACCACCCTCACCGGTTCTGCCCCGGCGGGTACTCGCGTGGAGGTGCATGACGCCAACGGCACATTGATCGGCAGCGCCATCGCCAATGCCGATGGAACCTTCAGCATCGAGCTGAATCCGGCCCAGGCCAACGGCGAACTGCTGGATGTGGTCGCCATCGATGACAGTGGCGTTTCTTCGCTGCCTGCGCAGGTCACCGCGCCGGATATCACCGCGCCGGCCGCGCCGACCGAACTGGCCGTCAGCGCTGACGGCACCGTGCTCACCGGCCGTGCCGAACCGGGCAGTACCGTGCGTATCCTGGCAGCCGACGGTACCGAACTGGGTACGGCCGTGGTCGGCCCGACCGGCGTGTTCAGCATCAACCTCAACCCACCGCAGGTGGACGGCGAGGTCCTGCAAGCCACTGCGAGCGATGCCGCTGGCAACACGTCCGTGGCCAGCTCCGTCACTGCACCGGATATCGACGGTGTGGATACCACGCCGCCTGAAGCCCCGACTGACCTGGTAATCGGCCTGGCCGGCAGCCAACTGAGCGGCCGTGGCGAAGCCGGCACCACCGTGCAGGTGCGTGACGCAGCAGGCAACATCATCGGCACGGGTATAGTCGGCGCCGATGGCCTGTTCAGCCTGACCCTGAACCCTGCGCAAGCCAACGGCGAAGCACTGGACGTACGCCTGGTGGACGCGTCCGGCAACAGTTCGATACCACTGGAATTCACAGCCCCGGACATCACCCCGCCCAATGCCGTAACCGACATACTGGTCGGTGCGGGTGGCGCCGCCTTGAGCGGTCGTGGAGAACCCGGCGCCACGGTTGAAGTGCGCGATGCCAATGGCAGCGTGATCGGCACTGGCGTAGTCGCTGCCAACGGCACCTTCCTGATTGACCTCAGCCCAGCTGCACAGCCTGGCGAACAGTTGAGCCTGGTGCAGACTGACCCAAGCGGCAACGCTTCCGTGGCAGTCGAGTACGACGTACCGCTGACCACCGCGCCAGACAGCCCGAGCAATCTGACGATCGATGTCGACGGCACCACCCTCACCGGTTCCGCCCCTGCGGGTACCCGCGTAGAGGTACACGATGCCAACGGCACCCTGATCGGCAGCGCCATCGCCAATGCCGATGGCACCTTCAGCATCGAGCTAAGCCCGGCCCAGGCCAATGGCGAACTGCTGGATGTGGTCGCCATCGATGACAGCGGCGTGTCCTCGCTGCCGGCACAAATCACCGCTCCGGATATCACTGCGCCTGCCGCACCGACCGAATTGGCCGTCAGCGCTGACGGCACCGTGCTCACCGGCCGTGCCGAACCCGGCAGTACTGTGCGTATCGTTGCCGCCGATGGCACCGAACTGGGCACGGCCGTGGTCGGCCCCACCGGCGTGTTCAGCATCAATCTCGCGCCGCCACAAGTCGACGGTGAAGTGCTGCAAGCCACGGCAACAGATGCCGCCGGCAACACATCACCCACCAGCGCGGTGACCGCGCCGGACATTGACGGCGTCGACACTACGCCACCGGCAGCCCCGACGGATCTGGTAATCGGCCTGGCCGGCAGCCAGCTGAGCGGGCGCGGCGAACCCGGCACCACCGTAGAGGTACGCGATGCAGCAGGTACTGTGCTGGTCACCGGCACTGTCGCTGCCGATGGCAGCTTCGCAATTACCCTGACCCCGGCCGTTACCGACGGCAGCGCGCTGCAAGTCACCCTGACCGACGCCGCTGGCAACGTCTCGCAACCCGGCTCGGTCACCTCGCCGGACCTGCAGGCCCCTGCCCAGCCTACCGAGCTGGCCTTGGCTGACGGCGTAACCTTCACCGGTCGCGGCGAACCGGGCGCTACCGTGCAGGTGCGTGATGCCGGTGGCAACATCATCGGCACGGGTGTAATCGGCGCCGATGGCCTGTTCAGCGTTACCCTTGCGCCTGCCCAGGCCAACGGCGAAGCCCTGGACGTACGCCTGGTAGATACCGCCGGCAACAGCTCTGCCCCGCTGCAGTTCGATGCGCCGGACATCACTCCGCCGGCTGCGGTCAGCAACATCGTGGTCGGCAACGACGGCCTGGCCCTGAGTGGTCGCGGCGAAGCTGGCGCCACTGTCGAAGTGCGTGATGCCAACGGCGCCGTGATCGGCACCGGTGTGGTCGCCGCCAACGGCACCTTCCTGATCAACCTCGACCCGGCGGTTCAGCCGGGTGAGCAACTGAGCCTGGTGCAGACCGACCCGAACGGCAACGCCTCCGTTGCCCTCGAATACGACGTACCGCTGACCACCGCCCCAGTAAGCCCCAGCGACCTGGTGTTCGCCGAAGACGGCAGCAGCATCAGCGGCACGGCACCTGCCGGCACCCGCGTGGAAGTGCATGATGCCAACGGCGCGCTGATTGGCAGCGTCGTAGCGGGCCCCGATGGCAGCTTCACCGTGGTCCTCGACCCGGCCCAGGCCAATGGCGAACTGCTGGACGTGGTGGCCATCGACGACGCTGGCGTATCGTCCCTGCCAACACAGATCACCGCACCGGACATCACCGCACCTGCCGCCCCGAGCGAACTGGCGGTCAACGCTGACGGTACGGTAGTCACCGGCCGTGCCGAACCAGGCAGCACCGTGCGTGTGCTGGCCGCCGATGGCACCACCGTGCTGGGTAGCGTGGTGGTGGGCGCCACGGGCAGCTTCAGCATCACCCTCGACCCGGCCCAGGTCGACGGCGAAATACTGCAAGTCACCGCCACCGATGCGGCAGGCAACACCTCGACCGCTGGCTCGGTCACCGCGCCAGACATCGACGGGGGCGATACCACGCCACCTGACGCACCGACCAACCTGGTGATCGGCCTCGCCGGCAGCCAGTTGAGCGGGCGTGGCGAGGCCGACACCACCGTGCAGGTGCGCGATGCCGCAGGCACTGTACTGGCAACCGGTACCGTCGGCCCGGATGGCATCTTCGCGGTAACCTTGTCCCCTGCCGTGAACGACGGCAGCACGTTGCAAGTCACCCTCACCGATGCCGCTGGCAACGTCTCGCAACCGGGCTCGGTCGCCTCGCCAGACCTGCAAGCCCCGACACAGCCGACCGAACTGGCCTTGGCCGATGGCGTCACCTTCACTGGCCGCGGCGAACCTGGCGCCACGGTGCAAGTGCGCAATAGCGCCGGTAACGTGATTGGTACCGGCCTGGTCAACGCAGACGGCACCTTCAGCGTCACCCTGTTCCCGGCCCAGGCCAATGGCGAGGCGCTGGACGTGCGGTTGGTGGATACCGCTGGCAACAGCTCTGCACCGCTGCAGTTCGATGCACCGGACATCACCCCGCCTGCTGCTGTCAGCAATGTCGTAGTCGGTACCGGTGGCCTGGTGCTCAGCGGTCGCGGCGAGGCCGGTGCCACTGTTGAAGTGCGTGATGCCGGCGGTACCGTCATCGGCACTGCCACGGTCGGCGCCAACGGCAGCTTCGTGGTCAATCTCGACCCGGCAGCCCAACCGGGCGCCGCACTGAGCCTGGTACAGACCGACCCGAGCGGCAATGCGTCCGAAGCCTTGCAGTTCGAGGTGCCCCTGACCCCTGCCCCGGCCAGCCCAAGCGATCTGGTGGTGGCGGCTAATGGCACCAGCATCACGGGTGCTGCACCGGCCGGCAGCCGCGTGGAAGTACGCGATGCCAACGGTAACCTGGTCGGCAGCGTGGTAGTGGGCGCCGAAGGCACCTTCACTGTCATCCTCAACCCGGCCCAGGCCAACGGCGAGCTGCTGGATGTGGTCGCCATCGACGGCACGGGTGCATCGTCCCTGCCGGTGCAGATCAGTGCGCCGGATATCACCGCCCCGGCCGCCCCGAGCGAACTCGCGATCAACGCCAACGGTACCGTCGTCACCGGCCGTGCCGAAGCGGGCAGCACCGTGCGTGTGCTGGCAGCCGATGGCACTACCGTGCTGGGTACGGCGGTAGTGGGCGCCACCGGCAGCTTCAGCATCACCCTGAGCCCCGCACAGGTGGACGGTGAAGTGCTGCAGGTCACCGCCACCGACGCCGCCGGCAATGCCTCCAGCGCCGGTAGTGTCACGGCCCCAGACGTCGACGGTGTCGATACCACGCCACCCCAGGCGCCGACCAACCTCATCGTCGGCCTGGCCGGTGGCCAGCTGAGCGGCCGTGGCGAAGCGGGCGCCAGCGTGCAAGTGCGCGATGCCCAGGGCAACGTGCTGGCCAACGGTACGGTCAACCCGGATGGCACCTTCCAGATCAGCCTGGCCCCGCCGGTGAACGATGGCAGTACGCTGCAAGTGGTGCTGACCGATGCCGCCGGCAATGCCTCTACCCCTGGCACGGTGGCCACCCCAGACCTGCAGGCCCCCGCCCAGCCGACCGGCCTGGACCTGGCCGGCGGCGTTACCTTGACCGGTAGCGGTGAAGCTGGCGCTACCGTGCAGGTGCGCGACGCCTCGGGCAACCTGATCGGCACTGGCGTGGTCAACCCGAACGGCAGCTTCAGCGTTACCCTGTCCCCTGCCCAAGCCAATGGCGAAGTCCTCGACATCCGCCTGGTGGACGCCGCGGGTAATGCCTCGACCCCATTGCAGTTCGATGCGCCAGATACCACGCCGCCTGCCGCAGTCAGCACCATCGTGGTCGGTGCAGACGGCCTGACCCTGAGCGGTCGTGGCGAAGCCGGGGCTACCGTCGAAGTACGCGACGTCAATGGCACAGTGATCGGCACTGGCACGGTGACCGCCAACGGCACCTTCCTGCTCGACCTGGACCCGGCCGCGCTGCCGGGCGAGCGCCTGAGCCTGGTGCAGACCGACGCCAGCGGCAACGCGTCCGGGGCCTTGACCTACGACGTACCACTGGTGGCCACACCGGCCAGCCCGAGCGACCTGGTAGTCGCTGCGGATGGCACCAGCGTCAGCGGGTCCGCGCCGGTCGGCAGCCGCGTGGAAGTGCATGATGCCAACGGCGCCGTGGTCGGCAGCATTGTGGTTGGCGCCGAAGGCACCTTCACCGTGGTGCTCAACCCGGCCCAAGCCAACGGCGAGTTGCTGGACGTGGTCGCCATCGACAACAACGGGGCTTCGTCACTGCCGGTACAAGTGACCGCGCCCGACATCACCGCACCCGTTGCACCAAGCGAACTCGCCGTCAACGCCGATGGCAGCGTGGTGACCGGGCGTGCCGAAGCCGGTAGCACCGTGCGCGTGCTGGCAGCCGACGGGACCACAGTGCTGGGCAGCGTCGTGGTCGGTGCCGGCGGTACGTTCAGCATCGGCCTCACCCCGCCACAAGTGGCGGGCGAGCAGTTGCAGGTGACCGCCACCGATACCGCAGGCAATGCCTCCACAGCCGGCACCGTCACTGCACCGATCATTGATAACGGCGGTGATACCACACCGCCAGCGCCTGCCACCCAACTGGTCATCAGCGTCGATGGCCGCACGGTGTCCGGCCGTGGTGAAGCAGGTACCACTGTGGAGGTGCGCAACGACCAGGGCCAGGTGCTGGTGAGCGGCACCGTGCAACCGGATGGCACATTCAATGTGCAACTGCCAACCCCGGTGGTGGATGGCTCGTCGCTGCAAGTAACCCTGACCGATGCTGCCGGCAACGTCTCTACACCTAGCCCACTGACGGCGCCGGACCAGGTAGCACCGCTGCAACCAGCCGACCTGGTGCTGAGCAATGGCGACAGCCTGGTCGGCACTGCTGAAGGGGGCGCCCGGGTGGAGGTGAAAGATGCCTCGGGCAACCTGATCGGCAGCGCCATTGCCGGGCCGGATGGCAGCTTCAGCCTGACCCTCGACCCGCCACAGGCCAATGGCGAAACCCTGTCCATCACTGTGACCGATGCGGCAGGCAACACCTCGGTGCCGCTAAGCTACGCGGCCCCGGACATCACCGCACCGGCGATCGTCAGCGACGTGGTGGCAGGCGATGGCAGCCTGGCCGTGTCTGGCCGTGGTGAGCCTGGTGCCACGGTGGAAGTGCGTGATGCGCAAGGTACTGTCATCGGTACCGGCATCGTGGCGCCAAATGGCACCTTCGTGGTTGACCTGGACGCACCGCTGGCCGCAGGTGAGAACATCGTGCTGGTGCAGACCGATGCCGCCGGCAATACCTCGACAGGGGTCAGTGTGACCGTTGCCGACACCCCGCTGCCCGAAAGCCCGAGCGGCGTGGTGGTGGCCGGCGACGGCTCCAGCGTTTCCGGTACTGCACCGGCCGGTACGCAGGTGCAAGTGCGTGACGCACAGGGCAATGTGCTGGGCAGCGTTGAGGCCGGCCAGGATGGCAGCTTCACCATCGGCCTGAGCCCGGCACAGGCCAATGGCGAGACCCTGGATGTGGTGGCGGTTGACGGCGCTGGCAACAGCTCGCTGCCGACCCAGATCACCGCCCCCGATATCACACCGCCCAATGAAGCCAGCGAACTGCAACTGAGTGCCGATGGCGGCCTGCTCACCGGCCGTGGCGAACCGGGCACCACCGTACAGGTGATCAGTGCCGACGGCACTGTGCTGGGCAACGCCCAGGTCGGTAACGACGGTGTGATCAGCGTGGTCCTGATCCCGCCGCAGACCGACGGTCAGGAACTGGACGTGGTGCTGCGCGACGCAGCGGGCAATACCTCGACCGCCACCATCGTGGCACCGGACACAGATGGCCCGCTGCAACCGTCGGGGCTGGCCATCGATACCGCTGGCATTCACCTTACCGGCCAAGGTCAGAGCGGCTCCATCGTCACCGTGCGTGAAGCTGACGGCAACGTACTGGGCACCGCGACCGTGGGCGGCGACGGCCGCTTCGATGTCACCCTCAACGCACCGCAGCGCAATGGTGAAAGCCTCACAGTCGAAGCCACTGACAACCTGGGCAACAGCGCAGGGCCAGTAGACTTCACTGCACCCGACTCCACCCCTCCGCAAGTGGTCACCACCCCGGCCATCGATGGCACCGGCACCACGGTCACCGGCAACGGCGAACCCGGTGCCACCGTCACCGTGCGCGGGCCGGACGGCAGCGTGCTGGGCAGCACCGTGATCGGCACTGGCGGCGCATTCGAAATCACCCTCGACACGCCGCAGACCAACGGCCAGGCACTGACCGTGGAGCAACGCGACCCGGCTGGCAACCTGTCAGCGGCGGTCGACTTGCCAGCACCGGATACCCAGGCACCCGATATACCCACCGGCCTGGTCCTGGCTGGCGACGGCAGCAGCCTGAGCGGCAGCGGCGAGCCTGGTGCGCAGGTGACCGTGACCGGCGCGGGTGGCGCAGTACTGGGTACCGCAACGGTCCAGCCTGACGGTACCTTCCAGGTGACAATCGACCCACCACAGCTCAATGGCCAGACGCTGTCTGTCACCCAGGCCGACAATACCGGCAACGACTCGCCCGCCGGTACCGTCACCGCACCTGACCTGGAGGCGCCGTTGCCGGCGCAAGGCCTGGGCCTTGACCCTACCGGCACAGTGCTCAGCGGGCAGGGTGAGGCTGGCAGCACCGTAGAGGTACGCAACGCTGCAGGCGACCTGCTGGGCACCATACCGGTGAATCCGGACGGCACGTTCGAAGTGACACTTGCCCCCGCCCAGACCAACGGTGAAGTGTTGTCGGTGGTGCTGATCGATGGCGGCGGCAATGCCTCGCCGTCGGCGACCTTCACCGCTGACGACAGCACAGCACCGACCGCTCCGGCCGACCTCACCATCACCCCGGGCGGAAACGCCATTCAGGGCTCCGGCGAGGCAGGCAGCACCGTTGAAGTACGCAACGCTGGCGGCGACCTGCTTGGCACCGTGGTAGTACCGGCAGGTGGCAACTTCACCGTGCCGCTGGCACCTGCACAGCTGGACGGCCAAACCCTGCAGGTAACCCTGACCGATGCCGCGGGCAACGTTTCCGACAACACACCGATCAATGCACCGGACATCACCCCACCGGCCCTGCCGACCGGGGTTGAGGTCAGCGAGGATGGCACTACCGTCAGCGGCAACGCGCCGGGTGCAGAAACCGTGACCGTGCGTGACGGCGCTGGCGTAGAAACCACGGTTCCGGTGAATGCCGACGGCAGCTTCAGCGTGACGCTACCGACCACCCAGAACAACGGCGAAACCGTGACCGTGATCGTCACCGACCCGGCTGGCAACAGCTCGGCGCCGATTACCGTCACCGCACCAGACAACACCGATCCGGAACCCGCCACCGGCGTGACCGTGAGCCCGGATGGCAGCACCGTTGGCGGTACCGCCGAGCCGGGTAGCACCGTGGTCATCCGCGACCCGGTCACCGGCGACGACCTCGGCACCACAACTGCGGGCCCGGATGGCACCTTCGTGATACCGGTAAACCCGCCGTTGACCTCGGACGATCAAGTCAGCGTGGTGGTCATCGACCCTGCAGGCAATGAATCCGATGGCGTTACCCTGACCGGCCCGACCGGCACCGAGGTAGCAACGCCTGCAGGCTTGGCCATCAGTGCCGACGGCTTCGTGCTGACGGGTACCGGCACGGTCGGCTCGCTGATTACCGTGACTTCCGGCGGCACCACCCTGGGCACCGCGACGGTGGGCAGCGATGGCTCCTTCCGGGTGTTCTTCGGCAACGCCCAGCTCAACGCGCAAACCTTGCAGGTCAGCGCACGTATCGGCGCCGATGGCCAGCCATCGGTTCCGGCCACCGTAGTCGCCAACGACACCACCGCGCCAAACGCACCTACCGCAGACATCGACCGTACCGGCAGCACGCTGACCGGCCAGGGTGAAGTGGGCGCAACCGTGCGGGTCACCGACGCCCAGGGCACCCTGCTCGGCAGCGCCGTGGTCGGCAACAATGGCTTGTACAGCGTCAACCTCTCTCCGGCTGCGGCAAACGGCCAGAACCTGATCGTCACCCAGGCCGACGCCGCCGGTAACGTATCGTTGGCAGCCAGCGTGCAGGCACCCGACCTGCAAGCACCGCTGGCGGCCAGCAACCTCAGCCTGAACAGCGCGGCTACCGTGCTCAGCGGCCAGGGCGAAGCCGGCGCCACAGTGACCATTCGCGATGCCAGTGGCGCCATCCTGGCCACCGGCACCGTCAACCAGAGCGGCCAGTTCCAGGTCACCCTGCCCAGCGCGCAAACCACCGGCAGCCCGCTGCAGGTCACTCTCAGCGATGCTGCCGGCAACGTCTCCGGGCCGGCCAACCTCGCCACGCCAGACCGCACGCCACCCGCCGCCATCACCAACCCGGCCTTGAGCCAGGATGGCCGGCAGCTTTCCGGCAGCGGTGAGGTGGGCGCCACGGTACAGGTACGCAACGCTGCCGGTGCGGTGCTAGGCACCGCCACGGTGGGCGCCGACGGTCGCTTCACGGTGACCTTCGACACCCCGCAAGCCAACGGCCAGGCTATCGGCGTCACGCAAGTGGATGCCGCCGGCAACACTTCGCCAGCAGTCAATGTGACGACCCCGGACCTGACCCCACCCGCGCCGCTGACCAACGTAGCGTTGAACAACAACGGCCTGACCCTGACCGGCCTGGGCGAAGCCGGCGCCACAGTCACCGTACGCGGCCCGGATGGCACCATCATCGGCACCGGCCTGGTGGCGGCCAATGGCAGCTTTACCCTCACACTCAACAGTGCCCAGCTCAACGCCCAGCACCTGAGCGTTACGCAAACCGACGCGGGCAACAACACCTCCCCCGCCGTGGCGATCACCGCGCCGGACTTCACCCCGCCTGCGGTACCCACCGCACTCGCCCTGTCCGGTACCGGGCTGCAACTGACCGGTAACGCCGAAGCCGGCAGCACCGTGACCGTACGCGATGCCAGCGGCAACGTGCTGGGCACGGCGGTAGCCGGCAGCAACGGCACCTTCCAGGTCGCCCTGAACAGCGCCCAGACCAATGGCCAGACCTTGCAGGTGACCGCCACCGACGCAGCCGGCAACGTGTCGCCGGCCGCGCCTTACACTGCGGCCGACACCACGCCGCCAGCCGCCGTGAGCAACCTGTCGGTCTCCGCCAGTGGCGCCACGCTGACAGGCAATGGCGAAGCAGGCGCAACCGTCACCGTGCGGGCACCCGACAATACCGTGCTGGGCACCGCCACGGTCGGCGCCGACGGCCAATTCAACGTCACCCTGTCGCCGGCCGCGATCACCGGTGAAAGCCTGAGCGTGGTACAGGCCGATGCCGCACAGAACGTCTCCCCTGGGCAAAGCGTCACTGCGCCGGGTGTTCTGGCACCGGCTACACCGGACAACCTGGTACTGGCCGCCGACGGCCTGTCGGTGACCGGCACGGCCGACGCGGGCAGCACAGTCAAGGTGTATGGCCCCAACGGCGAATTGCTGGGCAGCAGCCCGGTCGCCAACGACGGTACCTTCACGGTCAACCTGGGCAGTGCACAGGCCAATGGCGAGGTGCTGCAGGTCAGCGCAACGGGCACCGATGGCGCAGTATCGCTGCCCGCCACCCTCCAGGCACCGGACACCACGGCACCGCAACCGCTGACCAACCTGGTGCTGTCCAACGACGGCCTGGTTCTCAGTGGCCGCGGAGAGGCAGGTGCCACCGTTACCGTGCTTGGCGAAGGCGGTATCGAGCTGGGTACTGCCGTGGTCGATGCCAGCGGCAACTTCAGCGTCAACCTGGGCGCCGCACAGATCAACGGCGAACAGCTCAGCGCCAGCCAGTCCGATGTGGCCGGCAACGAGTCCAACAGCGTCAGCCTGATCGCCCCTGACCGCGTCGCCCCGGATGCTGCCGGTAACCTGGCCTTCGCCGGGGGTGGCAGCCTGCTCGACGGTACCGGTGAAGCTGGTGCCGCCGTGCGGGTAATCGCCGCCGATGGGTCGGTGCTGGGCAGTGCAACGGTGCGTGCCGACGGCACCTTCCAGGTCAACCTCGCATCGCCTCAGGCCAACGGCCAGCAAGTGCAAGTGGTGCTGACCGATGCGGCTGGCAACCAGTCTGCCGCCAGCGCCATCACCGCACCCGACACCACGCCGCCAACGGCACCTGCCGAATTGGCCGTTTCCGGGGATGGCGTCACCCTCACCGGCCGTGGCGAAGCAGGCGCGCTGGTGACCGTGACCAACCCGGCCGGCGACGAAATCGGCAGCGCCATCGTCGATGCCAGCGGCCACTTCACCATCACCCTGAACCCGGCACTGGGCAACGCCGAGCTGCTCAGCTTCACCCAGGCCGATGCGGCCGGCAACGTGTCGGCAGTGGCAACCCTGCAAACCCCGGACTTCACCCCGCCAGCACCGCTCACCCAGGTGGTGATCAACGCCGACGGCAGTGTGGTCAGCGGCCAAGGCGAAGCCGGCGCGACGGTAATCGTGAGCAACGCCGCCGGTACCGTACTGGGCACAGGTACCGTGCTTGCCGACGGCAGCTTCCGCGTCGAACTGTCACCCGCGCAAATCAACAACCAGTTGCTGTCGGTGCTGCAGGCCGACCCACCCGGCAACGTCAGCCTGCCGGTCAGCGTACTGGCGCCGGACCACACGCCACCTGCGGCGGCAACCGAGCTGCGGCTCAATGCGGCAGGCGACGAGCTGGGCGGGGTCGGCGAAGTGGGCGCCACCGTGCGCGTCTTCGTCGGTACCACGCAGGTCGGTACCGGCACAGTGGGCGCCGACGGCACCTTCATCGTCGAGCTTGATGGCGCGCAGCTCAACGGCCAGGTGCTGCAGGTAACCCTGACCGATGCAGCCGGCAACATCTCGCCAATCAGTTCGGTCACGGCGGTGGACATCACGCCACCGGCCACTGTGATCGCCACCATCAACGACAGCGGTACCCAGGTGATCGGTACTGCCGAAGCCGGCACGCGTGTCACCGTGGTCAACAACAACGGCGACCTGCTGGGCCAGGTGACGGTCGACCCGGACGGCACTTTTGTCCTCAACCTGAACAACCCGCAGATCAACGGCGAAGTCCTCACCGTCATCGCCCAGGACGCCACCGGCAATCCGTCGGCGCCCCTGCAGGTGAACGCGCCAGACCTCACGGCGCCAGTGCAACCCGATAACCTGTTGCTCAACCCGGCAGGCACGTCGATGACCGGTACGGCAGAAGCCGGCACCACCATCACGGTGCGTGATCCGAACAACAACGTCGTAGGCACCGTGGAAGTGGGTGCAAACGGCCAGTTCACCGTGCCGATCAACCCGCCGCAGAACAACGGCCAGTTGCTCACAGTGGTGTCCACGGACGATGCCGGCAACGCCTCGGTGGTTGTCCCCTATCAAACCAACGACACCTCACCGCCTGGGGTGGTCACCGACATGGCCATCAACAACACGTTCAACGTGCTGACCGGCAAGGGCGAGCCTAATGCCACCGTCACCATCAGCCGCGGCGGATCGGTGCTCGGCACTGGCACGGTAGATGCCGCGGGTAACTTCCAGATAACGCTGGTGCCGGCTGCGGGCTCGCTCGCAACCCTGGCAGTGACGCAATCCGACGGCATCAATACCTCTGCGGTGGCGACGTACACCACACCACTGATCGCACCGCCAGTGCCCCCCACCAACGTGACGCTGGGCAGCGACGGCCTGACCTTGGCCGGTAATGCGCCTAGCGGCGTGGGCATTCGCGTCTACGATGCCGCAGGCAACCTGATCGGCACAGGCGGCGCTACCCTGAACGGCACCTTTACCCTGACGCTGAACACAGCGCAGCTCAACGGCCAGCATATTTCGGTGACTGCTGTAGCACTGGTAGGCGGCGAATCGCAGCCGACCTTCCTGCAAGCCACCGACATCACGCCACCGGCCAACCCGCTGGTGACCGGGCTGTCTCTGAACGGCCTGGTGCTGACCGGCACCGGTGAAGCAGGCGCGACGGTGACCGTGCGCGACGCCAGCAACAACGTGCTCGGCACGGCGGTGGTAAATGGCGGTGGCGTGTTCACCGTCAACCTGAACGCCGCACAGCTCAACGGCCAGGTACTGGGCGTGAGCCAGGCCGATGCTGCGGGCAATGTGTCCGGCAGTACCAGCTACACCGCCACGGACGTGCAACCACCTGCAACACCGACCAACGTCACCATCAACGGCGCGGGTACCGTGCTCACGGGTAACGGTGAAGCGGGCGCCACGGTTACGGTCCAAGGCCCGAACGGCCAGGTGGGTACCGGTGTGGTGCAAGCCGATGGCACCTTCACCATCAACCTGACCTCGCCACAGAACGACGGGCAACTGCTGGTGGTGCGCCAGGCCGATCCTGCCGGCAACCTGTCCGGTAGCACCAGCCTGACCGCGCCCGACACCACCCCGCCAGCCGCCCCGCTCGCCACCATCAACACCAATGGCACCTCGGTCAGCGGTTCTGGCCAGATCGGCAGCACGGTCACCGTACGCAACAGCGCCGGCACCGTGCTGGGGACCGCGACGGTGGGCAGCAACGGCCTGTTCGTGGTCAGCCTGACTGCGGCGCAGATCGACAACCAGGCGCTCAGTGTCACCCTCACCGACAGCGCCGGCAACGTCTCCACCGGCACTACGCTGACCGCACCAGACCTGACCCCACCTGCGGCTGCCGGCAACCTGCTGATCAGTGCCGACGGCGGTACCCTGACCGGTACTGGCGAAGTGGGCGCCACCGTGACCGTACGCAGCGCCAACGGTACCGTGCTGCAAACCGCGACGGTGCAGCCGGACGGCAACTTCAGCGTGACCCTGAGCCCGCCTCAGGACAACGGCCAGATCCTCTCGGTGACCCTCAGCGACCCGCGCGGCAACGTGTCGGGCAACGTCAACGTCACCGCGCCGGATGTGGATGCCAACGCGCCGGTCATTGCCAGCGACAACCTGGCCACCGCCACGGTCAACCTGGCAGCGGTCAGTGCCACCAAGACCTACACCGACAGCTTCACCACGCTGCTGTCGGGCTTCTCCAAGACCTACACCTGGACGGTAGCGGCAGGCACCACGGCCGACCCGACCCTCACACTGACCACCAACAGCGTGCTGGCGCTGCTCAACAACACCAGCTTCACCCTGCAGGTAAAAGACGCCAGCGGCGCCTGGGTGACCATCGCCACCGGCAACACGCAGGGCCTGCTCGACCTGATCGTGCTGCCGATCGGCTTGCAGGTGGACATTGGCGTGCTGCAAGCCGGTGACTACCGGCTGACCGTGGGCAGTGGCGGCATCGGCCTGGTGACCAACGTGAGCACCACGCTGGACATCACCTCCACCAGCCTGACCCAGTTCACCGGCACCGGCACGGCCACCTCGGGCAACGTCATCACCGACGTGGGCACCGATGGCGCGGTGGATGCCCGTGGCCCGGACAGCGCCGCCGTGCTGCAAGTGCTGAAAAACGGCAGCTATGTCTCGGCCGGTACCTCGACCACGGTCCAGGGCCAGTACGGCACCCTGGTGATCAGTGCCGATGGCAGTTACACCTACACGCCTAACGGCAGCCCGAACAGTGTCGGCAAGGTGGACGTGTTCAGCTACCAGCTGGTGCACCCGAACGGCCTGTCCGATACCGCCAACCTGTACGTGCGCATCGACAGCCCGCAAGCCACGGAGGTCTGGAGCAACACCAACTACGCTGCACCGGCCACGGTGGTCGACGCAGTCAACGATGTCGGTACCAGCCACGTCACCCTGGCCAACCGCGTGGACACCAGCAGCAGTACGCTGGGCTCGCTGAGCCTGCCGGTGATCGGTACCCGCCAGGCCACCTACACCACCACGGTTGCCGCCGATACCACGGCCAACCTGCAGGTGGTGGTCAACTCCACCAACCTGTTGAGCCTGCTCAACGGCACCACCATCGAGCTGCTCAAGCTCAACCCGGCCACCGGCCAGTATGTGCTGGTGCAGTCGGTACCGGGGGGTTCGCTGATCAGCCTGCTGGGTGGCGGCGCGGGGTATACCTTCCAGAACCAGGGGGCTGGCACCTACCACGTGCGTGTCACCGCCGGCGGCATCGGCCTGCTCAGTTCCATCACCACCAGCCTCAACGCCACCACCACGCACCTGACCGAGTTCGTGGTCAGCGGCGCCACGGCAGCCACCGGCAACCTGCTGAGTGACGACAACGTCGGTTCGGCACTGACCGTGCTGAGCGTGCTGACAGCGGCCAACACCTACACCATCCCGGGCTACAACGGGGTGAGCGTGGCCGGCACCTACGGCACGCTGCTGGTGCATGCCGACGGCAGCTACACCTACACCCTCAACCCGGGGCTTACCTCGGCGGTGGTCGGCCAGCACGACACCTTCACCTACGAGCTGACCCACCCGAACGGCACCACCGACACCGCTACGCTGACCGTCAACCTGGACAATGCTGCCGGCCTCACCACCTTCACTTCGCTGCAGGCCGACACCGGTGAAGAGGCCGTAGCGCTGGCCAGCCTGGCAGCCGCCACCGATGTGATCGCCGGCACCGACGGCAACGACCACCTCGATGGCAGCCAGGGTGGCCACATCACCCTGCAGGGTGGTGCGGGTAACGACACGCTGGTGGTGGTCGACCAGAACTTCGCCAGCGTCGAGGGTGGTACGGGTACCGACACCCTGCTGTGGGGCGGCGGAGATGCCAGCATCGACCTGGGCAACCTGGCCGGGCGCGTGCACGACATCGAAGTCATCGACCTCAACGACACCAGTTCGGTGGCGCTGACGCTCAACCTGGCGGACGTGGTGGCAATCACCGAAACCGGCACCGACACACTCATCATCAAAGGGGACGACAAAGACTCGGTTCACATGACGGACAACTGGACGCTGGTCGGGAACCAAACTGCCGACGGTATCGACTATAACCAATACACGGCCCAGGAGGATCCAAGCCATCACCTGTGGGTGCAGAACGGTATCCATGTGGTCTGAGGCCGCTGCAAACCCGCCGGGCAAATGCCCGGCGGCAAGGACGACCAGCAGTAAGGGAACTATGTGAAGCGAAGCAGTCCGCTGTCACCGCTGTTGCTGGGAGCCTTCGGGCTCCTGGCCCTGAACTTCCACCCGGTTGCCCAGGCAGCCGATGACATAGACCCCCAACTGCGCCAGATCGGGCCATCGCTGTTACGCGATGCGCCCGAAGCAGTGCCCGCACGCCCCGCCACCGGCATGGCCCCGGTCGCCAGTGGCGAGCGGCTGGGGCTGACGGACGCGGTGCTGCAGGCCGCTCAATGGCACCCAAGCATCGCCGAGGCCATCGGCAACCTCTACAAGCAGGGCGAAGGCATCAACGTCGCCCGCGCCGGGTATTACCCGCAGATTTCCGGCGGTATCCGCACCGGTTATGACACCGGTTATGGCGGCGACCGCAACAGCCAGGCCCTGAACCTGTCGCTCAAGCAGATGCTCTACGACTTCGGCAAGGTCGACAGCGCCGTCAGCGCGGCCCAGGCTGCTGCCGCGCGCGCCCAAGCCAATATCCTGCTGGTGGTAGACGACCTGGCCCGCGACACCGCTTATGCCTGGATCGAAACCCGCCGCTACGAGCAACTGATGACCATTGCCCGCGACCAGATTCGCGGGGTCGGTGACATTGCCGGCATGGCCCGTCAACGCAGCGACATGGGCGCCAGCACCCGCTCCGACGTGGTGCAGGCCGAGTCCCGGGTGGAGAGCGCCCGCGCCACGCTGGAGGAATATCAGTCGCAGTACGAGCGCTGGCGTTCGACCCTGGCGGCACTGATGGGGCGCATCACCCCACCGGCGCTGGCCGAGGATTCGCCAGCAGCGCTGAACCAGGCCTGCAAGCGGCCCTCGCAAGGCGATGACCGCCTGCCTGCCGTGCTCATGGCCCTGGCCCAGCGCGCCCAGGGCCAGGCCGAGCTGGCCCAGGCCAAGGCCGAGGCCTACCCGACCCTGTCGTTGCAACCGCAGGTCAACCACTACCTGGACAACGACTATAACCGCGACAACTCACGCATGGACCGCACCCAGGCAGGCATCTACCTGAACGTCGAGGTACCTATCTATCAAGGGGGTGCCATCAGTGCCCGCAGCCGCGCAGCCGGCCACGCCCTGACCGCCGCCGACTCCGCCGAAGACGCTGCCCGCCTGCAAGCCCGTCGTGGCCTGGCCGAGGCCATGGCACAAACCTCCGGGCTAGGCCGCAGGCTGACTTCGCTGGAAGCGCGCCAGGTCAGCATCCAGGAAGCACGTATGCTCTACGGCCGCCAGTACCTGGACCTGGGCACGCGGCCCCTGCTCGACCTGCTCAACGCCGAGCAGGAGATCTACCAGTCACGCTTCGAACTCGCCGGCACCCGCTCCGACCTGCTGCGCCTGGATGTCGACTGCCTGTACAACACCGGCGCCCTGCGCACGGCCTTTGGCCTTGAGGGGCGCAACCTGCAAGGGGTGGAGATCCAGCCATGACCGATTCGATCAATGTGACCCTGCCTGAACAACCCACTGCCCCCGCGGCCGAAGCGCCTCATCGACCGGACCTTGGGCCGTGGCTGGAAGTGATGCTGCAGGTGGCGCACCACTACCGCCTGGACGTGTCGCCCCAGCGTATTCGCCTGGCCGCCGTCGAGGATGCCCGCCCGCTGGATGAAATTCTTCGCCACATGGCGCGCCAGGCCGGCCTGGCCCTGCGCTTCGTGCGCTTCGACGCCAAGGGCTTGCGACAGTGGCGTACACCGCTGGTACTGGAACTGGATGATGGCCAGCTGGCGGTGGTCGAGTCGGTCACCGAAGAGGACGATCTGGCGGTAGTGTTCGCTGGAGACCAGGGCCTGACCTCACGCCTGCCCCGTGACAGCCTCAAGGGCCGCATCAACCGCGTGGCCCTGCTGCGCCCGGCACGGCCGCTGCGTGATGTGCGCACCGATGACTACACCGCACCCTACGACCGCCACTGGTTTGCCCGCATCGTGCTGCGCGACCTGCGCCCTTATGGGCAGGTGATGGTCGCCTCGCTGGTGGCCAACGTCCTGGCCCTGGCGGGGGTACTGTTCTCGATGCAGGTGTACGACCGGGTGATCCCGGCCGAATCGCTGCCAACCCTGTACGTGTTGTTCGGTGGTGTAGTGCTGGCGCTGGTGTTCGACTTCAGCATGCGCCTGCTGCGCCTGAAGGTGACCGACCTGCTCGGCAAACGCGCCGACCTACGGGTGAGCGACCTGGTCTACGGGCATGCCCTGCGCCTGCGCAACTCGGTGCGGCCGAAGTCCACCGGGTCGTTCATCTCGCAGCTGCGCGAGCTGGAATCGATCCGCGACCTGATCACTTCCAGCACCGCCACGGCGCTGGCCGACCTGCCGTTCTTCCTGCTGTTCCTGTTCGTGTTCTGGCTGATCGGCGGCGTGCTGGTATTCATCCCGCTGGTCGCTTTGCTGGCGATGGTGGTACCTGGGGTGCTGGCACAACGGCGCCTGGCGCGGCTGGCCAATGCCTCCATGCGCGAGTCGGCGCTGCGCAACGCCATGCTGGTAGAAAGCATCCAGGGCCTGGACGAGATCAAGGCACTGCAGGCCGAAGCACGCTTCGAGCGGCAGTGGAACCAGTACAACGCCGCCTGCGCCCATACCAACCTGCGCCTGCGCACCCTCACCAACGGCCTGGTGACCTGGACCCAGAACGTGCAGGGCGCGGTGTTTGCCGTGGTCATCGTGGTCGGTGCACCGATGGTGATCGCCGGCGACCTTACGACCGGTAGCCTGGTGGCGGCGTCGATGCTGTCGTCGCGGATGATGGCGCCACTGGCGCAACTGACCCATGTGCTGACCCGCTGGCAGCAGGCCAAGGTGGCCCTGCAAGGGCTGGACAAGCTCATGCAGTCCCCCGTCGACCACCCCGAAGGCGAAGCCCGGGTGCACTTGCCGGCCATCCGCGGTGAATACCACTTGCGCCAGGCCAACTTCCGCTACAGCGAGGAGTCCCCGCCAGTACTGAACATCGGTCAGCTGGATATCCAGCCGGGCGAGCGCATTGCCGTGCTCGGGCGCAACGGCGCCGGCAAGTCGACCCTGCTGCAAGCCCTGGGCGGGGCCATGGACCTGGTGCAAGGCGAGGTCAGCCTGGACGGCATCGCCATGGGCCACCTCGACCCTGCCGACCTGCGCCGAGACGTGGGCCTGCTGCCACAGTACGCGCGCTTGTTCCACGGCACCCTGCGGGAAAACCTCACCCTCGGCGCCGGCCAGGCCAGTGACCAGGAGCTGGTAGCCGCGCTGGCTGCCACTGGCGCGCTGGACTTCGTCCGCCGCCTGCCCAAGGGCATGGACCACCTGATCCTGGAAGGCGGCCTGGGGTTGTCCGGCGGCCAGCGCCAGGCCCTGGTGCTGTCGCGCCTGCTGGTGCGCCAGCCGCAAGTATTGCTGCTGGACGAGCCGACTGCGTCGTTGGACGACATGACTGAGCGCAAGCTGCTGGATAACCTCGAACGCTTCTGCCAGGGCCGCACCCTGGTGATCGCCACCCACCGCCTGAGCGTGCTGCAACGGGTCGACCGCATCCTGGTGCTGGACGGCGGGCGCATCGTCATCGATGACACCCGCGATGCCGCGCTGGCCAAACTGCAAGGAGCCCAGGCATGAGCAACCATGAACTCCCGGCCTCCTACCTGGATGGGCAGGACGACCAGGCGGTGTTCCGCGCCGGCCGCATCATCACCATCTGTGCCTTGATGCTGGCCGCATTCCTGGCCTGGGCCGCCTGGTTCGAGGTGACCGAAGTGTCCACCGGCACCGGCAAGGTGATCCCCAGTTCGCGGGAGCAAGTAATCCAGTCGTTCGAGGGCGGCATCGTCGCGCAGATGAGCGTGGCCGAAGGCGACCTGGTCGAGCGCGGCCAGGTGCTGGCCCAGCTCGACCCGACCAAGACCGCCTCCAGTGTCGGCGAGAGCGAAGCCAAGTACCGCGCTGCCAAGGCCAGCCAGGCCCGCCTGCAGGCAGAGGTGACGGGCAAGCCGCTGACCTTCCCGGAAAGCCTGCGCGACTCGCCCGACCTGATCGAAGCCGAAACCGCGTTGTACCAGACCCGTCGCCGCGGCCTGGAGCAGACCCTGGCGGGCATCCAGGACTCGCTGCAACTGGTGCGTAGCGAGCTGAAGATTACCGAGAACCTTGCAAAGATGGGCGCCTCCAGCCGGGTTGAAGTGATCCGCCTGAACCGCCAGCGTTCGGAGCTGGAGCTCAAGGCCAACGAAGCCCGCTCCGACTACCTGGTGCGTGCCCGGGAAGAACTGGCCAAAGCCAGCGCCGAGGCCGACAGCCTGTCGGAAGTGGTCCGTGGGCGCAGTGACTCGCTTACCCGCCTGACCCTGCGCTCGCCGGTGCGTGGCATCGTAAAGGACATCGAGGTCAACACCCTGGGCGGCGTGGTGCAGCCCGGCGGCCAGGTGATGAAGATCGTGCCGATGGACGAACGCCTGCTGATCGAAACCCGCATCGCGCCGCGCGATATCGCCTTCATTCACCCGGACCAGGCGGCCAAGGTCAAGATCAGTGCCTATGACTATTCGGTGTATGGCGGGCTGGATGGCAAGGTGGTGGGGATCTCGCCGGACACCCTGCAGGATGAGGTGAAACCGGAAATCTACTACTACCGGGTGTTCATCCGCACCGAGCAGGACAGCTTGCAGAACAAGGCCGGCAAGCATTTTGCGATCGTGCCGGGGATGATCGCCACGGTGGATATCCGCACCGGCGAGAAGACCATCCTCGATTACCTGATCAAGCCGCTGAACCGGGCCAAGGAGGCACTGCGCGAGCGGTAGTGCATGCCGGAAGATTTGCGGCGCCGGTGAGATCGCGCGCCGCCCGCGCGGCGCATCGCGAGCTGCGCTCGCTCCTACGTTTGTTTCGGGCCAGTAAATCCTGTGGCAGGCGCGCGCGACCGCCTGGTGTGTACGACCCGATATTGAGCCGTGCGCCAAGGCGTTCGCGCGCAAATCCCACTGGAATAATTGGCCCGAAACAAACGTAGGAGCGAGCGCAGCTCGCGATGCGCCGCGCGGGCGGCGCGCGATCTCACCGGCAACGAAAAAACCAAGGTCACCCCATCAACTACTCTCACCACCCTAAAGCCAGACGCCAAAGAGCCGATAACCGGTTATCCCCTGTTCCCCACCGAAGGTCACCATGGCCACGCAAAATGCCCGCGCGGACTCGTTGTCCCTGCTGCTGTTCACCCTGCGCAGCGGCAAGTTGATGGCAATCAACCTGCTCAAGGTCAGCGAAATCATCCCCTGCCCGCCGCTGACCAAGCTGCCGGAATCGCACCCTAACGTGAAAGGTGTGGCGACCCTGCGTGGCCATTCGCTGTCGGTCATCGACCTGTCACGCGCCATCGGCGAGCGGCCACTGGAAGACCCGCAAGGCGGCTGCCTGATCGTCACTGAAATCAGCCGCTCGCGCCAAGGCCTGCATGTGCAGGCGGTGAGCCGCATCGTGCATTGCCTGAGCACCGACATCAAACCGCCGCCCTTTGCTTCGGGCAACCGCTCGTTCATCACCGGTGTGACGCGGGTCGACAACACCCTGGTGCAGGTGCTGGACATCGAAAAAGTCATCCACTCAATCGCCCCACCGCAGGCCGAACCGCCTCACGGCACCTTGAGCGAAGAAGACGCCAGCCTGCTGGCCGCCGCCAATATCCTGGTGGTGGACGACAGCCAGGTGGCCCTGCAGCAGTCGGTACATACCCTGCGCAACCTGGGCATCGAATGCCACACCGCGCGCAGCGCCAAAGATGCCATCAACGTGTTGCTGGAGCTGCAAGGCACCGCGCAGGAGATCAACATCATCGTCTCCGACATCGAAATGAGCGAAATGGACGGCTACGCCTTCACCCGCACCCTGCGCGAAACCCCTGACTTCCAGCACCTGTACGTGCTGCTGCACACCTCGCTGGACAGCGCCATGAGCAGCGAGAAGGCAACCCAGGCCGGGGCCAACGCCATCCTCACCAAGTTCTCCTCGCCAGAGCTGACCGATTGTCTGGTGGTGGCCGCGCGTACCGTGGTGTTTGCCGAGCACTGATATATTAAGCGACAAACTCCCCGGCTTGCCGCCGGGGGTGAGTCGGGCATAATTCGCGCCCCTTGCAAGCAACTTGCCGGAATCGCGTATGAAGTTTTTCAGCTCTATCCTGATCACCTGCGCCCTCTTCAGCGGTGTCGCCCAGGCCTCCAGCAGCGAGGCCTGGAACGAGCAGCGCCAACAGATGCTCAAGGCCTGCCTGGCCGCCAGCCAGTTCAAGGATGCCCACGCCCGCGGCAAGCCCGCCGAGTTCGATGACCAGGTCGGCATGAGCGCCCTGCTGGTCGAAGGCGTCTACCCGCAGAAGCACATGCAGCAACGCACCGGCACCGAGCTGTGCCTGTACGACCGCCAGCACCAGCGTGCCTTCATCAGCGAGTGGAGCCCGGAAGCCAAGTGACCGACAGCTTGCGATTCGGTTGTACCGGCTGCGGCAAGTGCTGCACCGGGCACCACGTGCCCCTGACGCTGGCCGAGGCCCGCCGGTGGGCAGATGATGCCGGCCAGGTGATAGTGCTGATCGAGGCCTTCGTGACTGATGGCCCCGGTATGCCGCCTGAGCAGCGCGATCATGTGCTGCGCCGCTCGTATCCAGTGGCTTGCGGCCACGGCGAGGCACGCGTGTCGGTGACCATCGCCGCGTTCAACCCCGGGCGTTGCCGCAACCTCGACGACAACGACCTGTGCACCATCTACGACCAGCGCCCGTTGGTCTGTCGCATCTACCCGGTTGAAATCAACCCGCACATTCCGCTGCGCCCGGCCAGCAAGGACTGCCCGCCCGAGGCCTGGCAGCAGGGGCCGGAACTGATACACGGCACCCAACTGGTGGATGCGGAACTGGAAGCGCTTGTGCAAGCCTCGCGGCAGGCCGACCGCGATGACATTGCCGCCAAGGTGGCGGTGTGCCAGGCGCTGGGCATGACCACCAGTGCGCTCAAGGGCAATGGCTTTACCGCCTACCTGCCGGACATGGGCGCGTTCGCCACAGCGCTGGCGCAGGAGCAGTGGGATAACGATGGGCAGTGGACCTTGCATGTGCAGGATGAGGCGCTGGTTGCCAGCTTGCAGGGGCTTGGTTTGCGCACTACCAGTGAAACCCCGGTGTACTACGCCTTCATCGGCTTCTAGCCTGAGCGACTGCAGAAACTCATGCACGGTAACTGTGGGAGCGGGCGTGCCCGCGAACACCGGCGCAGCCGGTGCCATCCACCGCGTTGTATTCTTCGCGGGCATGCCCGCTCCCACACTGGTCCCCGGTCGCATACCACCAGGTGAAACTGACAGCGCTGTCAGCCAGCCGTCACGCTGCCGACCCGGTTCGGGGGCTATAAGATTGAGTACAGACAACCGTTTCCCTCCCTTCTGGCCAAGGTGCCCGCACCGATGCGACGTCCGTCCCGCTCTGCCTTCCTCGCCGCCCTGGCGCTCCTGGCCCTGGTGGTAGCAGGCATCTGGTTCAGCCAGCACCAGCCCGCACCGGCTACTCGCGCGCAAACCGCCATACCGGTACGCGTAGTCAGCGTCGCCCAGCAGGACGTGCCGCGCTATGCCAGCGCCATCGGCTCGGTGTTGTCGCTGCACAGCGTAGAGGTCCGGCCACAAGTGGAGGGCATACTCACCCAAGTGCTGGTCAAGGAAGGCCAATGGGTCAAGCAAGGCGACCTGCTCGCCACCCTCGACGACCGCAGCATCCGCGCCAACCTCGATCAGGCCCGTGCACAACTCGGCCAAAGCCAGGCACAGATCCAGGTGGCCGGCGTCGACCTCAAGCGCTACCGCCTGCTCAGCAGCGATGATGGCGTGTCCAAGCAAACCCTCGACCAGCAACAAGCACTGGTCAACCAGCTGCAGGCCACGGTCAAGGGCAACCAGGCGGCCATCGCCAATGCCGAGGTGCAACTCTCCTACACACAGATACGTTCACCGGTAACCGGGCGCGTCGGCATCCGCAATATCGACCCCGGCAACCTGGTGCGCACCAGCGACACCCAAGGGCTGTTCAGCGTGACCCAGATCGACCCGATCGCTGTGGAGTTCTCGCTGCCGCAACAGATGCTGCCGACCCTCCAAGGCCTGCTCAAGGCGCAAGCCCCTGCGCTGGTCGAGGCCTACATGGATGCCGATGGCGAGCGCAACCTGCTGGGCGCAGGCCACCTTGCGCTGATCGACAACCAGATTTCGGCCAACACCGGCACGGTGCGGGTCAAGGCCGAGTTCGACAACAAGGACGGCCTGCTGTGGCCGGGGCAACTGGTCACCGTACGGTTGCGCACGGCGATGGACGAAGACGCCCTGGTGGTGCCGCCGCCCGTGGTGCAACGCAGCATCGATGGCCACTTCGTCTACCGCGTCGACGGCGACAACGTCACCAGCGTGCCGGTCAAGGTGCTGTACCAGGACAGCACACTGAACATCGTTGCCGGGGTCAAAGCCGGTGACCAGCTGGTGCTCGATGGCCAGTCGCGCCTCAAACCCGGCTCCAGGGTCGAGATCACCCCTGATGCCCCGGCGCCTGCCGAGATGGCCGATCGCAGGAGCCAGCCATGAACACCCGCAATGGCGTCTCGGCCTGGTGCATCGACCACCCCATCGCCACCCTGCTGCTGACCTTCGCCCTGGTGCTACTGGGCGCCATCGCCTTCCCGCGGCTGCCCGTGGCGCCGCTGCCCGAGGCCGACTTCCCGACCATCCAGGTCACCGCCCAGCTGCCCGGTGCCAGCCCGGAAACCATGGCCTCTTCGGTGGCCACGCCGCTGGAGGTGCAGTTCAGCGCCATCCCCGGCATGACCCAGATGACCAGCAGCAGCGCGCTGGGCTCGACCACGCTGATCCTGCAGTTCACCCTCGACAAGAACATCGACACCGCCGCCCAGGAAGTGCAGGCGGCAATCAACACCGCCACCGCCCGCCTGCCCCAGGACCTGCCCAGCCCGCCCACCTGGCGCAAGGTCAACCCGGCCGACAGCCCGGTGGTTATCCTAACCGTCAGCTCTGCACAGATGCCCGGCAACGAGCTCAGCGACTACGCCGAAACCCTCCTGGCCCGCCAGCTCAGCCAGATCGACGGGGTCGGCCTGATCAACATAACAGGCCAACTGCGCCCGGCCATACGGGTGCAGGCACAACCCGAGAAACTCGCGGCCATCGGCCTGACCCTGGCCGACGTGCGCCTGGCCATCCAGCAGACCAGCCTGAACCTGGCCAAAGGCGCGCTGTACGGCGAGCACAGCGTGTCGACCATCGCCGCCAACGACCAGCTGTTTCACCCCGAGGACTATGCGCAGCTGATTGTCAGCTACCGCAACGGCGCCCCGGTGCACCTGAAGGACGTGGCCAAGGTCATCAACGGTGCCGAGAACGCGTATGTAAGGGCCTGGTCGGGCAATCAGCCGGGGCTTAACCTGGTGATCTTCCGCCAGCCCGGGGCCAATATCGTCGACACGGTGGACCGGGTGCTCGACGCCTTGCCGCGCTTGCAGGAAATGCTCCCGGCCTCGGTTGAAGTGTCGGTGCTGCAGGACCGCACCCAGACCATCCGCAGCTCGCTGCACGAGGTCGAGCTGACCCTGATGATCGCGGTGGCGCTGGTGATCGGGGTAATGGCGCTGTTCCTGCGTCAGTGGTCGGCCACCTTCATTGTCTCCAGCGTGCTCGGCGTCTCGCTGATCGCCACCTGCGCGCTGATGTACGTGTTCGGTTTCAGCCTCAACAACCTGACCCTGGTGGCCATCGTCATTGCCGTCGGCTTCGTGGTCGATGACGCGATCGTCGTGGTGGAAAACATCCATCGCCACCTGGAAGCCGGCGACGATAGCCGCACTGCAGCGCTCAAAGGCGCCGGCGAGATCGGTTTCACCGTGGTGTCGATCAGTTTCTCGCTGATCGCCGCCTTCATTCCACTGCTGTTCATGGGCGGTGTGGTGGGCCGGCTGTTCAAGGAGTTCGCCCTGACCGCCACGGCGACCATCCTGATTTCGGTGGTGGTCTCGCTGACCCTGGCCCCCACCCTTTCGGCGCTGTTCATGCGCCGCCCACCTGGCGACCACCAAGGCGGTTTCGGCCAGCGCCTGCTGGGTTGGTACGAAAAAGGCCTGGACCGCGCACTGGCCCACCGGCGGATCACGCTGGGGGTGTTCGGCATTACCCTGGCGCTGGCCGTGGCCGGCTACGTGGGCATCCCCAAAGGTTTCTTCCCGCTGCAGGACACCGGCTTCATCCTTGGCACAACCGAAGCAGCGGCGGATGTGTCCTACCCGTCGATGATCGAGAAGCACCTGGCGCTGGCGAAGATCATCGGTGACGACCCGGCAGTGCGCGCCTATTCGCACTCGGTCGGGGTGACCGGCAGCAACCAGACCATCGCCAACGGCCGTTTCTGGATCTCGCTCAAGCCCCGCGGCGAGCGCGACGTCTCGGCCAGCGAATGGATCGACCGGATCCGCCCGAAGCTGGCCCAGGTGCCGGGCATCGTCCTGTACATGCGCGCCGGCCAGGACATCAACCTCAGCTCCGGCCCGTCACGCACCCAGTACCAGTACGTGCTCAAGAGCAACGACGGGGTCGCGCTCAACCTGTGGACCCAGCGCCTGACCGACCGCCTGCGGGAAAACCCGGCGCTGCGCGACCTGTCCAACGACCTGCAACTGGGCGCCAGCGTCACCCGCATCGATATCGACCGCCAGGCCGCAGCGCGTTTCGGCCTGACCACCACCGACGTCGACCAGGCCTTGTACGATGCCTTCGGCCAGCGCCAGATCAGCGAATTCCAGACCGAGACCAACCAGTACAAGGTCATCCTCGAACTGGACGCGCAACAGCGTGGCAAGGCTGAAAGCCTCAATTTCTTCTACCTGCGCTCGCCACTGACCAACGAGATGGTGCCGCTGTCGGCCCTGGCGCATGTCGCCGCGCCAAGCACCGGGCCGCTGTCGATCAGCCACGACGGCCTGTTCCCGGCCGCCAACCTGTCGTTCAACCTGGCCCCCGGTGTGGCCTTGGGCGATGCGGTGCAGATCCTGGAACGTGCGCAGCGCGAGCTGGGCATGCCCGACTCGATCACCGGCAACTTCCAGGGCGCCGCCCAGGCGTTCCAGAGCTCGCTGTCGAGCCAGCCCTACCTGATCCTTGCCGCGCTGGTGGCGGTGTACATCATCCTCGGCGTGCTCTACGAGAGCTTCGTCCACCCGCTGACCATCATCTCCACCCTGCCCTCAGCCGGCCTGGGCGCGATCATCCTGCTGTGGGCCAGCGGGCAGGACTTCAGCATCATGGGGCTGATCGGCGTGGTACTGCTGATCGGCATCGTCAAGAAGAACGGCATCCTGCTCATCGACTTCGCGCTCGAAGCCCAGCGCCATCACGGCATGACGCCCGAGCAGGCGATACGCCAGGCCTGCCTGGTGCGCTTCCGCCCGATCATCATGACTACCCTGGCCGCGCTGCTGGGCGCAGTGCCGCTGATGTTCGGCTTTGGCACCGGCGCCGAGCTGCGCCAGCCACTGGGCATTGCGGTGGTGGGTGGCCTGCTGGTGAGCCAGGCCCTGACGCTGTTCACCACCCCGGTCATATACTTGGCCCTGGAGCGCCTGTTCCATCGCCGCCAGGCTGCCCCTGCGGCAGCGCCAAGTGCCAGCTAGGACAAGACCATGCGTGTGCTGATCATCGAAGACGAAGAAAAAACCGCCGACTACCTGCATCGCGGCCTGAGCGAACAGGGCTTTACCGTGGACCTGGCACGGGACGGCATCGATGGCCTGCACCTGGCCCTGGAGGGCGACTACGCGGTAATCGTGCTGGATGTGATGCTGCCTGGCCTGGACGGCTATGGTGTGCTGCGCGCCTTGCGCGCGCGCAAGCAGACGCCGGTGATCATGCTGACCGCCCGTGAGCGGGTCGAAGACCGCATTCATGGCCTGCGTGAAGGCGCCGACGACTACCTGGGCAAGCCGTTTTCGTTCCTCGAACTGGTCGCCCGGCTGCAAGCCCTCACCCGCCGCAGCAGCAGCCATGAACCGTTGCAAGTGCAGGTGGCAGACTTGTGGATCGACCTGATGGCGCGCAAGGCCACCCGCGCCGGCCAGCGTCTGGACCTGACTGCCAAAGAGTTCTCGCTGCTCAGCGTGCTGGCCCGTCGGCAGGGTGAAATCCTGTCGAAGACAGCGATTGCCGAGCTGGTCTGGGACATCAACTTCGACAGCGATGCCAACGTCGTGGAAGTGGCGATCAAACGCCTGCGCGCCAAGCTCGACGGGCCCTTCGACAACAAGCTGCTGCACACCATCCGAGGCATGGGCTATGTCCTGGAAAACCGTGCGGGGTAATTCCATCGCCCTGCGTCTGTCGGCGCTGTTCATCCTGGTGGCACTGGCGGTGTTCCTGCTGATTGGCTCGGCGCTGTATCGCCAGGTCGACCGCAGCCTGGACCTGCTGCCGCAGGCCGAACTGGACGCACGCTTCAGCGTGCTCGAATCCACCCTCAACCGCTTCGGCACGCAGGAACACTGGGCGAAGATCAACAACAAGCTCAACCTGCTCAGCGAAGAAGACAAGCGCATCCGCTTCTGGGTGGTCAGCAGCAACCCGGCCTACGAATACGGCCACCCCAGCGAGCTGGTACGTGCCTTCGCCGAAGGCCCGCAGGGTATGCGCGACTTGCACCTGCCCGACCGGCCCTACCCGTACAAGGTGCTGGTCAGTGAGCTGCCGGCGCTGGGCGAGCGGCCGGCGATGCGTTTTCTGATCGGCATCGACACCGAAACCTTCTGGCAGGCCCAGCACAGCCTGCTGGTGGCGATTGTCGGGCTGGCGGTGCTTGGCGTGCTGTTGGCTTCAATACTGGGCTACTGGGTGGCGCGCATTGGCCTGCGCCCGCTGCTGGCGTTGTCCAACGAGGCCCAGGCCCTTGCCCCGCCACGCCTGGACGGGCGTTTGCAAACCCACGCCCTGGCCCCGGAGCTGGCACAGTTCGCGGGCGCCTTCAACGCCGCACTCGACCGGGTCAGCCAAGCCTACTCACGGCTGGAAGCCTTCAACGCCGACGTCGCCCATGAGCTGCGCTCGCCGCTGACCAACCTGATCGGCCAGACCCAGGTAGCGCTGACCCGCGGCCGCAGTGCCGAGCATTATTTCGAGGTGCTGCAATCGAACCTGGAAGAGCTGGAGCGCCTGCGCAGCATCATCAACGACATGCTGTTCCTGGCCAGCGCCGACCAAGGCAGCAAGGCCACCGCCCTGACCCAGGCCTCCCTGGCCGAGGAAGTGGCAACCACCCTCGACTACCTGGACTACATCCTCGAAGACGCCCAGGTCAGCGTGAGCGTGATCGGCGACGCCCAGGCGCCCATCGAAAAGGCCCAGCTGCGCCGGGCGCTGATCAACCTGCTGAACAACGCCGTGCAGCACACCGCGCCGCATCAGGTGATCCAGGTGCAGATCGATGCCGGGCCCGAGCAGGTCAGCATCGCTGTGAGCAACCCGGGGCCGGCGATTGACAATGAACACCTGCCGTTGCTGTTCGAGCGCTTCTACCGCGTGGATGCGGCGCGCAGCAACAGCGGTGGCGGCAACCATGGGTTGGGGTTGGCCATCGTCAAGGCGATTGCACTGATGCATGGGGGGGAGGTGTTTGTGCGCAGTGGGGCCGGGCTCAATACCTTTGGTATCCAACTGCCGATCCATACCTGACTGTCGACGCGCCCCCCCCTGTGGGAGCGGGCAAGCCCGCGAACACGGGCGGAGCCCGTGCCATACACCGCGCTGCCTGCTTCGCGGGCTCGCCCGCTCCCACAAAGAACGCGTAACGCGTCTAGTGCGGGGTTTAGCGGCGAAAGTACTATTGCTTTTCTTTGGATCGTTACCTTTTGCGCAACAGTGCTTATCGCACTTCGCTCTGTTTCAAGTGTACTGAAAGGACTAACTTTACCCCTGTCCTCATTAGCACTTGCCCCGCAAGAAGGTAGTTTCAAATGTCCAACAGTATGGGTATTGCCAGCGTCTTCGTTCTGTCTTCCCTGTTGTTGTCGCCCCTGGCCATGGCCGAAGAATCCAGCGCTTTCGTCACCCGTAATGCAGAGCTCGCCGCCGTCCATCAAGACGCCCGCGAGGCGGTAGCTGCAAACAAGGCTGACGCCGCCAAAGACGCAAAACAGACAGCTTCCAAAGTTTCTGTCGATGCCAACGCCGACAGCTGATCAAGCGCTGTCACTGCTCCCGATTTCCCTTGGCTACGCATTGGGCACCACCGGTGCCGATATGTTAGCCTTTTAAAGCCGCTGCCGATCAGCGGCTTTTTTTATGTGCTTTAACTCTCAGCCACGCTGTAACGTCTACCTATAAAAAAGACGCACATTCAAAAATAAAAACTGCCCCACCGTCAGACCAAAGGAGCTAGTACCGGTGCCTTCCGCGTTCCGTTTTACCCCGCTGTTCATTGCGTTGACTGCAACGATCCCTTTCGCCGCCCAGGCAGATGAAGACAAGGCTGATGGCTTCATCGAAGGCTCGTCCTTCAACCTGCATTTCCGTAATGCCTACTTCAACCGCGACAACCACAACGCCGGCGTGCGTGACACCCGCGAGTGGGGCCAGGGCGCAGTTGCACGCTTCGAATCGGGCTACACCCCTGGCGTGATCGGCTTTGGCCTGGATGCACATGCCATGCTCGGCCTCAAGCTGGACGGCGGTGGCGGCCATGCCGGCACCAGCATCCTGCCCGAGCACATAAAGGACGACGGTGAGCTGGGCGCTGCCCCGCACTCGTTCTCCACTGCTGGCGCTGCAATCAAGCTCAAGGCGTTCGACACCGAGCTGAAAGCCGGTGACCTGTTCCTCACCAACCCGGTGATCGCTGGCGGCGAAACCCGCATGCTGCCGCAGACCTTCCGTGGTGTGAGCCTGACCAACACCAGCATCGACGGCCTGCTGCTCGAAGGCGGCCAGGTGAGCTTCACCCACCCATACAACCAGAGCGGGCACCGCCGCATCGACACCTACTATGGGTCGCTGGACGAGCACGACAAGAGCAAGCACCTGAACTGGGCCGGCGCGTCGTGGAGCGGTACCGAGAACATCACCACCAACCTTTACGCCGCCGAGCTGAAGGACATCTGGAACCAGTACTACGCTGACTTCGACTACACCTACGTGGTCAACGACCTGGTCAGCCTGAACCCGGGCGTGCACTTCTACCACACCCAGGACACCGGCCAGGCCCAGCTGGGCAAGATCGACAACAACACCTACAGCGTGCACTTCACCGTCAACGCAGGCTTCCACAGCGTCACCGCCGCCTACCAGCGAGTCAATGGCAACACGCCGTTCGACTACATCAACCTGGGCGACAGCGTGTACCTGGACAACTCGCGCATGTACTCGGACTTCAACGCGCCGAACGAGCGCTCGTGGAAGCTGCAGTACGACTATGACTTCGCCGGTGTCGGCGTGCCTGGCCTGACCACCTCGCTGTCGTACTCGCGCGGTGAAGCCGACCTGACCAAAGCCACGCAGGACACCAGCCACTACGACTACTACCGTGAAGATGGCAAGAACGCCATGCACTGGGAACGTGACCTGGACGTGAAGTACGTGTTCCAGGAGGGTGACCTGAAGGACCTGTCGGTACTGGTGCGCTACGCCACCCACCGTGGCAGCCAGGGTTATGCGTCGATCGACAGCAACAGCGACAACGACGAAGTGCGGGTGATCGTCGACTACCCGCTGAACGTGTTCTGATTCCGGTTTGTAGGGAGAACATATAACCCTGGAGCGGATTCACCCGCGAACACCGGCGAAGCCGGTGCCAAGCACCGCGGTGGATTCTTCGCGGGTAAACCCGCTCTCACATTTTGTTTCGGGCCACTAGCGCCTGTGCCTATCTACGCGACCGCCTTGTCTGTTCGCCGCAGTATCGAGCCATGCGGTCATATCGCAGTAAACTAGTACTCAACTGATAGCTGCTCAAGTTGATTTTCTATTTCAGCCGCGCCTTGATCTGTAGCACTCTCAGTCCGGCTGCAAAACCACTGGGAGAGTAAGAAAAATCATAAAGCGCCTCAGCTATTCGATGTGCATCTGCCTCGCTGCAGAGGGCATGACTTAGTAAATCTTTTGAAACTTGCTTAAATGATTCATAGATTATCATTTTGTGTTCGCTTGTGGCCAATACAGGCTGCGAAACGTTAATGGCCTCTACGTGATAAAATTGTGAGATTTCTTCCAGCAGTGACACGGGACTGTTGTAATTGAGGTTCAGTTTTTCGCCAAGCTTAATTGTTAAGGCATTCGCCTCATAAAACTCCGGAAAGTAGGGGTGGCAAAACTGACTACTTAGGCAAGGCTCTTCAAATATTGAGACCCCACTCTCCGATAATGATTCGCTTATAGATCTCAAGGCTTCTACTCTGTTATGCAAATGCATGAGGAGGAAACGACTGTAGGTGCAATCAAAGCCCCCAGGGACTTCAGTTTTATCACTGATATCACTGCACTCAAAGCTGATATTGCTAGGATTATTTTTTCTTGCAGCCTCCCTTGCAATTTCAAGCTGACTCTCGGATATATCTCTACCCATGATTCCCCCCCCGTGTGGACTCAAGGCTTTAGCCAAGATGCAAGTCATATGTCCATGGCCACACCCTATCTCCAGCATTGATGCTGGCGCCTGAGTGTCAAATACGTGTTTTCTCAAGAAAACCAAGCTTGAGGGGTTGTAGATTTCACTCAATATTTGCAGACGATTTTTATCATTTAATCCAGTTGCAAGTCTGTAGTCTTTCATATAGAAATCCTGATTTATCTTTTTACTGGTGAAGTTAAACCTCTGGCAAGATTAAGGCGCCTGTAAGCTCGCAAGCGATTTTTGTGCTGTTGCCTGTAATGCTGGAGGTCTGAGGTAAGATCCCCAGCGCAAAAGTAAAGCTCTTCAGTGATTTCGCATATTTTATAGTTTGGCCAGGGCTTGTTTGTTAACTGCAATAGCTGCGAGAAGGCGTTAGACCCATGATAATACAAGTAAATATAAACGAATGCGGTACTTCGGCTTACGCCCGCGTGGCAGTGAAACAGTAATTTTGTACCAACTCGGGTTTCTAGTGAGCTGATGTCTCGCATATATCTTTTTACGGTTGATGCCATGTGCTCAAGATTTGCGCTTTGCTCTTGATCGTAGAGCTCATAAATAAAATGTTTAGCCGGTTGATACTCTAAGTACTCTGTCAATCGAGTGCCGGGATCAATGAAGGAGAAGACTATGTCAGGCACCCACTCTTGGCATGTGCTGTTTAGCTTTTGCAGGCAAGTGACTTTTAAATTGTTACCAGTGATCATTTTGGTTGTCTCCATTAAGAATTTCGGATATTCGACTTCTAGTGCTTGATGTGATCCCATCTGGTAGCCTGTTCAAGTTGAACCACCCAATGTTTTCTATCTCATGATGATCTTGAATTTCTGGGAAACCTAAAAAATCAGTTACCTTGTAAAGTAAGACATAGTCATGCTGATACCTCCATTTATTCAAGAGTACGGATGTGAGTAAAGGATTGGAAATTGTAAGGCCTGTTTCCTCTAGTACTTCTCTGCAGACGGCCCCACGCGGTGTTTCTCCTGCAATTATTCCTCCTCCTGGCAAATGCCAGCCAACACGATAAGTATGCTGTATCAGAAGAACTTGCTGTTTGTTGTTAAATATCACAGCTTTAACGCCTAGGCTAGGAGATCCGAGAATTGACTTGATCTTACTTGTGATATTCTCAAGGAAATAGAGTTTCATATTATGATTTGTTCTAGATTTAGTGTTGCATTGTATTTTTTGAAAACCGCGTCTTTTATATATTGGGCTAGTGCTATCACGTCGCCTCCGGTTGCTTGGCAAATATTTACAATAAAGCCGCCGTGAAGTTCGGATATCATAGCCCCCCCAATCCGAAACCCTTTCATCCCTAACGCCTCGATCATTTCACCCACCCTAAGCTCATGGTTAGGTCTTTTGAACACGCTTCCGGCGTTCGGTAAAATATAGGGTATTGTCATACTGCGCTTATTGAGAATGGCTTTCGCTGACACAGCGACGGCTTGGCCATGTGCACTTCGGATAAACTTGAATTTTGCTTGTATGATAATTTCTCTGCTACCCTGAAAAATGCTGGTTCGATAAGAGTTCTTTAGCTCGCCCTTGTTATAAGTGGTGATTAAGGCATTTTCAATATTGATAGTTGTTACTTCTACTAACGATTGATGAATATCACAGTCGAAAGCTCCGGCATTCATGTAAATAGCTCCGCCGATTGTGCCAGGTATTCCTATCAGTCTTTCGAGGCCTATCAGATCTCTGTCAATTGATTCTTGGACGAGTGTCTGTAGTCGAACTGAATTACTTACTGTGCACAAATTGTCTTCCCAAGTGATTTTTTTGGGCATCCGCTGCATTAGCAAAAATGAAGTATCGCAATCATAGTTGGACTTGCTGAGGATTACATTGCTACCACCTCCAAGTATTATTCTATTTGTGCCCTCGCTATGTGCTACTGCGGATTTCAGTTCACTCAAATTGGTTGGAGAGTACGTACACTCTGCGCTTGAATTAATACAGTAAGAATTAAATTCCGTTAGGTCAGATTTTTTTGGCATCATCATAAGTTATCTGCCCCCCAAGTATTTGGGCGTTGCTTATTATTCTTGAGTAGCCACGCAATATTTGATTAAAGGCGGTTATATTAATATGACATCCGCTGGAGATAGCTAACAGAACAATTGCCATTCCACCTCGCAGATCTGGAGCAGATACGTTTATCGATATTTGATTGGCTTTCTTTTTGAACCCGTTTATCGAAATTGTATTTTCCAAGCAGGAAATCTCTGCCCCCATTTTCCTGAGTTCATCGACATAATTTGTCCGGCATGGCATAACCATGTCTCGAATTATATTTTTTGAACTAAGCGTGCAGCACAGAGCGGCTAAGATAGGTTGCAGGTCTGTGGGAAAACCTGGATAAGGGCGCGCTGTGATTTCGAGGGGCTGATTTTCGTCAAATACTCTGCCATCGATCAGGATGTCACCTGCGCCTAATAGAAAGTAAGCGCACTTCAAATTATCAAGTATTTGAAGTGGTTCACTCATGAACTGAGTTGGGCAGTTTTTAAGCAGCACCAGCTTTCTAACGGCCATCGATGCAAAAGCATATGAGCTAGCCTCGATTCGATCATAAATGGGTTTGTGCTTGATTCCTTGTAGTGTTTGATTGCTCACGGGCACTACAATCAAGTCACTACCGTTTCGCAAAATTTTTGTGCCGGCCTTATTGAGAAAGGCTATGACATCATCAATTTCTGGCTCCAGAGCCGCATTCTGGATGGTTATTGTTGAGTTTATACTGCCAGTGGCACAAGAAAATAGTGCTTGAAGTGTGGTGCCAACAGATGGGTACGGTAACTGTAGTGTTTTTATCGGCTCAGCAGTTTTGGTGCATGATATTTCGTCATCGTTATAGCTTACTGTGTTTCCGAGCTTGGTTAGGCACTCGACATGATAATCGAAAGGACGGTTCAGGTCGCAGCCACCAGGGACCGAAACTTTGGCACTTCCAGTCCGTGAGCTCAATATACCAAGCAGTAATAAGCTGTATCGCGTATCCGAGCATTCTTTAAAACAAGCTTCGGAGTAAATAGGACCACGTGCATCAATGATTAATCGATCTTTTTCTTGGATGCAGTGAGCACCTAGCTTGGACAGGATTATAATCATGGTTTTAATATCTTCAATATGATCATCATCAATTTCTAGAAGGGTGACTCCTTCGATCAGTATGGAGGCTGCTAATAACGGAAGCGTTGAGTTTTTCGAGGGTGATATATGAATCGTAGGTATCAGATTCATATCGTAATTTAATGGCGTAAGAGTTGCACTGTTCACCTCAAACCTCCGGCACTATAAAATTGATATTCTTGTTGAATTGTTCTTTATTTTTCGCATAGATTGAGATGAACATCCTACAGACGGAGTCTATTTTCTCTGCTGTAACATGCCGTCCGTCATGCTGCCATGCCGTTGGTAGGCTTGAGGATTGAAAAAACATCTCAAAGGCAGGGAAATATGAAACGCTTTCTAGCTCTGGGTGTTCATCAAATAATTCATGAATTGCAGCAACCAGATTTGATTTGGACCTGACATTCGCAATCCGAGGGTCGTAAGGGACACCGCTAGTTTTTAACGGTATTGGAGATACTGTAAAAATTATTGGTACTGCTCCGTGGTGTGCGGAATGAATAGTATTTATTATTTCAAGAAGGTCAGATTTAATTTCACTTACAGTCTGAAAGCGGTGGCGAAAGATGAGTGGCTTGTCAGAAATGATATTTCGCAGGGGCGCTCGATTTAAGTAATGCCACTCATCTCCAATCCTCTGCTCCCAAATCTCGCTGAGACCAACGGTGATGATGAAGGCAGTAGAGTTTTTTATTGCGTTTTTCCCATGAGTCTCTAATTTGAGCTGCTCCTCTGATAGCTCAAATTCGGAGTCTTTATTGATGGGATGTCTCTTTGCGTCATGAAAACGGACCCTGCCATCGGCTGATTGGACCGCCCAAGTAATGTTTCTCTGTAATCCGTTCGTACAAAGCGACAGCTCATTAAGTATAGTTTTTGTATTGTAATGAAGGCCCCACTCGGGAGCTGTAGTAGAGATATTATGCAAAGAGATCCAGCGTGCGAAGTTAACTGCAAAGCAGCTTCCAATTGATAAGATTTTCGAGCGCTTCGTTAGCCACCTGCTTGCATTTCGTGTCTTGTATGGGGACTGCGTGGAATTGCTCCACCTTGTGCCTATAAAATCCATGTCATTATATTTCTTCATCGCTGCCTTCGGTGATCGTGTCGTAGGTTTTATCTGAGTAGTAGCTTGCGATACTGATCCTAAAACAAATCGCGATGAGAAATACGGTAAGTTACCGTAGGAAATTTCAACTAGTGATGTAGGTGATTTTCAAGGCATGGATTATTCTGTGTAATATCAACGCGTTATTGATTCCCCATGATTTGTATCTCATGTGCTCGCTTGGCGATACATGAAGGATTGCAGCTGCGGAAACATTTAGTACAAACTAATAGATGCGAGGCTCAACTGAGCAGTTTATTACGCGCGCATGCCTCATACGGCCTGCAATAGAAGCATTCAATACATGGGAGAGGTCAACTTGCGAGTAGCAAAGTCAAGAGCGATAGGTATGGAATTGTTTGGCGCGGCTCTGGCGGGCAGATGAAGGGCCGTTAAGCGGGGGTAGGATTGCTCGGTGAATACTATGGAAAGCTGGGATAATTAAAATTCTTGCTCAGAACTTCCTGCTGGTAACGACTCCAGAAAAGTTCAAACAGTCATTGACACGAATACCTTGGATTTCACTCAGAGAAGCTATGGGGAAAAAATTGTACTCTGAATGCTCACTGCTCAACGTTATTTTTGAAATTTCATTTATACTGCAACGAAAGATAAAAGCCTGTGAGTTATATTGCTTGTGGTAATATACACCAGTCAGTGTTGCAGCGGTGATTGGCTGACTTAGTTCTTCAAGACACTCCCTGACTAATGCTTCATGAATAGTCTCCCCAACTTCTAAGGCTCCGCCGGGTAGCCCCCACGAGAAACTTCCGTAGTTTGCTTTTAATAGAAGCACTTCATTGTTTTCGTTAAGTATCACAGCATGAGAACTCAAACGAAATGTATCGTCAAATGCCATGTATCAATCCCTAGGCCACTTAGAAAATAAGTGTCAATAGGTTAGTACTTGTCGCAGCTTAGTCAAATAAGAAAATGTTTTAAGTTGTGACGAAAAGTGCCTGAGAAGGTACCAGTGATGGAAGGTGCTCGGCACAGCATGTTCGGCGCCTATGAAATCAAGCGCCGCCCGATCGGCGCAACGCGACCTCGCTCCAAGGCTGCGGGATACATCAAGATATGCAGCACAACGTGATTCCGTCGGACAAATCTTGTCCGACAATCACGGCTTCCCTAGAATGTCGCCGCCGCGAATGGCCCTGCCCACGCAGTAGCGAGCATGCCCACCCGATTACCGCGCTTCGCATTTCACAGGTCGCACCCCGAGCTGACCCTCAACCTGGGCAGTTGCCTTGCCGTGCTCGCCATCGTGGCCATCGTCAGCTTCCTGCTGGCGCGTGAACGTGACAGCGTCGAGCTGTCGGCGATTCGCTCGTCCAACAACATCGTCCAGCTGATCGAAAGCGACATCCTGCGCAACGCCGAACTCTACGACCAGTCACTGCAGGGCCTGATCTGGGCCGTCGGGCGCAAGGAGCTGCCGGAAATACCCGGGCCGTTGCGCCAACGCCTGCTGTTCAATGAAGCCTTCGTCGACCGCAAACGCGGTGACGTGCTATGGCTGGACAAGCAAGGCAATGTGGTGGGCGACTCCACCAGCAATGTGCCGCGCAAGGCCAACTTTGGCGAAACCGGTGTGTTCAAGGCACACCAGCGCGATGCCAACCTGGGCCTGCTGGTGGGCCCGCCATTCAAGGCCAGGCTCGGGGGCCTGGACTGGTGTATCAGCTTCAGCCGGCGCATCTCCGGCCCCGATGGCGAGTTTGCCGGGCTGGCAGCAGGCGCACTGCGCCTGTCGTACTTCAGTGAGCTGTTCAAGCGCCTGGACATCGGCGACGACAGCAGCATCAACCTGTTCAATGCCGACGGGCAACTGCTCGCCCGTCAGCCCTCACGCCCGCAAGACCCACCAATCGGTAGCAACTATGCCGAGCGGCCCAACTTCAAGCGCATTCTCAGCGAACAGAGCGGTAACTTTACTGCCCGCTCCGGCAGCGACGGCAACCCGCGCATGTACACCTTCGCCCGGGTCGCGCAGTTGCCGCTGATCGTGCTGGTGGTGCACTCGGCCGACGAGGTGTTCCAGTCATGGCGCCGCACCGCGATTCTGGTCAGCGTCGCCACGGGCGTGCTGTGCGTGGGCATTCTCTGGCTGACGCTGCTGCTGGGCCGCGAACTGCGCCGCCGCCAGGAGGCCGAACAAGGTCTGGCGACGCTGGCCGCAACCGACAGCCTGACCGGCCTGGCCAACCGCCGTCGTCTGGACCAGGTGCTGCGCCAGGAGTGGGCGCGTGCGCAGCGCAATCGCAAGCCATTGGCCGTGCTGATGGTGGATGTGGACCACTTCAAGGCGTTTAACCAACGACACGGCCATGCCGGTGGTGACCACGCGTTGCGGGAGGTGGCCAAAACCATCGAGGCGAGCATCCGCCGTCCTGCAGATCTGGCCGCTCGTTATGGGGGGGAGGAGTTTCAGGTAGTACTGCCGGAAACCGACCTAGCCGGGGCGCGGCTGCTGGCCGAGCGCATTCGGACCAGTGTGGAAGCGCTGGCACCTTTTGCCGATGACGCCCACTCGGTGACGGTGAGCATCGGCATAGGCCTGTCCGGCCCCCAGCACGACCTGAGCAGTGTGCTGGGGGCTGCGGACGAAGCGCTCTACCGGGCCAAAGCCAAGGGCCGCAACCGGGTAGAGGGGCCCGACGCTTAGGAGCGGGCGCGGGCGGCGTTGCGCAGGGCCTTGACCTGGTCATGGTTGCGCTGCACGCCTTGCAGCTGTTTTTCCACCAGGCCATAGGTCATGTCACTGGCGCTGCGCCCCAGTTTTACCAGCTTCTCGCGGGCTTCCTTGTAGGCCTTGAGGGCGTGGTCCTCGCCGCGCTCGACTTCATTGAGCACCGCTTCTTCATCCTTGCCGGTAACCATCGACTTCAGGTTGACCCAGCCACGATGCAAGTCGCCGCTGATGCTGGTCGAGGTTTCCGGGTCGCCGCCCAGACGACGCACTTCGCTTTGCAGTTCGCCAGCGGCGTTGGCGCATTCACCCGCACGCTGAACGAAGAACGCTTTAAGCTCGGGATTCTTCACGTCATCGGCCGAGGCTTTAAACCCTTTCTCGCCATCCTTGCTGTATTCGATCAGATCGTTGAGTACGTCAATCACGTCTTTGTTGGGGTTGCTCATGGTCGAACTCCTTGGCAGGTGATAGTCATCTACAGAGGTGCAGCGTTCGTGCCATGCTCTCTAAAAAAATAAATTCTTTATTTTTCAATTAGTTATCGAAATAAAAAGAATGGATGATACCGGCGTTCTGCATGATCGCCGCTTGGGCCTTCGTGCAGATTGCAGTATGGTCGGCGCTTTCCACTCAAGGTGCGCCGAAGATGAAGCCGGAAATGCTCGAATTGCTGGTGACCCGCAGCATGCCGTTCGGCAAATACCAGGGGCGCATCCTCGCCGACCTGCCGGGGGACTACCTGGCGTGGTTTGCGCGCAAGGGCTTCCCCACGGGGGAACTGGGCGGGTTGCTGGCGTTGATGCATGAAATCGACCACAACGGGCTGGGGGATCTGCTGGTACCGTTGCGCAAGAAGCATGGGCGCTGACCTGCTCCGGCCCTATCGCCGGCAAGCCAGCTCCCACAGGGTTAGTGCAGATCCTGAGCTTAGCGCCGTCCTGTGGGAGCTGGCTTGCCGGCGATAGGGCCAGCAGGGCCAACCAATGGTTCTAGCCTTTCACTGACGCTACGGCCAGCTCCACCTGCTCGCTCTTCTTGATCACCGCATACACCACCGCCGTCAGCAGGCTACCCGCGACAATAGCCAGCAAATACAGCAAGGCATGGTTGATCGCATTGGGGATAAGCAGCACGAACAAGCCGCCATGCGGCGCCATCAGCTTGCAACCGAAGTACATCGACAATGCCCCCGTCAGCGCACCACCGGCGATACTGGCCGGGATCACCCGCAGCGGGTCCTTGGCAGCAAACGGGATTGCCCCTTCGGAAATGAAGCACAGCCCCAGCGCCAACGCGGCCTTGCCCGCCTCGCGCTCGCTCTGGGCGAACTTGCGCCGGGCCAGGAATGTGGCGATGCCCAGGCCGATCGGCGGCACCATGCCGGCGGCCATGGTCGCCGCCATCGGTGCATAGCTCGACGACGCCAGCAACCCCACCGAGAAGGCATAAGCGGCCTTGTTGATCGGCCCACCCAGGTCGACACACATCATGCCGCCCAGCAACAGCCCCAGCAGAATGGCATTGGTGGTGCCCATGCTGTCGAGGAAGTGCGTGAGGCCCTCGAGCATGGCCGCCACCGGCTGGCCGACCACGTAGATCATCACCAAGCCGGTGACCAGGCTGGCCAGCAGCGGAATGATCAAGATCGGCTTGAGCGCCTCCAGGCTACTGGGCAAGCGCGCCCAGCGGGCAATGGCCTTGGCGCTATAACCGGCAATGAAGCCGGCGACGATGCCACCGATGAAGCCGGCACCCAAGGTGCTGGCCAGCAGGCCACCGATCATGCCCGGCGCAAGCCCCGGGCGGTCGGCGATGGACCAGGCGATATAGCCCGCCAGCAGCGGCACCATCAACTTGAACGCGGCCTCCCCGCCGATTTGCATCAACGCAGCCGGCAAGGTGCCCGGCTGTTTGTAGGCCTCGATGCCGAACACGAACGACAGCGCAATCAGCAGGCCGCCCGCCACCACCATGGGCAGCATGAATGACACGCCGGTGAGCAGGTGCTTGTACACACCCGTCTTCTCACCCTTCGCCGTCGTGGCAGCCGCTGCGGCATCGGCGCTGGTTTCCACTTTGCCTTCGGCCAGCGCCTTGTCCAGGGTGGCGCGTGCCTGCTTGAGCGCAATGCCGGTGCCGCATCGGTAGATGCGCTTGCCGGCAAACCGCGCGGTCGGCACTTCAATGTCAGCAGCCAGCAGCACCACATCCGCTTCAGCGATGGCCTCGGCAGACAAAGGGTTACGCGCACCGACCGAACCCTGGGTTTCGACTGTGAGCTGATAGCCCATTTGTTGCGCGGCTTGCTGCAAGGCCTCCGCCGCCATGAACGTGTGCGCGACGCCCGTCGGGCAGGCAGTGACTGCGACAATGCGTGTGCCAGCGCTGGCAACCTCGGCCGGCGCGTCTGCTGCAGCTAGCAGTAGTTGGGCGTTGGCCGCCGCTTCATCGAGAAAGCCCTCGCGGTCGGCCAGGGCCTGGGATGGCGTGCTCTGGTACAAACGCTTGCCGACGAAGCGGGCCAGGTCCACCGGGCCGGTGCTGATCACCAGCACCCAGTCGGCCTCGGCAATCTGCACGGTGCTCAGTTGCCGCTCGGGGTGCCCGGCATCCTGCACTTCCACACTGGTGCTCCAGCCGCGCCGCTGGGCAGCGGCAGACAGCAAGCGCGCGCTCAGCACACTCGACACCTGGCCGTTGGGGCAGGCGGTGACAATGGCAATGTTCATCGGCAACCCTCTTGTTGTTCTGTCAGTTGCACTGCGGCTTCCAGTCGCGCCAGCTGCTCACGGTCACTGATGCCGAAGCCAACCTGGGTGACGGCCTGGGCGGCAATCGCCGTGGCGCGGGCCAGCGTCTGCGCAGGGGCCTCGCCCTGCAGCAGGCCATGGACCATTCCGGCCACCAGCGAATCCCCCGCCCCTACCGTGCTGGCAATCGTTACCTTGGGCGGGCAGGCATGCAGGGCCAGGTCGCGGGCGAACCAGCTGACGCCCTGCTCGCCGGCAGACACCACCACATGTTCGACGCCGCGGGCCAGCAACTGCTCGGCGGCAGCACGTTGCTGCGCTGGGTTATCCACAGCCTGGCCAAGCACTTCGCCAAGCTCTTCGGTATTGGGTTTTACCAACCAGGGCGCGCTTTGCAGGCCGGCGCGCAAGGCTTCGCCGCTGCTGTCCAGCGCCACCTTCAGGCCAAGGGCCTTCAACCGGTCCAGTAACTGGCGGAACCAGTCGGCGCTGATCCCTCGCGACAGGCTGCCCGCCACCACCACGGCATCGTGCCCCGGGGCGACCTGCTGCAGGTGCTGCAGCAAGGCACTGCATGCCGCCTCGTCGACCTCCGGGCCTTGGCCATTGATGTCCGTGACGCGGCCATCGGCCTCCACCAGCTTGATGTTGCTGCGGGTTTCGCCCGGCACGCGCACAAAGCAGTCGGTAAAGCCGCGCCAGTCGATCAGCGCCTCGAACGGCTGCAGGTTATCGCGCCCGAGGAAACCAGCAACGGTCACGCTGTGCCCCAGGTCGGCCAGTACCTGGGCAACGTTCAGCCCTTTACCCGCCGCGTGGCTCTGTTGGGCCTGGCTGCGGTTGACCTGCCCCGGGCGCAGGGTATCGAGGCCGATGGTGATATCCAGCGCCGGGTTCAGGGTGAGGGTGAGGATCTTGGCCATTCAGTAACGCTCCACCAGCGCGCGAACCGCTGCGGCGCTGTCTTGTTGCAGGGCCTCGCGCGCCAGGGCGCGGGCCGTCGGATGATCGGCCTGGCGCACCAGGGCCTTGACTTCGGCGATGCTGCGCGCGGACACGCTGAGTTCGTCCACGTCCAGCCCCAGCAGCACAGTCACCGCCTGAGGGTCGGCCGCCAGCTCGCCGCATACACCTACCCACTTGCCGTGGGCATGGGCGGCGCGCACGGTCATGTCGATCAGGCTCAATACCGCCGGGTGCAGGCCATCGGCCTGGGCCGAAAGGCTGGGGTGGCCACGGTCGATGGCCAGGGTGTATTGGGTCAGGTCGTTGGTGCCGATACTGAAGAAATCCACTTCGCGGGCCAGTTGCGCGGCCAGCAGGGCCGCCGAAGGCACCTCCACCATGATGCCCAGTTGCAGGTCGGCCACCGGGATTTCTGCACGCAGGCGCTCGACCATGGCCCGCGCCTCGCGCCACTCATGCACCTGGCCCACCATCGGGAACATGATGCGCAGCGGCCGCTGGTCGGCGGCCCGCAGCAAGGCGCGCAGCTGGTCTTCCATCACGTGCGGGCGTTGCAAGGTCAGGCGTATGCCGCGCACGCCGAGGAAGGGGTTTTCCTCGGCGTTGATCGGCCAGTACGGCAGCGGCTTATCGCCGCCGACATCAAGGGTACGCACCACCAGCGGCCGGCCGTCCAGGCCATCGAGCACGCGACGGTACTCGGCCTCCTGGGTGGCAACGTCGGGGGCCTGGGTGTGGGCCATGAAAATCAGTTCGGTGCGCAGCAAGCCCACACCTTCGGCGCCCTGCTCCACCACCTTGGCGATGCCGCTGCTCTCACCGATGTTGGCGAACACTTCCACGGCGTGGCCATCGCGGGTGACAGCGGGTTCAAAACGGTTGGCCCAAGCGGCCTGCAAACGCTGTTCGCGCGCATCACGCTCGGCCAGGGCGCGTTGCAATTCATCCTCCGGCGGTGCCACGCTGACCACGCCGCGCTGGCCATCCAGCAGCAATGGCGTGCCAGCTTCCAGCAACAGGATCGCCGCCCCCGCGCCGACCACAGCCGGGATGCCCAAGGCACGGGCGACAATGGCACTGTGGGCGGTGGCACCACCCTGTGCAGTGACAATACCGGCGACCCGGTTTGGGTCCAGCCGGGCGACGTCGGAAGGGCCAACTTCGGTCATCACCAGTACGTACGGTTGCTCGGGCTCAGCCTGGGCGTGCACACCGCACAATTGCGCCAGCACGCGGCGGCCGATGTCGCGTAAATCGGCGGCGCGCTCGGCCAGCAGGGCATCGTGCAACGCCTCCTGCTGGCGGGCCGCGGCTTCGATCACTGCCATCCACGCCGCCGCAGCGCTTTCCCCCTGGGCAAGGCGCTGCTCGGCATCGTCGGTCAAGGCCGGGTCGGCGAGCATTTCCTGGTGAGTGACGAAAATCTCGCCAATGGCCTTGTCGCTGCGCTGGACCAAGGCCTGCAGCTCACTGTGCACCGTTGCCAGGGCCTGGCGCAGCTTTTGCCGTTCCTGGGCACAGGACTCGCCGCGCAGGGGGTAGTCGAACTCACGCTCGACACACACATGGGCAGGGCCACTGGCAATGCCGGGGGCAGCGCCCACGCCCTGAACCCGGCTACCGACCGCGGGGGCTTGCAGCACCTGGGCGGCAACATTGGCAACGGGCTCCGCACTTTGCGGCAGCGGCTCCACCTCTTCACCCAGGCCTTGTTCGATAGCAGCCAGCAGCACCGGCAAGGCATCGGCGGCGATACCCGGCTCGGCCACCAGTTCCAGGGCCTGGCCACGACGGGCACCGAGGCTGAGCAGCTTGCTCAGGCTCTTCACCGACACCGCCGGCTGCGCGCTGTCGACCAGGCGTATGCGGATTTCCCCTTCGAAGCCTTTCGCCAGTTGCGCCAGCACCTTGGCCGGGCGGGCATGCAGGCCATGCGGGTTGGCCAGCACAATGCGCGCGCTAGGCCAGTCCGCTGGCGCCTCGCCGCCCAGCACTGCCAGTACCGCACGGCTGCTGGTGGCCTGGTAGAGCATCTGCCCGCGGCCTTCTATCAGCACTTCACACAGGCGCTCAAGCAGGGCCTGATGAGCAGCGCCAAGGCTGGCCAGGCAGAACAGGCCATTGAGCGGCTGGTCGCGGTAACGCAGTGGCTGCTGTGGGGTAATAAAAGCCAGGCCCGGCTGGCGCACCTGGCGCTCGCTGTGCAGCCACCACAGGCCCTCGCCCAGTGGCAGCGGCTCGGCCTGCTGCAGCACAGCGGCAAAACCGCTGTCGACGCAATCGGCGCGCTGCAACAGGCGGGCACCGCGCCAGGCCAGTTCGTCGAAGTCTTCAGCCGGCAGGTTCAGGCCGACCAGTTGCGCATCCAGCGCCAGCTCTTGTGGCGCGCCTTGCAGCAGCTTGAGCAGTGCTTCGGCGGAACTGGCCCGGCGCAGCGCCTCGGCCAGGTCGGTCTCGCCCAGGGCGCGGGTCAGCAGTTGCAGCAAGCGCAGGTGTTCGTCGGAACGGGCGGCGATACCGATGGCCAGATAGACCATTTGCCCATCGCCCCAGTCCACGCCTTCGGGAAACTGCAACAGACGCACGCCGGTGGCATACACCAGATCACGGGTTTGCGGGGTGCCATGGGGGATGGCAATGCCCTGGCCAAGGAAGGTGGAGCCTTGCGCCTCGCGGTCCTGCAGCCCCTGCAGATACCCCTGCGCGACAAGGCCATCGGCAACCAGCCGGTCCGCCAGCAGGCGCAACGCCCCGGCCTTGTCGGCGGCCGTCTGGCCCATGGCTATCTGCTCCTTGGCGAGTTCGAGCATGACCTTCTCCTTTTGCAGTTCCCGGTCGGGTACTGGAGTATTGTTGTGAAATTCACATGAAGGGCCAGTTCAACAGCCTTGCACAGATGGCAGCCGAGGCAGAAAATTCGGCAGCTGAAACGTTTAATCTGACCAGACGGCCACGTTACTCGATAATCTGCCCGGTAAAAAGCCCCATCCTGTCGGACAATTGCGACAATGGTCGTCTGCGCATGGCGCCAGCGCCGGGTCAAAATACCCGGTCCGGCCTCAGAGCCAGCCCCGGAAATAACAAGGAAAATTCGGTGAAACTCAGCGATATCGCCCGTCTGGCCGGTGTGTCCGTGACCACGGCCAGCTACGTCATCAACGGCAAGGCTGAACAGCAGCGCATCAGCAACGCCACTGTCGAACGGGTGCGCGCGGTGGTCGAAGCCCACGGCTTCACACCCAACCCGCAGGCCGCCGGCCTGCGCAGCCGACACACCCGCACCCTGGGCTTCATTCTCCCGGATCTGGAGAACCCCAGCTACGCCCGCATCGCCAAGCAGCTGGAGCAAGGCGCCCGCGCCCGTGGCTACCAGTTGCTGATCGCCAGCAGCGACGACCAGCCCGACAGCGAGCGCCAGTTGCAGCAACTGTTCCGCGCGCGCCGTTGCGATGCCCTGTTCGTCGCCAGCTGCCTGCCGCCGGAAGACGACAGCTACCGCGATATGCAGGACAAAGGCCTGCCGGTGATCGCCATCGACCGCCGGCTGGACCCTGCGCACTTCTGCTCGGTCATCAGCGATGACCGCGATGCCAGCCGGCAATTGGCTACCAGCCTGCTCAGCGCCGCCCCACGCAGCATTGCCCTGATAGGCGCACGCCCCGAGCTGTCGGTCAGCCAGGCGCGTGCCGGCGGGTTCGACGAAGCCCTGCAAGGCTATACCGGTGATGTCCGTCGCTACCAGGGCGAGGCGTTCAGCCGTGAGTGCGGCCAGCGCCTTATGCAACAGCTTATCCATGACCTGGGCGGCCTGCCGGATGCCCTGGTGACCACCTCGTACGTGTTGCTGCAAGGGGTGTTCGACACCCTGCAGGCGCGCCCTGCCGACTCGCGCCAGTTGCAGCTGGGCACCTTTGGTGACAACCAGCTGCTCGACTTCCTGCCACTGCCGGTCAATGCCATGGCCCAGCAGCATGGCCTGATTGCCGCCACCGCGCTGGAACTGGCGCTGGCCGCAATCGAGGAAAAACGCTACGAACCTGGCGTGCATGCCGTGGGCCGCACCTTCAAGCAGCGCATCACGGTGGCCTGAACATGCGCCTGATCGACACCCATACCCACCTGGACTTCCCCGACTTCGACGCCGACCGCCCGCGCCTGCTGGCCAACGCGGCGGCACGCGGGGTGGAACGGATGGTGGTACTGGGGGTGTACCAGGCGAATTTCCAGCGTGTGTGGGACCTCGCCTGCACCGATCAGCGCCTGTTCGCAGCACTCGGCCTGCACCCGGTGTACCTCGACCAGCATCGCCCGGAGCACCTGACGCAACTGCGTGAATGGCTAGAACGCCTGCATGGCGACCCACGGCTGTGCGCCGTGGGAGAGTTTGGCCTGGACTACTATCTCGAAGACCTGGACAAGACACGCCAACAGGACCTGTTCGAAGCGCAACTGCAAATGGCCTGCGACTTCGAACTGCCCGCGCTGTTGCACGTACGCCGCAGCCATGCCCAGGTAATCGCCACGCTCAAGCGCTATAAGCCGGCGCGGGCGGGCGTGATTCATGCGTTTGCCGGCAGTTACGAAGAGGCGCGCGAATACATCAAGCTAGGCTTTCGGCTTGGGCTTGGCGGTGCCGGCACCTGGCCACAGGCGCTGCGGCTGCGCAAGACGCTGGCGCGCCTGCCACTGGAGAGTGTGGTGCTGGAGACCGATGCGCCGGATATGGCGCCGGTGATGTACCCGGGGCAACGCAACAGCCCGGAGCATCTGCCGGACATTGCCGGGGCGCTGGCCCAGGTGATGGGCGTGGATGTAGAGGCGCTGGCGCTGGCCAGTAGCCGCAATGCTTGCGAGTTGTTTGGCTGGTGCTCGCCTTTGTAGTTGCGTCGCCTGGCAGATCGAGCGCCGCCCGCGCGGCGCTCGATCTGCCAGGCGACGCAAATAGCAAGGCGACCCTATGTCAGACCAGCACGGTCCACAGCGCGAACCCGGCATACCACAACACCGCACAGCGCAGCAGCAGCTCCCACAGGCTGTCCAGCCGCCCCAGCCCACGCTGGCTGTCTTCTTCATCGGGAATGTCATCGGCAATGCGCCCCACCCGCGCCACCAGGTGCGCAGCACTGATGTGCCAGTTGAGCACCTCGTGCAGCATCACCCGGGTCACTGCGAGGAAGTTGCCCACCAGCGCAAAGCTCAACGCCATCAAGCGAACCGGCAGCCAGTCCATGATGTGCCGCAGTTGTTCGGCCCGCGCCTTCAACGCAGGCTGCTTGCTGTGCTCGCCACACAGCGCCAGCAGGCGATATGCCAGCGCCGCACCAGGGCCCAGCACGAAATACCAGAAGATCACCGCGAAAAAGCCTTGGTACACCTGCCACAGCAGGTTGCCCTGCACACGCACCAACAGGCTATGCGGCTCGTCCGCCACCACGCCCAGGTCGCGCTCTGCAACATGCAGCGCCGCTTGATCATCACCGCGTCGCCAGGCATCACGGAACGGTCCCAGCGACGCCTTGGCATCGCCACGGCCCAGGCTGTAGACCAACACCAGCAGATGCACCGGCAACGCCAACAGCCCATAGGCCACCGGCTCCAGCACATGCAGCAGCAACACCAGCAGTGCTACCGGTGCCAACACCAGGATGGCCAGCGTCCACCAGGGGTGCACCTTGCCGCTGCGCTCCAGGCGTACCAGTTCGCCAAGAAAGAACCCATCACGCTGCACTTGATGGCGCAGGGCCGAAAACTTCTCGACCCACAGCGCCAGCAGCAACACCAGAAAACTCATGCCTTGTCCTCGTTGTGCAGCAACGCTTCACGGTAGCGCGGCCAATCGAACGACGGGCCGGGGTCGGTCTTGCGTTGCGGGGCAATGTCGCTGTGGCCCTGAATGCGGCCCAGGTCGATGGCCGGCCAGGCGCTGCGAATGTGCCGGGTTAGCTGCTCCAGCACGCCGTACTGGGCATCGGTATAGGGCAGGTCGTCGGTGCCTTCCAGCTCGATGCCGATGGAAAAATCGTTGCAGCCTTCGCGCCCGTCGAAGCACGACACACCTGCGTGCCAGGCGCGCTCCAGCAATGACACGAACTGCGTCACCGCCCCGTCACGCTCGACGAACAGGTGCGCCGACACGGTCAGCTGGCTGATGCTGGCGAAATAAGGGTGCTCGTCGGGGTCCAGGCGATTCTGGAAGAACTGCTGCACCTTGCCGGTACCAAAGCAGGCCGGCGGCAGGCTGATGTTGTGGATCACCAGCAGGGAAACCACTTCGCCTTCGGGGCGGGCATTGAAGTTCGGCGAGGGGCAGTGGGTGATTCCGATTCCGTGGAACCAGCCAGTGGCACGGTCCAATTGCATGGGGCAAATCCTGAAAGCGCCTTGAACAGAACCACAGTATGCCCTGCCGCCAACGCCGTTGGCATGTGAATGATTGTAATGTTGCCGGCTACCGCACCTGCGGTTGCCGCAGCCCGTCGAGCACCGCCTCCAGCGCCCGCTCGAACAACAACCCGTCATCCAGCACCCGCACGTCCCCCCGGTGTAGCGCCTGCGCCAGGCCCGCGCCGCTCCACTCTCGCACCTTCATGCCGGTGCGGTTGGCAAACACCAGCCTGTCGCTGCTGTCGATGTGTGCCACCAGCTTGCAGCGCAGCGGTTCGTCGTCATCAAGTACTTCAACCCAGGTCCCGATGCGCAAGCGCTGCACCTGCCGCAACGCTGCAGCCTGGCCATCGGCAATGTGCAAGGGCGCGCAGGACGGTTCTTCGGCAATCGCCAGCACGATATCTTCGTCCACCAGCACTTCGGCCAAAGGTTGGCCATGGCCAACCGTTAGCTCAGCGCCTGCGCAGGCACGCAGGTGCAATTGCTCCAGTTGCAGGAAGAACTCACGGGTTGCCGCCGAATTCAGGGCCACGCTGGCCAAGCCATCGCGCAGCGCCTTGAGCAGGCCCGGCACCTGCTGCAACAGGGTTTGCGGCTCATGCCCGAGGGTGATAGTGGCCAATAGCGTGTCCACCGTCTGCAAGCTATCCCGCCAGGCCTGGGAGGCTTCACCCTGCTTGAGCCAGGCCAGCAGCAGCACCTGGCTCCAGGCCTGTACCAGCATTTGCACAACCACCAAGGGCAAGACCCGGCCACGCAGGCGCTGGTTGAGCACCCGCTGTACCTGCTGCCGGGCCTGCAGGGCACGGGCACGCCCTTCTTCGGCGTCGCGCGTGCGTTGCTCAAGCAATTCGTTGCGCCGCCGTTCCTCCTGGTTGAACGCAAGGAACTCGTCGAGCAGCTCGGCAAACAGGCCGGTATCTTCGGCGAAATCATTGATCAAGCGCTGGACTATGCGCTCTACCCGCAAGTGCAGGTTGTCGCGCAGGCCTTCGCCACCGCACTCCCAGCCAATGGCTGCGCCTGCGATTTCGTTGAGCAGCCGGCGTGCAGGGTGACTGGCCCGGCTGAACAACCCCTTGTCCAGCAGGGCGACCTTGAGCAGCGGGATATGCAGGCGCGCGATCAGCGCACGCAGGCTGGCCGGCAGGTTGTCGTCGCCTTGAATACAGGCGAACAGCAGGCCGACCAGGTTGATCATGTCCTCGTCGGCTACGGCGATGCGCCGGCGCGTGCCACTGCGCACGCTGACCCGCAGCAGCAGTTGTTCGAGTTGTTGGCCGAGTTCGAAATCATCAGGCTCGCCGGTAGCCGGCACGTAGTGCTGCAAATGCGAAAGCAGGCGGACCAGGTCAGCAGTGCTGATCGACTGGGCCGCAGCCACCGCCTGCAATCGCGGTGCGAACTGCCCGCGCGCCGGGGCCAGCAAGGTTTGCAACGAGGCAAAGAAGGCCTGGCCTGCCGCATCCGCCCCCACTTCCTGGCCTTGGCTTGCCGGCCCTCGTCCTGCCCTCATGCGCCGGTCTTCGGCACGCCGGCGCGGGGCCGGTTGCAACTCGGGCAGCACACCGGCGACGGCCAGCAACTGGTTGGCTTCGGCATAGATGACGTCGACATCGCGCAAGACATAACGCTCGAAAAGCTTGAGCAGGACCAGTTTGACCCGTAAGCCCACCCCCAGGTTACGGCCAGCTTCAAGGAAGTACCCGCACAATGCAGCAGGGCCGAGCGGGTTGCGCTGCTCATGCACGGGGCGGTCGAGCAAGGCCTGCAAACGCAGGCCCAGTTGCTGCAGGGCAATACCATCGCGCGACAGCACCCGCGCGACCATGCCTTCGATGGCCGCAGCCCGTTCCAGTTGCACCTTGCTACGCAGGTTGCCGGCTTCTGCCAGCTGCGCCAGCAGGTCGACCTGGCCGATGCGGGCGTAAGCGTCATAGAAGGTATCAAGGAAGCCGCGTTCGATACTTTTGCGCTTCAGGCGCAGATCGCGCATGGCCTCGAAGTACAGGTTCTGGTCGCAGCGATCAACGGCCTTGTCGGCCATCTCGAACAGGGTGTCGTCAGCATTGTCGAACAGCGCCTGCAAGCCCTGGCGCAGTTGCAGCGCAGCCTTGTCGCGCACTTGCAGGAGCAATACCGGAAGGCAAGGCAGAGGCGTACGCCCCCCTCGGTCGATGGCTGCCGCCAGGGGCACCACCTTGCCTTCTTTTTGCATCCTGGACTCCTTGCAGGGTGTCTTGCCCGAAGGGGCTGTAAATCGTCAAAGCTATGACGCCAAATACTGGTCGCCATTATCGGTAAAAAATCGCACAGCTGCCAGCGCCGATTCATGGACGGGTTAATGACCCTGGTTTGCAGGCATTGCTCACGAAGACTGACCAAAGGTCATGGCCGGGGCGGCTGTACACATCGGCCCCCTGCCCTATAATCGCCGGCATCTAGCTTGTGGAGCCGACCATGCCGAACCTACGCCTTGCCGACCTGACCGCTGAAATCGAAGCCAACGTGCGCCGCGCACTGTTGGAGGACATCGGCAGTGGCGACATCACCGCGCAGCTGATCCCGGCCGAGCGCCTGGCCAAGGCCACCATCATCACCCGCGAAGACTGCGTGATTGCCGGCACTGCCTGGGTCGACGCCGTGTTTCGCCAGCTCGACCCGCGTGTGGCTGTGCACTGGCAGGTGGCCGACGGTGATCGCGCCACGGCCAACCAGCCGCTGTTTCACCTGGAAGGCCCGGCCCGCTCTCTGCTGAGCGGCGAGCGCAGCGCGCTGAACTTCCTGCAGATGCTGTCGGGGGTCGCCACCCGTGCGCGTTTCCTGGCCGACCTGGTGGAAGGCACCCAGGTGCGCCTGCTGGACACCCGCAAAACCCTGCCCGGCCTGCGCCTGGCACAGAAGTACGCGGTTACCTGCGGCGGCTGCGACAACCACCGCATCGGCCTGTACGACGCCTTCCTGATCAAGGAAAACCACATCGCCGCCAGCGGTGGTGTTGCCGAGGCAGTAACGGCGGCGCACCGAATTGCGCCGGGCAAGCCGGTAGAGATCGAAGTGGAAAGCCTGGATGAACTGCGCGAGGCGCTGGCAGCGGGCGCGGACATCATCATGCTCGACGAGCTGAACCTGGACGAAATGCGCGAAGCGGTGCGTATTAACGCGGGCAAGGCCAAGCTGGAGGCCAGCGGCGGGGTGAACGAGACGACCTTGCGGGTAATTGCCGAGACTGGCGTGGACTACATCTCGATTGGTGCCATGACCAAGGATGTGAAAGCAGTGGACCTGTCCATGCGGTTGAGCCTGTGAGCTGACCGCAGGCAATAAAAAACCGGCCATTGAGCCGGTTTTTTTGTCGTTGCCGAGGGCCTCTCGCAGCAAGCCCCAGAGGCAACGCACTGCCTTCAGGCCTTCGCATTACCTGTGGGAGCTGGCTTGCCGGCGATGGGCCGCAAAGCGGCCCCTGTGTTGCTGGATCAGAACGAGGCGTTGGCCAGGCCGTCCAGGTAACGCTCCACGTCCAGGGCCGCCATGCAGCCAGCGCCGGCCGAGGTAATGGCCTGACGGTAAACGTGGTCAGCCACGTCACCTGCAGCGAACACACCTTCAACGTTGGTGGCGGTAGCGTTGCCTTCACGGCCCCCGTTGACCACCAGGTAGCCGTCCTTGAGGGTCAGCTGGCCTTCGAACAGCGAGGTGTTCGGGGTGTGGCCAATGGCGATGAATACGCCGTCGACCTTGATTTCGTCGCTGCTGCCGTCGTTGTTCTTCAGGCGCGCACCGGTTACGCCCATGTTGTCACCCAACACTTCGTCCAGGGTGGCGTTGAGCTTGAGCTCGATCTTGCCTTCGGCCACACGGGCGTTGAGCTTGTCGACCAGGATCTTCTCCGCGCGGAAGGTCTCGCGACGGTGCACCAAGGTAACCTTGCTGGCGATGTTGGCCAGGTAAAGCGCTTCTTCCACGGCAGTGTTGCCGCCGCCAACCACCGCGACCGGCTTGTTGCGGTAGAAGAAACCGTCGCAGGTGGCGCAGGCCGAAACGCCCTTGCCCATGAAGGTTTCTTCCGACGGCAGGCCCAGGTAGCGGGCGCTGGCACCGGTGGCGATGATCAGTGCGTCGCAGGTGTATTTGCCGCTGTCACCCTGCAGGGTGAACGGCTTGTTGGCCAGGTCGACAGCATTGATATGGTCGAAGACGATTTCGGTTTCGAAACGCTCGGCGTGTTCCTGCATGCGCTGCATCAGGGCCGGGCCGGTCAGGCCGTGGGGGTCGCCCGGCCAGTTGTCAACTTCGGTGGTGGTGGTCAGCTGGCCGCCCGCCTGCATGCCGGTGATCAGCAGCGGCTTGAGGTTGGCGCGGGCAGCGTAGACTGCAGCACTGTAACCGGCAGGGCCGGAACCGAGAATGATGACGCGCGAATGACGTACTTCAGACATGTCGAACTCCTGTCGAGCCGGCGGCACGGGCCGGCATCGGTGTACCGGCTGCGCCAGCTGGAAAATTAAAACGGACCCACGCAGCACTTGGGGAAGGCTACAACGCGCAGGCCCGAAAAGCGGAAAGTTGAGCGCACTGTAGCGAGGTCGCAAAGATTAAGGAAATATCCTTAGACAATCCACCTCATAGGCACGGTCTATTCACTGATTTCATCCGTAGCCCAGCCCTGGCGCTTTTGTTACAGCCCGTGTCCCGCTTGCCAGCCACCTTTCGTCGGCGCGGCAAACTCGGTAAGGTCAGCGCGTTTTCCTTCTCTGCGGAGTCTCCCGATGCAAGCCCCTGTCCTCTCCGGCCCCCAATACCTGCGCGAAGGCCTGAAACTGGTGCTGAGCCCCAACCTGCGGTTGTTCGTGCTGCTGCCGCTGGCGGTCAACCTGCTGCTGTTCGGTGGCATGGTCTACTTCGCCGGCCACCAGTTCGGCCTGTGGCTCGATGCCCTGATGCCAACGCTGCCAGCCTGGCTGAGCTTTCTCAGCTACATACTCTGGCCGCTGTTCGTTGCCCTGCTGGTGCTGATGGTGTTCTTCACCTTCACCCTGGTGGCCAACATCATTGCCGCGCCGTTCAATGGCTTCCTGGCGGAAAAGGTCGAAGTGGTGGTGCGTGGCGAAGACACCTTCCCGGCGTTCAGCTGGGGCGAGCTGGTGGCCATGGTGCCACGCACCTTCAGCCGCGAAATGCGCAAGTTGGGCTACTTCCTGCCACGGGCCATCGGCCTGTTCATCCTGTCGCTGATCCCCGTCGTCAACGTAATCGCCGCGCCACTGTGGCTGATGTTCGGGGTATGGATGATGGCCATTCAGTACATCGACTACCCCGCGGACAACAACAAGATGAGCTGGCAGGACATGCTCGCCTGGCTGCGCAGCAAGCGCTGGCAGTCGCTGGGCTTTGGCGGCATCACCTACCTGGCACTGATGATCCCAGGGGTGAACGTGCTGATGATGCCGGCGGCGGTGGCCGGGGCCACGTTGTTCTGGGTGCGGGAGCGTAACTGACTGCCGAGGTGTACGCGCCCCTGTAGGAGCAGCCTTGTGCTGCGAAGAGGCCATTGCAGCCGAAGATAATCTTTAGCCTTACCGGCCTCTTCGCAGCACAAGGCTGCTCCTACAAGATGAGGCGGCAGCCTGAGTGATGGTGAAAGCCATTGGGTCCACCAAAAGGCAGACCAGATCTGCTCGGGGCTCTACTGCCCCAACCGGCTGGAGAACTGCCCCACCACATCCACCACCCGCTTCGCCCCGTCCTGGATCTCGACAATCACGTTGCCCGTCTCATCGGCCAGCGCCAGCCCCTGCTCGGCCTGGCGCTTGCTGGTGTCGATGATCTCCACCGCCGCCTGCGCCAGCTGCTCGTTCTGCTTCACTACCCGGGCAATTTCCTCGGTAGCGGTGCTGGTGCGCGAGGCGAGCTGGCGCACTTCGTCGGCAACCACCGCAAAGCCACGCCCTTGCTCGCCCGCGCGGGCCGCCTCAATGGCGGCGTTGAGCGCCAGCAGGTTAGTCTGCCCGGCAATGTCGCTGATAGTCTTGATGATCGAGCCAATCACCCGCGACTGTGTATCCAGCGCCTGGATGCCCTCGGCCGCCTCCTGCATCGAAGCTTCCAGGCCGCGCATCACGCTGACGGTCTGGGTGACCACATCGGTGGCCTTCTGGGCGCTGACATCAGTACCCAGCGAGGTGTTGTAGGCAACATCTGCTGCCTCGGCCACCGCCTGCTCCTGATTGACCTGGTCGGTAATCACGGTGGCAAACTTGACCACTTTGTAGAGTACGTCGTGGGCATCGAACAGCGGGTTGTACGAGGCCTCCAGCCAGACCACCCGGCCATGGGCATCGATGCGTTTGAAACGCTCGGCCACGTACTCGCCACGGCGCAGCTTGTCCCAGAAGGCCTGGTAGCCGGCCGAGTTGGCCTCCTCCGGCTCGCAGAACATGCGGTGATGCTTGCCGCGGATCTGCTCCAGGCGGTAACCAACGCTGGCCAGGAAGCGTTCGTTGGCGGTGAGGATGGTGCCGTCGAGGGCAAATTCGATAACCGCGGTAGAGCGCATCAGCGCCTTGATCAGGCTTTCGTGCTCGCGAGACGTCTCAATGGTGCGGGTCAGGTCGCTGGAGTGCAGCGTAAAGTACTTGATGCGCCCCTCGCTGTTCTTCACCGGCTGCAGGATCGACCGCAGCCAGGCTTCCTGGCCGTTGCCACGCAGCAGACGGAAGGCGCCGTTCAAATGCTCGCCACGGCTGATCGCGCTCTTCATGCGTTGGTAGAAATCCAGCGACTTCACATGAGCTGGGACGATGTCCTCGATGTTGCGTCCAAGCAATTGATCGGAACGGTAGAGCATTTCGCTCTCGAAGTTGCCGTTGACCATCTCGATCCGTCCCTGTGGGTCGAGTTGAAGTACCAGCATCTCGCTGTCGAGACTACTCTTGACCTGTTCCACGGACATCAGGTCTTCGCGCAGCTGCCGGATTTCTTGCTTGAGCTTGCTGTTGAACATCACCGCACTCCTGGAGCGCATCACCTAGTCGAATGCATCTTCATCGGCTGCCGGTTGCACCTTCTTGAGCACCGCGCAACGAAATATTCATAAAGGCAAAAGCGTCAGCGGTCAGGCGTCATCTGTACGTCACATTGCAGTCACATTGGCGCAACCCGGCAAGCGGAAACTTTTTGTCATGAATACACCCGCCCTACGCATTACCCTGGTCAGCGAAACCTTCCCACCCGAAATCAACGGCGTGGCCAACACCCTTGGCCGCCTTGGCGAAGGGCTGCGTCAGCGCGGCCATGAGGTGGAAGTGGTGCGCCCGCGCCAAGCCGGCGAAGCCCCCGTGCACAACGACCCGTACCTGATGCTCTGCCGTGGCTGGGCGCTGCCTGGTTACCCCGGTTTGCAGTGGGGCGAGGTGTCGATGCACAAGTTGTTGCGCCGCTGGCGGCGGCAGCGCCCGGATGTGCTGTACATCGCCACCGAGGGGCCGCTGGGGCTCAGCGCACTGCGCGCGGCCAGGCGCCTGGGAATCGCGGTCGTCAGCGGCTTCCACACCAACTTCCCGCAGTACTCCGGCCAGTACGGCCTGGGTTTGCTGGCACGCCTGCTCACCCACTACCTGCGCTGGTTCCATCGGCGCACGGCAATCACCCTGGTGCCCAGTGTCAGCCAGCGCCTGGAGCTTGAGCGACGTGGTTTCGAGCGCCTGGAGCTGCTCGCACGGGGTGTCGATGCCTGCCTGTTCAACCCGGCCCGGCGCAGCCAGGCGTTGCGCGAAAGCTGGGGGCTCGGCCCGGACGATCTCGCCGTGCTGCATGTCGGGCGGCTGGCGGTGGAAAAGAACCTTGGCTTGCTGCGGCCTTGCCTTGAGGCACTGCAGACGACTTATCCACAGAAGCGCCTTCGCCTGATCATGGTGGGTGACGGCCCTCAGCGCGCCGCCCTCCAACAGCAGATGCCGAATGCCATGTTCTGCGGCGCCCAGCGCGCAGAGGTGCTGGCCGAGCATTACGCCAGCGGTGACCTGTTCCTGTTCCCGAGCCTGACCGAAACGTTTGGCAATGTGGTGCTCGAAGCCATGGCTTCGGGGTTGGCGGTGGTTGCCTATGACGAGGCGGCGGCTGCGCAGCATATTCGCCATGGCCACAGCGGAGCGCTGGCCATGCCGGGGGACCAGGCGGCGTTTGTCGATGCGGCTTGCTGGCTGCTGGAGGAAGAGGAAACCTTGCGCCGGGTGCGCCTGAATGCGCGGCAGCATGCCAGCCGTCAAGGTTGGCCGGCGATTGTCGAAGAATTTGAGGGGTACCTGTGCAACGCTTGCAGGCAACCAGGTGTTGCGGCTGGGCGTTCTGCGCCATTTTTGCAGCGCCTGTGAGATCGAGCGCCGCCCGCGCGGCGCATCGCGAGCTAAGCTCGCTCCTACATCAGTTTCGGGCCAATTATTCCTGGTGGATTTGCGCGCGACCCCGTTGGCGCACGGCTCGATTCCGCGCCCTGCTGACAAGGCGATCGCGCGCGACTGGTACAGGAT
>Ga0308157_10001161_pt1 | contig 60254 bp, 41 predicted proteins | sample PhyBR1_FD_201035 | JGI IMG/M metagenome (GOLD analysis project Ga0308157, IMG submission 201035) | Phyllosphere microbial communities from UC Gill Tract Community Farm, Albany, California, United States - DLSLB.R1 | ecosystem: Host-associated > Plants > Phyllosphere > Unclassified | place: USA... | reverse complement strand
GTGGAGAAGCCCGGCACCCACCTGGCCGTGGCCCTGAAAGCGGCTAGCCTCAGCCGCTCGCAAACCTTCCAGACTATCGAGGTGCGCACCGCGCCCAAGGCCCAGGTGACGCTAGCCATCGTCGATGAGGGCATTTTGCAGCGCAAGGACTACCGCACGCCCGACCCCTACGGCTACTTCTACCAGAAGCGGGCGCTCGAAGTGAGCGCCTTCGACATCTACCCCTTCCTGCTGCCCGAGCTGGGCACCAGCAGCAGCGGCGGCGATGCGGCCGACCTGGCCCGCCGCACCTCGCCCGTGCCCAGCCGCCGCGTGAAACTCGTGGCCAAGTGGAGCGGCCTGCTCACCGCCGATGCCAGTGGCCTCGTGCGCTACAAGGTGCGCGTGCCGCAGTTCAGCGGGGCGCTGCGCGTGATGGCCGTGGCCTACAAAGACGATGCCTTCGGCAACGCTGAGCAGACCATGAAGGTGGCTGACCCGGTGGTGATTAGCACGGCGCTGCCGCGCTTCGCTAGCCCCGGCGACACGCTGGATGTGCCGGTGACGCTGACGAATACAACCAGCAAGACTATAGCAGGCTTATTTGTTGCCGAAGTTGAAGGCAAACCGCTGACATTGCCCATAAATGCAGGAGCAAAAACCGCACTCGGGTCAACACAAAATCCGAAGTTTGGCAAAAAGGTGAACCTACCGCCCAATGCTGAATTTCAAGTCAAATTTCCGGTTGTTGCTACAAATAATATCGGTAATGCGAAGGTTATTGTCACAGTCAGAATAGGTAGTGGTTATGCCCAGGTTCTAAACACCGAACTAATTGAACTACCCATCCGCCCCGCCGCGCCGCTCGAAAAGCGCACTGGCAGCGGCGAAGTCACGGCCGGCGCGCCCGCCACGCTCAACCTGCGCACCGACTTCCTGCCTACTGGCCAGCGCTCACGGCTGATGCTGAGCCGCTCGCCGCTCACACAGTTTTCCAAAGACCTGAGCTACCTGCTCGAATACCCCTACGGCTGCCTGGAGCAAACCGTGTCGGCCGCATTTCCCCAGCTGTACTTCGGCGACCTCGCTACTACGCTGCGCCAGAAAACGGGGGCTAGCGCCAAGGCGCAGCGCTACAACCCCAACTACAACGTGCAGGAGGCCATCCGTAAAATAGAGGCGATGCAGCTCTACAATGGCAGCCTCAGCTACTGGCCGGGCGGCGACTACGACAATTGGTGGGCCACCGCCTACGCCGCCCATTTCCTGCTCGAAGCCAAGCAGGCCGGCTTCGCCGTGAACCAGAGCACCCTCGATAAGGTACTGCGCTACTTGCAGTTCCGTCTCAAGAAGCGCGAAACCGAGCCCTACCAGTATTTCACGGCCGAGGGGCTAGCCCGCCAGCGCACCATTGCCAAGCGCGAAATCACCTACTCGCTCTACGTGCTGGCCCTCTCCGGCCGCCAGGATGCCGTGGCCCTCAACTACTACAAGGCCAACCGCCCGCTGCTCACGCCCGATGCCCGCTTCCTGCTAGCCTGCACTTATGCGCTGGGCGGCCAGCAGCGGGCCTTCCGCGAGGTGCTGCCCACGCAGTTTACGCCCAAGAAAGCGCCCCGCGAGCTGGGCGACTCGTTCGCCTCGCCCATCCGCGACGAGGCGCTGGCCCTCAACGCCTTGCTCGAAGCCGACCCCACCAATCCGCAGGTCAACAGCATCGCCCGGCAGCTGAGCCGGCAGGTGCGCGCCGCTGGCTACCTCAACACGCAGGAGCGCGCCTTTGCGCTGCTGGCGCTGGGTAAAATTGCCCGCAAGAGCCAGGCCAGCACCGTCACTGCCACCATTTCGGCGGGCGGCAAACAGCTGGGCAAGTTTAATGGCAAAGACATTACGGTGAATAATGTAGCCAACTACCAGCTGCTGCTCAAGGCCAGCGGCGCGGGCGCGCTCTATTACTTCTGGGAGGCCGAGGGCATCTCGGCCGGCGGCCGGGTGCGCGAGGAAGACAGCTACCTCAAAGTGCGCCGTCAGTTCCTGACCCGCACCGGGCAGCCGGTAGGCGCGGCCAGCTTCCGGCAGAACGACTTAGTGGTGGTGAAGCTCACTATCCAGGCCGCCGCCGCGGCGGGCGAAGTCAAGAACGTAGCCATTACCGACCTGCTACCAGCCGGCCTCGAAATCGAAAACCCCCGCCTGGGCGCGACCCGCGAAATCGGCTTTGTGGCCAACGCCGACCAGCCCGACTACCTCGATGTGCGCGACGACCGCCTCAACCTCTTCACCACCGCCACGCCCAAGCCCAAGACTTTTTATTACCTGGCTAGGGCCGTGAGCAAGGGCACCTTCAAGCTCGGCCCAGTGAGCGCCGATGCCATGTACAACGCCGAATACCACTCGTACAATGGGGCCGGCACGGTGCGGATTCGCTAGGGCAAACTATCTTGGGGCAAGTGCCCTACTGATAGCGCGGCGGGCCACTAGCCCGCCGCGCGCCCCTACCCGATGCCCGATACCCCTAGCCACGCAGAGCCCCAGACCCTAGCCGCTGCTACCGACGAGCTGCACGCCCTGCGGGCGCAGGTGGCCCGGCTTGAGCACCAGCTGCACGCCGAACAGGAGGCGCAGCAATTGCACATCGCGGCCCTGAACCAGGCCCGCCTGGCCGCCGAGGAATCGGCCCAGGCCAAAGAATCTTTTCTGGCTAATATGAGCCACGAGATTCGCACGCCCCTCAACGGTATTATCGGGCTAGCCCGGCTGCTGCTGCGCACCGACCAACCGACCAGCTATCCCGACCACCTCGACAGTATTCTGACGAGCGCTGAGGGCCTGCTGGGCATTATCAACGACATCCTCGACTTTGCCAAAATCGAGTCGGGCACTCTCGACCTGGAGGCTGCACCCTTTTCGGTAGAAGCCGCCGTGCAGCGCGCCGCCAAAACGCTGGCGTTCCAGGCACAGGCCAAGGGCTTGCAGCTGCACGTGCGCCTGCCAGCTGCGCCGCTGCCCGTGGTGATAGGCGATGCCAGCCGCCTGGGCCAGGTGCTGCTCAACCTACTCACCAATGCCATCAAGTTTACCCCGGCCGGCGAGGTTACGGCCTCGGTCGATGTGGGCCACTACGCCGGCGGGCAGGTGCACCTGGAGTTTTGCGTGGCCGACACGGGCATCGGTATTGCGCCCGACAAGTTTGCCCGCATCTTCCAGAGCTTCGCCCAGGCTAGTAGCAGTACTACCCGGCTGTATGGCGGCACGGGGCTAGGGCTAGCCATCTGCCAGCGGCTGGTGGAGCTTCAGGGCGGGCGCATCTGGCTCGATAGCCAGCCAGAACGTGGCAGCCGGTTTTTCTTCAGTCTGCCGTTTAGCGTGAGCGAGGAGGCGCCGGTAGTGGCCGAGCTGGCGCCCGTGGTGCCGGGCCTGCTGCGCGGCCTGCGGGTGCTGCTGGTTGAGGACAACGCCGTGAACACCCTGCTAGCCTGCTCGTTGCTGCAAACCTGGCAGGTGAGCACCGAGGTAGCGGCCGACGGCGAACAGGCCCTGGCCCTAGCCCTGGCCACGGCCTACGACGTTATTTTAATGGATATTCAAATGCCGCGCCTCGATGGGCTGGCGGCCACGGCCCAGCTGCGCGCCGCGCCCGGCCCCAACCAGCGGCAGCCTATCATCGCCCTCACAGCCAATGCGTTGCATAATGAGGTTGCCACCTATGGCCCGGCCGGCTTCACCGACTGGCTCGTGAAACCTTACCACGAAAACTCGCTCTACCTGGCCTTGGCCTACGCCAGCGGGCGGGCCACGCGGCCGGCCGCGCCAACTGCTGCGCCGGCCGCCGCACCCAGCTACGGCTTCGCGGGCCTGGGTAAGCTGGCTAACGATGCCACGTTTATCCGCAAGATGCAGCAGCTTTTTATCGACACTGTGCCGGTGCAGCTAGGGGGGCTGGAGGCAGCCGTGGCTAGCCATGATTGGGAGGCCGCCCGCCAGGTTAGCCACAGTCTGAAATCAACCTACGGCAACCTCCAGATTGAGGAAGCGGTGCACTATGTGAAGAAAATCGAGGAAATTTTGAAAAAAAATCCGACTAGCGGTAGTCTTCTAAACTTACTACGAACTCTGCGTTTGCTCACTGCGCGAATGGTTGAGGTTTTTGAGAAGAGTCTGAGGCAGTCAGCCGTGCCATAAACTGCGCCTGCAGCTTATACGTCACTATTTTAAGGATAATTGTCACTTTACCGCAATGTTGCGGGGTGCCGGCTAACTGCTGCAATACAGCACTTGGCCGGCATTTTTTTGTACAATTTTGCTACACTAGTAACCTCGACCATTAGTTGTATTTTATTGATTTCTCAGTTACCAAGAATGCACTAGCAACGTATCTTCCATTTCATAACTACTGGCAGCTAGCACTGTACAACTTTTGTTTACTTCCCCAGCCCCCGTGGCTGGTGGTGGCAAACCAATTTGCAAGTCCTGCCAATGCCTGTTTCCCACCCCCCTCGCACTGCTGTGTCCTTTTGAATTGCTGCCTTTTCGGTGGCCCGATAGCTTAGTGGCTTGGCTAAACCAACCATTGACAACGGCCAGGGCCTTGATTCTCAAGTACGTTAAGCCCAGCTTGCCGCGCTGCTTTTTCTTACCTCAAATAACCGATTTGGGGCGCCTGCCTTCCACTCTACTTGCCGCTTCTGCCTCCCTCATGCTTCACTTCTATGTTCAATCTTAAGAAAACGCTGCTCATTATTGATGACGAGCCGGCTATCCGGCTGATTTTGGAACACTACTTCGCCAGCGAGTACGAGGTGGTGCTCACGGCCAATGGCCAGGAAGCGCTGGACTGGCTACACCAGGGCCACTACGCCGATGCTATTGTGGCCGACTACGAGATGCCTGTGCTCAACGGCCTCGACTTTATTCGGGAGCTGCGTGCGCTGCCAGCTCATGAGAGCGTGCCGCTGCTCATCCTGTCGGCTACCGACGAAACCAGCAAAAAAATTATCTGCCTCAAGGCGGGCGCCGACGACTACCTCGTGAAGCCTTTCAACCCAGAAGAACTGGAAATCCGAATTCAGAAAGTACTAGGCCGCGTAAGCGTCTAGTTAATACCCTATTATCACTTCGCACTCTACCTACCCTTTCATGGAAGCAACTATAAACAACCGTGCCCTGCCGGGCAGCTATCCCGCACCCCAGCTACCCAAGTGGCTGCTGCGCCCCACCAAATTACCTTTATCCTCGAAGCAGCCGGCGGCATCCCGGGTGCGGGCCTTTGCCATGCCGCCGAGCAAGCGCTTGTTCGACATCGTGTTTGCCGGGCTAGTCCTGCTGGTATTGCTACCGCTGTTTGCTATCGTATCGCTGCTTATCTGGCTGGAATCGCCGGGCCCCGTCTTTTACTACTCCTACCGCGTCGGGACCAACTACCGCGTGTTCCGGTTCTGGAAATTTCGCTCGATGCGCCCTAATGCCGACCAGCAGCTGGCGGCCATGAAGAGCCACAACCAATACCAGCCAGCCGCCGCTACTCACGCAGCCAGCACTTGCGCCTGCGGAGGAGAATGCCAGGGTCAACTTATTGATAAACATGGCCAATTGGTGTGCGAGCGCCAGCATCAGCTAGCCCGGCGGGCTAGTGAGGAGGCCACGTTCATCAAGATTGTGAACGACCCACGGGTAACGCGCATCGGCACCTTCCTGCGCAACACGAGCATTGATGAGTTGCCCCAACTGTTCAACGTACTGCGCGGCGATATGTCGATAGTAGGCAACCGCCCGCTGCCCCTTTACGAGGCTGAGAAACTGACTACCGACCAATTTGCTGCCCGCTTTCTGGCTCCGGCTGGCATCACGGGCCTGTGGCAGGTGAGCAAGCGCGGCGGCAAAGGCCCCATGTCGGCCGACGAGCGCAAGGGTCTTGACGTGCAGTACGCCCACAACTACTCGCTGCAAAAAGACTTAAAAATTCTATTAAAGACGGTACCGGCGCTATTTCAGCAGGAGAACGTTTAATGAAAGCCATTTTATTTGCGCTCCTGCCCCTGGGCGCGGTCTTACCAGGCCGCGCCCAAGTGGCGTATACTGAGGCCCAGGCCATGCCTACGGCCCAGGCTACCCCTCCTGATAATAACCTGCGCCTGTTTTTCAGCGCTCCCGAATTAGTGCTGCCCAAGCTTTACGAAGCGGCTATTGTGCATTCGGGCGAGATATCGCGGCTCGATGCCTCACGCAGCGTGGCCGAGTCCGATGTGAAGCTGGCCCGCAAGCGCTTGCTGAATATGCTTGCGCTCACCGGCAGCTACAGCTACGGCACGCTACCTTACTTTGCTACGGCCGAAACAACGGCAGGGCCGGTTTCGCCGGTGTATCAGGCTAACCCCTTCAACCTGGGTGCGCGGGCGCAGTTTTCAGTAGGTGCGGGCTTAGTGCTGCCCATTGACCTACTGGCCACCCGCCGCACCACCATCGACCGGCAAAATGCGGTGGTGGACCAGGCCGTGGCCCAGCGCCGTACTCAGGAAGCGGCTATCCGCCAAATGGTTATTGTGCAGTACCAAGCTCTGGCGCTCGCTCGGGCCACCCAGCAAAATGCTCAGGATGCGCTGCAATCGGCCAACGTGAGCAAGCAGATTGCCGACCGCCGCTTCAAGCAGGGCGAGATTCAGGTCGATGACCAAATGGCGGCCATGGACTACTATAGCAAGGCTCAGCTCGGCTACGAGGAGGCCCGCAACAAGTACCAGACCGCTCAGCTGCTGCTCGAAGACATCATCGGGATGCCCATCACTTCTATTTCAATCGCCGCTAAATGAACGCCCAAGAACTTGTGCGCCGGCTGCTCCGGCACTGGCCCCTTCTGGTACTCGTGCCGCTGACTACGGCCGCGTCGATTTTCTTCTTTTCCCGCTTTCAGGACAAGAAGTATGAATCGGACACGGTGCTGTATACGGGCATTGCCTCGGGCTTTAAAATTGAGGGTGGCAACAACGAAAGCGGCCAGGGTTGGCAGGCCACGGCCACGGCCTTCGACAACCTGCTCTCGCTCATCAACTCGCGCGACACCCGCGAGGAAGTGTCGCTGCGCCTGCTAGCCTGGCGCCTGCAAGAGGAAGCCACCAACCCGGCACCCGCCGCGGTAGCCCCCACCAGCGGCGTGCTGGGCACGATGCAAACCAAGCTGGCCGACAAAAAGAAAACGCCGTTTGACATCCTCATTACGCCTTCCCTCAAAGCCCAGCTTACCGGCGCCACCCTCGACGCCACCACCCAGCGCGTGCTGGCCGCCTACCAGGCCGGCCCCGCTAGCCCCGTGTACAAGCTGGTGAACTCGAAGGACCCGTTATTCTCGGAAAATGCGCTGCTGACTATCAACGCGGCGCGGGTGAAGGACAGCGACTTACTGCGCATTGACTACGCGGCCAAAGACCCGCTGCTGTGCGAGAAGACGCTGGAAATTCTAACCCAGGTATTCATCCGCAAGCACAAGGAGCTGTTTACGGGTCAGAATGAGTCGGTTATTACTTACTTCACGCAGTCGGTGCAGAAGGCGGCTGACCGCCTGCGCGAGGCTGAGCAGCGCCTGCTAGCCTTCCACGAGAAGCACAACATCGTGGACTACGACAAGCAGATTCTCTCCTCAACTGATGAGAAGCAGGCCGCGGCCGACAAGTACGCCCAACTCGAAATGCAGTACGCTGGTGCGTCGTCGACCCTGAAATCAGTGGAAGGCAGCCTGAGCAAGCGCGGCGACTCGAACCTGAAAAGCCAGGAGATTATTCGGCTGCGCAACCGCCTTTCGGAGCTGAACAACCAGGCTTCGGAGCTTGAAATTATGCAGCAGGCCCAGCCCAGCCAAAGCACTGCCGCCCGGTTAGCCAGCGTGAAGCAAGAAGCCGCCGGGCTCGATAAAAAGATTGGTGAAACGGTGAGCAGCTACTACAGCGACTCGCACGCCAGCCACGGCGTGGCCGTGAAGGACCTGGTGAGCGACTACTCGAAGAACAACCTGCAAGTCGAAGACCTCAAAAGCCAGCTGGGCCTGATGCGCCGCCAGCGGGAGCTGGCTGCCGGCCAATACAACCAGCTGGTGCCGCTAGGGGCTGAAATTCGCAAAATCCGCCGCGAGGTAGAAGTAGCCGAGAAAGAATATCTCGCCCAGATGGAAGGCCTCAAGCAAAGCAAACTCTCGCAGCAAAACGGCATCATGGCCTCGCAGCTGCGCGTGGTTGACCCGCCCTACCTGCCCACGCAGGCTAGCGGCTCGAAGCTTATGCTGCTGCTGATTGGCGGTTTCATGGGCGCCTTTTTGCTGACTGGCGCCGGCGTAGCCGCCACTGGCCTGCTCAACACCACGCTGCAAAGCCCGGCCTACGCGGCTAGGGTCACCACCTTCCCGGTGGCGGGCGTAATGCCCAAAATCACGGCTCCCGATGCTTTGCAGCTCGACCGCGCCAAGCGCGCCGAAGACCATTTGGCCCGGCAGCTGCTGCTCAAGTTTCAGCAGCCGCGGCCGGCGGGGCGGCCCTATACTATTGGGGTGCTCAGCAGCCAGGGTGGCGAGGGCAAAACGGCGGTGTGCGCTAGTCTGGCGGCCAGTTTGCGCGAGCTGCACCTCAACACGTTTAGTCTTTACCCCGACGACCATTCGTTTCAGATTATTCCCAGCGACGACACGCTGCTCTACTCGCCCCTCGCGGCACTGGCACCCGGCGTATCAGTGGCCGACCTTACCGGCGACGGGCTAGCCGCTGATTCGGTAGTCATCATTGAGTTTCCGCCGGTGCTCGAAACGGCTTACCCGGCCTCGCTGCTGCAAGACCTCGACCTAGTACTGGTGGCTGTGCGCGCCGACCGCGCCTGGCAGCCCGCCGACCGCACAGTGTTCAAAAACATTCAGTCGGTAACCAAGGCGCCGATTGAGCTAGTGCTCAACGGCGTGCTGCCCGAGTACGTGACCGAGTTTATCGGGGCTCGCCTGCGGCCAGTAGCTACACCTTACCGCCCGGCTTTGCCAGCGGCGCCCAAGCAAGCGCTCCTCAACTCATAGGCTATCAGCCGCGAGCCCGGGTGGCAGACCAGCCCGCTTCTCAATCGTGCGCCCGGACTCTCAGAGTTCGGGCTACTAACCAGATTACATGCTTCCGCTTCCCGTTTTTCAAACCCGCACCAACACGCCGCTGCTCGTAGCCGGGCTGCTGCTAGCCGTGTTCGTAGGCTGGCTCACGGCTAGCCAGGGCATGGTGGTGCCGGGGCTGCTGCTGGCAGTGGCGGTAGCGATGCCACTGCTGATTGGGATATTTCTGGAACCGCGCTTGGGCATCATTGCCCTCATTGGCTACTGCTTTTTGCTGTTTTTTATTTCGCGGCTGGTGGGCGGTAGCATTCCCTATGGCATGGCTGTTGATGGACTGCTGGTTATCATCTGGATAGCGCTGACTTTTCATCACCAGCGCTATGATTGGAGCTACGTGCAGAACGACCTATGCCTGCTCAGCGTGGTGTGGTTTGGGGTAAACGTGCTCGAAATCGTAAACCCCGGGGCTAGCCTCTTGGGCTGGTACCAGGAGATGCGCAGTACCACGCTCTACTGGGTGCTACTGGTGCCGCTGGCGTTTTTGCTGTTTAACAAAAAGCGCGACCTCAATCTGTTCTTCTACCTCATCATCGGCCTGTCGGTGCTGGGCGCGCTCAATGGCTTGAAGCAGCTCTATATCGGCCCTTCGGCCGGCGAGCAGTTGTTCTTGAATGAGAATGCCAAGACCCATTTGCTTTGGGGCAAGCTGCGGGTATTTTCGTTCTACAGCGACGCGGGCCAGTTTGGAGCAGCGCAGGCGCACATTGCGCTGATTGCTGGTATTCTGGCGCTAGGCCCTTTCAAACTCTGGAAGAAGGCCCTGCTGGCTGCGGCAGCGGGCTTGCTCATCGTGGGCATGCTCATTTCGGGCACGCGGGGGTCGCTCTTCGCCCTCATGGCGGGCGTAGCGGTGGCACTGCTCATCAGCAAAAACATCAAGGCCTTCCTGCTCGGGTCGATGGTAGCGGTGGCAGCTTTTGGGGTGCTGAAGTACACCAAAATCGGCGACAGCAACTATAACATTTACCGGATGCGCACGGCCCTCGACCCCACCGATGCCTCGCTCAATGTGCGCCTCACCAACCAGCTGCGGCTAGCCGACTACCTGCGCGACCGACCCTTTGGCGGTGGCGTGGGCACTATTGGCAACTCGGGCATTCACTACAACGAGGGCACCGTGCTGGCCTCCATTCCGCCCGATAGCTACTGGGTGAAGGTGTGGGCTATGTACGGCGTAGTGGGCCTCGCCATCTGGATGGGCATCATGTCCTACATCCTGGGCAAGTGCGGCGGCATTGTCTGGAACATCCGCGACCCGGCCCTCAAGACCAAGCTCATTGCCCTCACGGCGGGCTTTGCGGGCAGCTTTTTCTGTAGCTACGGCAACGAGGTCATCAATTTCATGCCCTCGGCGCTGGTCGTGTACCTATCCTGGGTTTTCGTTTTTCTGGGCCCGCGCCTCGACGCGCCTGCCTTAGAACCAACTACTTCGCGCTCATGAGCCTACCGCTAGTCTCCGTTATTTCTATCAACTACAACCAGGCGCGGGTGACGTGCGATATGGTGGCTTCGCTGCGCCGTATCACCTACCCTAACCTGGAAATCATTGTGGTTGATAACGCCTCGCCTTCCGATAACCCCGACATTATTAAGGAGGAATATCCGGAGGTGAACCTCATCAAGTCGACCGAAAACCTGGGTTTTGCGGGCGGCAATAACTTAGGCATCTCGCAGGCGAAGGGTGAGTACCTGCTTTTCTTGAACAACGACACCGAGGTGGAGCCCGATTTTCTGGAGCCGCTGGTCGAGCTGTTCGAGCGTAATCCCAAGGCTGGCATTGCCTCGCCCAAAATCAAGTACTTCGACGGCGAGCACCTAATCCAGTACGCCGGCTCGCGCGGCATCAACCCCTGGACGGGCCGCAGCATCACCATCGGCCACCTCGAAGCCGACCACGGCCAGCACAACACTTCGGCTCCCACGGCCCTAGCCGACGGCGCTGCTATGCTGGTGCCCCGCCGCGTGCTCGAAGCCGTGGGCCTCATGCCCGAGTTGTATTTCCTGTACTATGAGGAGCTAGACTGGTGCGAGCGCATCAAAAATGCGGGCTTTACCTGCCACTACGTGGCTAATTCCACGATTTACCACAAGGAGTCGGTGTCGGTGGGCAAGTCGTCGGTGCTGAAGACCTACTACATGAACCGCAACCGGCTGCTGTTCATCCGGCGCAACAGCCGGGGCTGGGCGCGCCTCACGAGCACGCTGGTATTTGTGGGCGCCGCCTTGCCCAAGCTGGCACTGCGCCATGCTAGCCAGCGCGAGTGGCCCCACCTGCGCGCGCTAGGCCGCGGCCTCCGCTGGAACCTGCAGCACGCCAGCGGCTTGCAATAACCCTTCGCTTTTATGACCCTAGTATTATCCATCCTCAGCGGGCTGCTATATACCCTAGCCGCCTATCTGCTGCTGAACTGCCTCTACCTACTGTTTTTTGCAGTGGCCGGGCATCGGCGCGCCCGGCCACTGCCGGCTACGGCTCCCGGTGCTGAAGCGCGCCGCATCTGCGTGCTCATGCCCGTGTATAAGGAGGATGCCGTGATTCTGGAAACCAGCCAGGCCGCGCTAGCTCAGCAGTACACCGGTGCTTTTCAGGTAACAGTTATTGCCGACGGATTGCAGCCGGCCACGGTACAGACCATGCGCAGCCAGGGCATTGGGGTAGTCGAGGTTCAGTTTGAGCGCAGCACTAAGGGCAAGGCGCTGCTGCAGGCGCTGTCGGTGCTGCCTGCCAATGCCTTCGACATTGCCGTGGTGCTCGACGCCGACAACGTGATGGGCCGGGGCTTTCTCAATGCCGTAAACCAGGCCTTTGCTGCCGGCTACCGCGTGGTGCAAGCCCACCGCACGGCCAAAAACCAGGGCACCGCCTTCGCTCTACTCGATACCTGCAACGAAGAAATCAACAACCACATTTACCGCAAGGGGCCGTTCGCAGTAGGCTTGTCGTCGGCGCTCATCGGCTCGGGCATGGCCTTCGAGTATGGCTACCTGCAGCGCCTGCTCACGGGCATTGGCGAAACGGTGGGCGAGGACAAGGAACTGGATTTCCGCATTGCCCGCGACCAACAGAAAATCTGCTACCTCGACGACGTGTACGTCTACGATGAGAAGATTGAGAACGCGCAGGTGTTCACCCAGCAGCGCACGCGCTGGCTAGCCTCTCAGTGGGAATTCTTGAAGAAGTACGCTGGCGAAGGTATTCCGGCGCTGATGCGCGGCAACGTCGAGTTTTTCAACAAAGTGGTGCAGGCATTTCTGGTGCCGCGCACGCTGCTACTCGCCTTGCTCGGGCTACTAGTAGGTGCCTCGTCGGTGAGCTGGCTGCTGGGCCTACGGGTAGGGCCCTCGCCGCTGGTATGGGTGGGGCTGCTAGCCACGCTGTCCGCTACGCTGCTGCTAGCGCTGCCTGCGCGCCTCTACAACCGCCAGGTGCTGGCCGCAGTACTGCGCTTGCCCTATGCCATCTGGTGCATGTGCCTGGCGCTGCTGCGCATTCGCCGCACCAAAACCTCCTTTCTGGCTACGCCGCACAAGGCGGGCACCGCCTTCCAACTCGACAACTAACCCTATGCCTTTCGCCCTCATTGCCGCACCCGTTTTGCTTTGCTTGGCCCTGGGCATCATCAGTGGTCTGCGCGCCGAGCGCAAGCTGCGGCCCTAGCCTACTGGGCTTGGGCTACCACTCTCTCTTCCTTTTGAAAAGAAGCTTATGCACTACTTTCAATACGCTTGCTGGGCACTGCTAGCCCTGGTTTTTTACACATACTTCGGCTATGCTATAGTAGCGTGGCTGTGGGCCAAAGCCAAAGGCCTGGGCCGCCCAGCCGGACCGATGCAGGCCTTTGAGCCGCCCGTCACCCTCGTGGTACCGGCCTACAACGAAGCCGGCATCCTGGACGAGAAAGTAGCCAACTCGCTCGCCCTCGACTACCCGGCCGACAAGCTGCACCTCCTCTTCATTACCGATGGCTCGACCGACCATTCGGGCCAGGTGCTAGCCAGCTACCCGCGCGTCGAGCACCTGCATTCGGCTAAGCGCGCCGGTAAGTCGATGGCCGAAAACCGGGCCATGGAGTTCGTAAAAACGCCCTACGTGGTGTTTACCGACTGCAACACCATGCTCAACCCCGGGGCTGTGCGCGAGCTGGTGAAGCATTACCAAGACCCCAAGGTAGGCGCAGTGTCGGGCGAAAAGAAAATCCGCCCCCAAACCTCGGCGCCCGGCGCTGGCGAAGGTATCTACTGGAAATACGAGTCGCTGCTCAAGCGCTGCGATTCGCAGATATACAGCCTGATGGGCGCAGCCGGCGAGCTGGTTTCGTTCCGCTCCGACTTGTTTGCCCCGCTCGAAGCCGATACTATTCTTGACGATTTTGTGCAGTCGCTGCGCATTGTGGGCCAGGGCTACCGCGTGGTGTACGAGCCGCTAGCCTACGCCACCGAAGATGCCTCGGCTAGCCTGCCCGAGGAGATGGAGCGCAAAATCCGCATCTGCGCGGGTGGCTGGCAGTCGATGACCCGCCTGCCGCAGTTGCTCAACCCGTTTCGGCAGCCGGTGGTCACGTTCCTCTACGTGTCGCACCGCGTGCTGCGCTGGAGCCTGGCGCCGCTGGCGCTCGCCCTGCTCTTGCCGCTGAGCTTGCTACTGGCTTTTACTACTACTGGGCTAGCCTCGGCCTTTTATAGCCTGCTACTGGCTGGGCAGTTAGCCCTGTACTCGGCCGCGTGGCTAGGGTGGCAGCAGGCCGCGCGCACTGGCCGCACCGCCAAGCCGCTCGTGATACCGCTGTTTTTCAGCATGATGAACCTAGCCGTATTCCTAGGCTTTGGCCGCTGGATACGCAAAGCCCAGCCCGCCGCCTGGGCCAAGGCTACCCGCCAGCCCACCGTAGCGGGGGCCGTGGCCGGCGCGGCCTAAGCTACCGCTATCCTATCCTGCTTCCTACTTCACACTTCCCTACGCTATGAAAATCGCTCACTTACTGATGGTGCATAAAAACCCCGAACAGCTCGGGCGTTTGCTCTCGGCGTTGCAACATGAGGACTTCTATTTTTTCATTCACCTCGATAGCAAGTGCGATTTCAAGGACTATGAGCACTTGGCCGACCGGCCGCGCGTGCAGTTCACGCCCCGGCGCTTTGCCGTGCGCTGGGCTTCGTACCGCTTCACCAAGGCCATTCTGGAGTGCACCCGCGACATTCTAAACAGCGGACAAAGCTTTGATTTCATTAACCTGCTGAGCGGGCAAGACTACCCGCTCAAGCCGGCGGCCACCATCCACGACTTTTTTGCCCGGCACAAGGGCTACTCGTTTTTGTCGTTTGAGGGCGAAGACTCGGCTTGGTGGCAGCACGCCAAGAGCCGCATCGAGAAGTACCACTCGACTTACTTTAAGTTTAAAGGCCAGTATGCGTTGCAGCGGCTCGTGAACCTGGTGCTGCCGCGGCGCCGGTTTCCGCTGCCCTATGCGCTATACGGCGGCTCCGATGGGTCGTGGTGGACGCTCGACGCGGCCTGCGCCAGCTACCTCGTTAAGTTTATGGACGAGCACCCCAAGCTGCGCTGGTTTAGCATGTTTACCTGGGGCTCCGACGAGTTTTTGATTGCCACGGTGCTCATGAACTCCACGTTCAAGAGCAGCATCATCAACGAAAACTACCGGTACATCGATTGGTCGGAGGGCGGGGCCAACCCCAAGCTGCTGACCGCCGACGACTTTCCAAAGCTAGCCCACGCCCACAAGCTCTTCGCCCGCAAGTTTGACGCCGACCATGACCAACGCGTACTCAACCTCTTGGACGACTGGCTGGTGCGCGCCCGCCCTCACACTGTAGCCGCTGGCTAGCCCTCTCCTTTCTCTACCTCTAGCTATGGCAACACTCATCACTGGCCGCGACATCGTCGTGGTAGGGCAACAGCCCTGGGACACCGCGCTGGGCAGCAACTGTAAAGACATTGCCCGCGAGTTTAGCCGCCACAACCGCGTGCTGTACGTGAACTCGCCGCTCGACCGCAACACCGTGCTGCGCCACCGCCACGACCCGGCCGTGCAGGCCCGGCTAGCCGTGCAGCGCGGCGAAGCCAGCAGCCTACAAGCCGTGGCTCCCAACCTGTGGGTGCTCTCGCCGGGCGCCGTGCTCGAATCCATCAACTGGCTGCCCGTGGGCCGGCTGCACTCCTGGGCCAATAAGCTGAATAATAAGCGCTTCGCCCAGGCCATCCGCCAGGGGCTCACGCAGCTCAACTTTCAGGACTTCGTACTCTTCAACGACAACGACATCTTTCGCAGCTTTCACCTCAAAGAGCTGCTAGCCCCCGAGGTGAGCGTGTACTACTCGCGCGACTTTGTGGTGGCCGGTGGCTACTGGCGCAAGCACGGCCTCAAGCTGGAGCCCGCCCTCATTGCCAAAAGCGACGTGTGCGTGGCCAACTCGAGCTACCTAGCCGACTACTGCCGCCTCTACAACCCGCAGGCCCACGACGTGGGCCAGGGCTGCGATGCCTTGGTTGAAGCCCCGGCTGGCGCCCTGGCCCCGGCCGATGTGCGCCACCTGCCCGGCCCGGTGGTGGGCTACGTAGGTGCCCTCACCAGCGCCCGCCTCGACCTGGAGGTGCTGCGCTACCTCAGCACTCAGCGCCCGCAGTGGAGCATTGTGCTGGTCGGCCCCGAAGATGACACCTTCAAAGCCAGTGACTTGCACAAACAGCCCAATGTGCATTTTCTGGGGGCCAAGCCCACCGCCGAACTGGCTAGCTACGTGCAGGCCTTCGACGTATGCCTAAACCCGCAAGCCGTGAACCTGTTGACGGTGGGCAACTACCCGCGCAAAATCGATGAATACCTGGCCCTGGGCAAGCCTGTAGTGGCTACCCGCACCGAGGCCATGCGTAGCTTTGAGCAGCATACCTACCTGGCCGAAAGCAAGGAAGAGTACCTCACCCTCATCGAGCGGGCGCTGGCCGAAGACGACCCTAGCCGGCAGCAGCAGCGCCGCGCCTTTGCTGCTACCCACACCTGGGAAAACAGCGTGGCCCGTATCTACGCGGCCATTGCAGCCCACTATGCCGGGCAGGCTACCAGCAGCCCGGCCCCGCTAGCACACACCCCTGCGCTAGCCTCTAGCCTATGAAAGCACTCTTCCAAAACCGCCACTTCCAGTCACTCACCGGCAACGGGGTGATGGCCGTTTTCAGCATACTGACCTACAGCATCTTGTTTCGCTTCTTGTCGGAAGCAGACATGGGCAACTGGGTGTTTTTTCAATTTTCGTTTCTGCTGCTCGACACTTTTCGCACGGGCCTGCTCCAAACGGCGCTCATCAAGTTTTACGCTGGCGCCGATGAGGTGCGCCAGCGCTGCGTGGCCGGCTCGGCCTGGTACATCGGCCTGCTCGTGACGGGCGGCTTTGTGGCCCTGAATCTCGTAGCCATGCTGTTTATCAACTATTTCCAGGACATCGGCGTGCGGGCCCTACTCTACTGGTTTGGCGTGACCCTGGCTGTAACGCTGCCCTTCAACGTAGCCATCTGGATTTTGCAGGCCGAACAGCGTTTCGACCGCATTTTGTGGCTGCGCCTGCTTAATCAAGGCTCGTTTATCGTGCTGGTTTTCACGCTCTACCTAGTGAAAGAAGTGAACCTGTTGCGCATTATCCAGGCGTTTTTGGGTAGCTCGCTGCTGTCGAGCGTGGTGGTTGTGGTAGTGGGCTGGTCACGCCTCACGGCCCTGAGTTCGCGCACCCCCGCAGTAGTGCGCGAGCTGTTTCACTTTGGCAAGTACAGCTTTGGCACCTTCTTGTGCTCCAACCTGCTGCGCAGTTCCGACACGTTCATTATCAAGTTTATGCTAGGGCCAGCAGCCCTGGCCGTGTACAACTTGCCGCAACGCCTGCTCGAAATTATCGAGATTCCGCTGCGTAGTGGGCTAGGCACCGCCATGCCCAGCATGTCGGCCGCCGTGAACCGCGAGCGCGACGATGAGGTAGTGATGCTGCTCAAGAAATACGCGGGCTTTCTCACGCTACTATTCGTGCCCATCGTGGTGGGGGTGCTGGTCTTTGCCGATGTGATAGTGGGCCTCATCGGCGGCGGCAAGTACGTGGCTACCGAGGCGGCCAACCTCTACCGCATTCTCATTGTATGCTCGCTGCTGTTCCCACTCGAGCGGTTTTTGGGCGTCACGCTCGACATCATCGGCCGCCCGCAGCTGAACCTGGTGAAGGTGGTACTGGCGCTGGTGGTGAATGTGGTGGCCGATGTGGCCTGCATTTACTTCACCCGCAACATCTACGGGGTGGCGGCAGCTTCCATCATCACGCTGCTGGCTAGCACGGCCTACGGCTATTTTATCCTGCGGCGCTACCTGCCCATTAGCTTCAGCGGCATTCCCGAGCTGGCGGCCGAGGAGGTACGAGGCCAGCTTGGGGGGGTGCTGCGCCGCCTGCGGCCGGCCAAGACATAGGGCAATGCTCGGTGGCCTAGCTGGGCCGCCCTGCCCATGGCCCACCCACGCGCCAGCTTATCCTTCACCAGTGAGCTTACAAATTATTATAACTTATGCCACGCTTGCTTTTACTAGCCTACGGCCGCGAAACAGAGTATCGCCGGGCGCTGCTGGCGGTACTTAGTGGCTGGGCCTGGCAGCCACGCGAGCCCCTATCGGCTACCATCTGCACCGACCAGCCTGACTTTTTTCGGCCCTATCTGGCAGGCCTAGCTATCGAGTATAAGCTAGCCACACCCGCCTACCTGGCCCAGGCACGGGGACCGCAGCAGTATGTGCACCGGGTAAAAGCCCGGTTTATCGCCGAGGCTTTTGCCGAGCACCCGACTGAGGAGTTGTTATTTATCGATTCCGATACCTTCTTCACCACCGCGCCCGACGGCCTGTTGCAGCGCCTAGCAGCCGGCCAGCCTTTTATGCACTTGTGCGAGTACAAGCTGGCCGAGGCCGTGGCTATTTATGCCGAATTCGACCAGGTCAAGTACCCCCAAAAAATGCTGGAGCTGTTGGCTAGCCGCACGTTTCAGCTGGGCGGCCGGCAGGTGCAGTTTCACGAAGGGCAGTCATCCTGGAACTCGGGCGTACTGGGCCTGCCGCGCACGCTAGCCCCGCTGCTCCCCGACATCCTGACCCTCACTGACGAGCTATACGCCGGAACCGGCTGGTTTACGTGCGAGCAGCTAGCCTTTTCGCTGGCCTTGCAGGCTAGCGGGCCGGTGCATGCCAGCGACGAATACGTGTACCACTACTGGGGTCAGCCCCAGAAAAAGGTGATGGATAAGCTATTGCCGACGTTTTTCACGCCCGCGCTGGCTGCCTTGCCGCTGGCCGAGCGCCTGCGGCGCGTGCGGCAGCAGGTGGCTTGGTTTCGGCGGCAAATGGAGCTGGGCAAAGCCCAGGAAGGCGCCCTGTATGCCCTGCGCCGCGGTCGCCTGACCGCCGGCCTCAAATACGTGGCCAAGGCTATGCTGGCCAGTCCGCTCGACACCAGGTTTCTGCGCGAGGTGCTGCGGGTGCTGCACCGCCAAACACGCGTGCGCTCCGCCCGCCAATTAGCCTGATACTAGGGGCTAGTTCACAAAAAAGGCGTCCTGCTACCGTAGCAGGACGCCTTTTTACTGTGCCTTACTCGTCGTTAGGCCGGGGTGCTTAGTCTATGCGCACCAGCTTTTGGGTGTACACCCGGCTACCCGTAACGAGGCGCACCAGGTACACGCCCACCGGCAGGCTAGGGCCATCAAGAGCGAACTGCCGCCGCTCGCCAGCCTGGGCAGTGCCGGCAAAAAGGCGGCGCACCAAGCGGTTTTGCACATCGTATACTTCGAGAGTGGCGGCGCCGGCCTGCGGCAGGGTAAACTCCAGCGTGGTTTGGCTCGTGAAGGGGTTAGGATACACACTCAGGCCGGGCGAGGTGCCCACAGCGGCAGTGGGGCCGCCCTCCTCGGCAGCCAGAGCGCGGGCCGACTGGGCGCTGGCCGGGCGAGCACTGGCCAGGCTAGCCACCGTGCCGAACGGGATGAGGTGCGCGCCCGCAATGGGCGCCTCCACGGTGCCGTCGGGCAGCGTCCAGCCCACCGCCACAAAATCGCCACCGTCGTTTTCCTTGTGCAGCGCTTCCACATAGTAGCGGCGGCCGGCCTGCAAAGCCACGGGGGCTGAGTGCTGGCTGGCATACTTGCTCCACTCGCCGTAGCTGGTCCAGCCATTTATGCTGGCCACCAGCACTTTATTGCCCGCGTCATCGTCCGTGCTTAGCCAGAGCTGGCAATCGTCGTCGCCGGCAATTTGGAAGGTGTAGCTCCCGCTTTGCGGAGGGCAGATATAACCCCGGATGCGCGCCCCGTAATTATCACCCACGTTCTGGGCACTCTCAAACTTGGTGAGTACCGCCAGGTTGTTGGGTGTTTTATGGGTCGGAATAGCGTTGATTGACTGACCATTAACGCTCGTCCACTGCTCCCAGCCTATCGAGCCGGTACCGGCGCAGGCGCTGGCTGTGGGTGGGGTAGTAGGCGTGCCGCCGGCGGCCACAAACTGCGGCGTCTCAGTTACGGTGAGAGTCAGCTTGCCGCCCGGCGCGCTCACGGGCGTGGCCGTCATGCTGGCCTGGCCGGCCGTGGGCTGGTAAATAGTAGCCGTGGTGGCCGAGCCCAGGTCGAGGGTGTAGGTGGCGGTACGGTTTTTCTCATCGGGCACCACAAGGGCGTAGATGGTCTTGCCCTCGGCCTCGTAGCGGTCTACCAGGGGGTCTTTATAGAGGGTTCCGGTGTAGGTATAGTTGCCCAGTAGCTGGTTGGCCTGACGCAGAAAGTCGGCGGCGGGCTTGGGCGAGCGGTCGGCATTGAGCAGGCCCGACGAGTTGAACTGCACCGGGCTAGCCGCGTTGTCATCGGCCAGCATATAGAAGAACGTGCGCTCGACGCCCCAGCGGGCGTACAGCAGAGCGGTGCGCAGAATCCAGTCGGCCTCGGTTTGCAGCACCGATTTATTGCCGATGGCCACGGCCTTGAGCGGGCTGCCCTGGTTGGTGTCGTAGCCGGTTTCGGTTACCCACACCGGCATATCGCCGGCGTACTGGTGGGCCATCTGCACGAAGCTCTCGGCCACCTGGGCCGTGTTCGACACCTCGGGGGCGGCGCCGCGCGTCGAGTTGCCACCCTGCGAGGTGCTGGCGTCGTTCGAGTAGAGGTGGTAGTTAATCACGTCCCAGCAGAGGTTCACCGAGCCATCGGCCTTATAGCCGCGGTACTGCTTGCACCAGTCTATCATGCCCCGCACATAGTCGGGCGTGGCCGCGGCTAGCCCGCCCATCACGACTTGCATGCTGGGGTCGGCGTTCTTCACGCCTACGCCGGGGCCCATCGTGTTCTTATTACCGTCGTAGAAAGCCGATAGGTTAGCGGCGTACTCGCGGCCGGTTTGGTAGGCCTTGCGGCCCTTCCACCATTTATCGCGCTCGTTGTCGCATTCGATATACTTCACCAGGTTAAGACCGATTTTCACCTCGTTCACACCGTCGCCGGCCCAGCGGGTACCTTGGTCCACGCGCAGCAGGCTAGCCGATACGCCGGTGTTGGCGCCGTAGCGGGCGGCGTACTGGAAAGCCACCTTGGCCTGCTCGATGTACGAATTAGGGTCCGCAAAGTCTTTGCCGTAGCGCACGGGCACGTTTTCGAGCTCGCGCTGGTCGCCGGGATAAGTGTTCAGCAGCCAATCGGGCAGCGTTTTGAGGCAGGCCAGCACGGTAATGTTTTCCGCTTTGAGGCGCTGGTAGAGAAGGTCGTAGTTCCAGCCGCCGCTGTGCACGGGGTTGAAGGTGTAGCCGCCCTCCGTCGATTCAAGCTTCTGCCAGTCCATATAGTGCCGGAAGCCAGTGAAATTCTTCAGGCCTTTGAGGCGCGTTTCGTCAATCTGGCCGGGAGCATCGGGGTTTTCCACATCCCACTCAAAGCCGTTTACGCCCATTTCTTGGCCGAGCTTAATTTTCTTTTGCACGGCCAGCGCCTGCACATCGGCCGCCGCCACGCCATTACCCGGCGCGTAGGAGCCCGTCAGCTCAATCTCGGTCGGGTACGCCCACGAGGCCGTGATAACGAGGTAGCGGATGTTGCTAATGGGCGCGCCTAGCTTGAAGTTATCGGGCTGGCTAGGGTCGGGCCCCACCCAGCGCTGGTACTGCCCGCCGGTGAAGGTGGCCACCGGAATGCGCTGCCAGGTATCGGTAATGACCGAGAGGGTCATGGGGTCGCTGGGGTTGCTGCCGTCGCCGTCAAAAAAGCGCACGCTTTCCAGGCTGATAGCTTCGCCGGGCAGCAGCGGGTAGTAGGCATCGTAGGTCGGAATAACCTTGCCCCAGCCAATGGTCGTGCCCGTCGTGGTCGAGCCGTCGAAGAGCGTCGTAATAGTGTTGGGCGCATTGGTAAGCTGGTACCAGCGGCTAGGGTCCAGCGGAATCTTACCGGTTGCTACGGGCCCGGTAGGCGTCGTTGTCGGCGGCGGCAGCGTGGGCTTGCCGGGCCCCGGAGGCGTGGTAGCCGCGGCCCGCACCGTTAGGGTTTGGGAAATGCTGACGGCCAGAAAGTTGCCCGCCGCCGCCTGGCTCGCCGTAATAGTGGCCGTGCCCGCCCCCACTGGGGTGGCCTGCCAAGCGCCCGCGCCATCCTGAGTCACGCTCACCACGCTGGCATCAGACGAAGTGAAAGCAATGGGAACCAGCAGGTTATTGCTAAGAGCCGAGAGTAGAAACGGCGCGTCGCCCACCGTCTTGGTAGCCAGGGCCCCGAAGTTGAGGCTAGCCGCTACTGGCACCGGCGCTGGCGAGGTGGTGGGGCCAGCCTGGCCAAACACCTTGATTTTGACCGGAATATTGTTGCAGAACTTGCGCACAACAATGGCATCGGCCGTAACCGGGCTGCTGGGGGTCATATCGACCCACACGTTATAGCGCGTGCCATCGAATGAGCCGATGAGGGTGCGCTTCGTGCCGTTTTGGGCGTAAATGAGCGCGGGCTGCAAGATAAAAATCCCTTGGTAGTCGAAGAGCGACAAGCGGCTCAGCACAGTGGTTTTGGCCAGTTTCAGCGTCACGTCCACGTACTGAAAGTTGGCGGGTAGCCAGCTGTTTTGCACCAGGTTACCGGGGTCATCATCGAGCCAGGGCGAGTAATCCTGCCCGGTATCGAGGCTAGGCGAAGCGGAGATGATGGCCACGCGCTCCTCGCCCGCCGTTTGGGCCTGGGCCGACCAGGTAAACTGGCAGCTAGCTACCAGGGCTAGCCACAATCTAATTATTAAGCGTTTAGACATATAACAGAAGTAATAAAAAGAATACTGCGCACACAAGGGCTCAGCTCAGCTGCCTGAGAGGATAAAGCCCGGGGAGATTGGGTGGGAGCTGCCATGGCAGCGGAGAATGGAGCAAGTGCGGGCGGCTAGGCCCAGTAGGCTAGCCGAGGCAGTCGGGTCATTATCTTCTTAAATAAAGGGCTGACTATTAAGCCGCCAGCCCGTACACTAGTTTGCTACTTACTTACGAAAATACAACTCAGCTCCCAACTTTCGTCATCAATTGAAATGAATTATAAATTCACTATCAATCACTTGCAGTGGTTTTATTATACTTTGGCGCGCCGCAGTAGCATTTTTTTTTGCTGGCTATATTCGTGGTAAACAGGTATTGCTTTTGACGTTCAGGCAGGTAAAAGCCTGCTTGCCACACTCAAAAGCTACTTTTATCAACCAATTGCTGTTCAGCTTATCAGCTACCGTTCAGGTTACCGCACTGAGACAGAAAATACCCAAAATTTTGTACGCCCATCTCACTTATTCGCCGGTGCCACTGCAAAAAAAGCTGGTGTGCCGGTGAGTGGCAGGCTGGTAGCAGGGCAGGGCTGGCCGGGGGCACCGGGCGCGTGGTTCCACTCGTAGCGCAGCAGCGGCTGCCCGCGCCAGGCCGCCGGCAGCGAGTAAGTAGCGGTGGCGGCCTCGCTCTGGTCGGCCGTGGCTACGGCCCATAGCACCAGCACTGCCCGGCGCCCCTGGCCAAAAGCAGCACCCGCCACGCCGGGTGGCAGCTGCAAGGCGGCGGTACCGGCCGCATCGTAGGGCCGGCCAGCCAGCAACTGCCCGCAGGTGCGCAAGGCGCGGCCCAGCTCGGTCATTGTTTGGGCGCCGGGCTGGTCACGGCTTAGGTTTTCGTAGAGGCCCATGAGGGCTAGCTCGGTATCGCCGCCTACCGGGGTGCCGGGCGGCGGGGCGGCAGCGCCCTCGCCCACCCGGTAGAAATGCAGCTGGCGCAGGCCGGCCTGCTGGCCCAGCACTAGTGCCTTGAGGCCGAAGTTGCGCTGCAGTTCGTCGGTGCCCGTGCGCCACTCGGCGGGCCGCCGGCCCACGTTGGTTTCGCTCACCAACAGGTGCTTGCTAGGGTAGGTAGCGCCGTCGTAGCCGTATTTGCGCAGCACGGCTTGCATGGCTTCCTGGTGAGCCAGCACCTGGCGGGCCGCAAAATCGGAGTTGCGAGTGTAGGCAAAGCGCCCGGCGCGCCACCAGTTGCGGTGGCGCAGGTCGTAGGAGGGGTACACGTGGTAAGCCAACACGTCGAAATACGCGCCGCCGGTGGCGGGGTACTCGGCATTAGGCGTGCCGCCACGGGGGTTGTCGGTGTAGCGCAGCAGCGCGTCGAGGTATTCGGGGTAGCCCAGGCCACCGGGCGCCACGTAGGCGGCGGGCTGGTATTTCTTCACCACCTCGTAGGTAATGCGCAGCGTGCGGATGTAGCGCTCGATGGGGGCCAGCACGTTGGGCAGTTCGGCGGGCACGGGCGCGCGGCCCAGCCACTCTTTATTAACGGTGCTATTAATAAAATCGGGCTCGTTCACTACTTCCCACACCCGCACGTAGCGACCGTAGCGCTGCGTGAGTTGATAAATGTACTGGGCGTAGTAATTGTTGGGGTTGACGGTGCTATCGGCCCGCCAAACGGGCTCGTACAGATTCGCAAACAGCTTGCTGGGGCCCGGGCAGCCGGGGTAGGTCACGGGGTCGCGGTGGGCGGGGCTAGGGTCGCCCACAAAGCACACCAGGTCGCGCAGGTGCAGCGAGTCGGCGTAGTAGGCGAAAGCCGCGCGGCGAGCGTCCCAGCCCCACTGGGCCAGAAACTGCTCGGGCAGCGTCACGCGTAGGGTATTGCCGCCGGCCGCGTGCACGGCCTGGGCCAGCTGCTCATCGGGCCAGGCGGGGCCATAGTAGCCCAGGTTGCAGCCGTAGCCGAAGTCCACTGGCCAGGGCCGCACGGCGGCCTGCGCCGTGTGCGGGGCCGGTGGGCCGGCCACCGGCCGCTGCTCGCTGCTGGTGGTGCAGGCGCCCAGGCACCCTAGCCACAGCGTAGTCAGGATGCCTAGCCAACTATTTTTTTTAGAAAAAGACTGCCACGTAACGTTCGTTTTCATTGGGAAGTAGACAGGTTTGCCAGGCTGGCCCCTGCGGGGCCTGACAGCCCGGCAGCCACGTGCGCGGCACTAAACGGCCGCGGCCCGGCATCATTAAGTTAAATCATTGATACTCCGCTCGTCGAGTAAGCCCCGGCGTTAGTCGAGAGAATAACTCGGTCCGGAAACTTATGTGCCCGGCACGGTGCTTGTTCATGAGCGACTCACTGGCAAACTACTACCTTTGGGCCAGCTTCCCTCCTATTCGCCCTTCTTTACGCTTTTCCCATGCGCCTTGCTACCCGTGTGCTATCTTTATTTTTGGCTGGCCTGACGCTGTTGCCAGCCGCCGCGGCCACGTATGGCGCCCACCTGGGGGCTAGCCCGGCCACCCAGGTGGCCCCTTACAGCCCCACCGATGAGGCAGGCAGCCTACTCTGGGCCTTGGGCATTCCGGCACCCGGCCTCACGCTGACCAAGCCGGCTAACCCGGCGGGGGCCTTCACGCCGCCCAGCCTACATGCCGCCCTCTACAATATGCCTACCCAATCGGGTGCGCCTTCGCTGAGCGTATTTCCTAACCCCGCCCGCGGGCTGCTCACGGTGCAGCTGCTGGCTCAGCACGGGCCCGAGTATAAAATGCGCCTGAGCAACGTGCTGGGCCGCGAGGTGCGCCTGCTGCCGCTGCCACTCTCGACGGCCACCACCGGCCTGCCCCTCGACGTGACCGGGCTGCCAGCCGGGCTTTATTTCTGCTCCCTGCTGGTCAATGACAAGGCCGTGAGCACCAACCGCCTGACGCTGCTGTAGAATAAATTAAAAATTGAGAATTAAAAAGGGGTGGAAGGAAGCGCACCGGCTGGGGCGGATTCCTTCCACCCCTTTTTAATTCTCAATTTTTAATTCTCAATTTTTAATTGACGCCCCGGTCCACGCAACCCCTAGCCGGTTGTTGCCTACTTTTGGGGGCTTGTTGCCAAGTGGCAACGGTTTAGCTATACCGGAATTTTCCTCTGGCTCGAAAGCGGCGGCTCTGGCTGCGGCGGCCGGCCCTTTTTGCCCCGTATGCGTTCTTTTCAACGGTTGAATAACCTGGTCGGTTGGGTGGTGTTTGCCATCGCGGCCGTCGTCTTTTTGCTCACACTCGAACCCACCGCCCCGTTCTGGGACTGCGGCGAGTTTACGGCCTGCGCCTACAAGCTGCTGGTGCCCCACCCCCCGGGGGCGCCCACCTTCCTCATCCTAGGCCGGCTGTTTTCGCTCTTCAGCTTCGGCGATGTTACCAAGGTTTCAGTGCTGGTCAATGCGCTCTCGGCTTTGAGTAGCGCGTTTACGGTGCTGTTCTTGTTCTGGATTATCACCCGCATGGGCCGCAAGCTGCTGGTAGCCCGCAGCGAGTTTGAAACCGAAACGCCCGAGCCTAGCAGCTTCCAGACGCTGCTCATTCTGGGCGCGGGCGTGGTGGGCGCGCTCTCGTTCGCGTTTTCCGACTCGTTCTGGTTCAACGCCGAGGAAAGTGAGGTTTACGCCATGTCGAGCCTCTGCACCGCCGCCGTGGTCTGGATTATGCTGAAGTGGGAGGAGCGCGCCCAAAACCCCGATTCCGATAAGTGGCTCATTCTCATTGCCTACGTTATCGGCCTCAGCATTGGGGTGCACTTGCTGAATTTGCTGGCCGTGCCGGCGCTGGCCTTCATTTACTACTACCGCCGCTCGGCTAGCCCCAATGTGGTGGGTGGCCTCGTTACGCTGGTGGTGAGCCTGGTTATTGTGGGCTCGGTGCTGGTGGGCATCATCCCGGGTTTGCCGACCCTAGCCGGCGGCTTCGAGGTGTTCTTTATCAATACGCTGGGCCTGCCTTTCAACTCGGGCCTGATTATTTTCCTGCTGCTGTTTGTGGGCGCCATCTGGTTTGGCTTCCGCCTCTCCTACCAGCGCCGCAGCCAGCTGCTGAACACGGCCATGCTGTGCTTTGTGTTCATCCTCATCGGGTATTCGACTTACTTGATTGTGCCCATTCGCTCGTCATTTCACCCCACTATCAACGAGAACGACCCTGAGGATGTCCTTTCTTTCGTGAGCTACCTCAAGCGCGAGCAGTACGGTTCGCGCCCGCTGCTCTACGGCCCGCAGTTCAATGCCCAGCCCGACCACTACGAGGAAGGCGCCCCGCGCTACAAGCGCGACCAGGGCAAGTACGTCGAGATTTTGCCCCGCGCCCAGGAGCCCGGCTATGCCGACGCCGACAAAATGCTGCTGCCGCGCCTCTACAGCTACCAGCCCGAGCACATTCAGGAGTATAAGAAGTGGGTGCCCGATTTGCAGGAGGGTGTGAAGCCCACCATGGGCCAGAACCTGGGCTTTTTGTTCCGCTACCAGATTGGGCACATGTTCTGGCGCTACTTCTTCTGGAACTACGTGGGCCGCGAGTCCGACGTGCAGCAGTCGGGCGTGGTAACGCCCTTTAGCCCGGCCGCCAGCACCCTGCCCCCGCGCCTGGGCACCAGCTTTGCGCACAACAACTTTTACGCGATTCCGCTCATTCTGGGCCTCATTGGGCTGTTTGTGCAGATTCGCCGGCGCGGGCACGATGCCTTGGTGGTGGGCTTGCTGTTTCTGTTTACGGGCATCGCCATTATCGTCTACCTGAACCAGCCGCCCATCGAGCCCCGCGAGCGCGACTACACCTTTACGGGTGCCACATTCGCCTTCGCCATCTGGATTGGGCTAGGGGTCATTGGGCTGGGCCAGCTGCTGGCCGCCGCCCTCAAGGCCGAGAATGCCCGCGCCAGCGTGGCCATTCTGCTCGGGTTGGTTTCGCCCGGCATCCTGCTGGCGCAGGGCTGGGACGACCACAATCGCTCGGGCCGCTACAACTCGGTAGACTCGGCGGCTAACCTGCTCAACTCGTGTGCCCCGAACGCGATTTTGTTCACCAACGGTGACAACGACACCTTCCCGCTCTGGTACGCCCAGGAGGTGGAAGGCATTCGCACCGACGTGCGCGTGGCCGTGCTCTCGTACCTGAACACCGACTGGTACATCCAGCAGATGAAGCGCCGCGCCTACAAGTCGCAGCCGCTGCCCATTGGCATGAATGAGGCAACCTACGTACAGGGCAACAACGACATGCTGCCCTTCTCGCCCAACCCCTCGGTAGACAGCTTGGACCTCAAGCAGTTTATTAGCCTAGTGGGCCAGGGTAGCCCGCTGCTCAAGTACACCGACGGCAACTACTCGACCATGACCTTCCCCACACCCAAGTTCTACCTGAACGTGGATACGGCGGCCGTGAAGCAGCTCGGCATCATCCCCAAAGACCGCGAGAAGCAACTCGTGAGCCGCATGGATTGGAGCATGGGCAAGCGCGCCATCGAGAAGAAAAACCTGGTGATTTTGGACATGATTGCGACCAACAACTGGAAGCGTCCTATCTACTTCAGCTCCACGGTGGCTACGTCGGATTTCATGAACCTGCAGCCCTACTTCCAGCTTGAAGGCATGGCCTACCGCCTGCTGCCGCTGAAAGACCCCAGCTATGACCGCCGCGGCGACGAGGGCTACGTGGAGAAATCCATCTGTTACGACGCCCTGATGCACAAGTTCAAGTACCGCGGGCTGAACAACGCCAACGTGTTCTACGACGAAAACAACCAGCGTTTCCCCTCCAACTACCGCGATAAGTTTGCCCGCCTCGCCAACGCCTACGCCGCCGATGGTGACCTGGCCAAAGCCAAGGAAGTGGCCAACAAATGCCTCGAAGTGATGCCTGACAACGCCGTGCCCTTCGACTACTACACAGCGCAGCTCGTGCCGGTGCTCTACGCCGTGGGCGAAAAAGCCCAGGCCGACGCCATCCTCGACAAGCTCACCAACCGCAGCCTGCAAACCATCTCGTACCTGCAAACCCACGATGGCGCCTTGTTCGACGACTTGCAGCGCATGAACCTCGTCACGCTCCAGAGCGTGTACCAGGTAGCCGCCCAAGTGAAGGATGAAGCCCGTGCCAAAAAGGCCTACGAAGTGCTAGCTCCCTACTTGCAGGCCCAGCAAGGCCAGTAAGAATTTAAGGCAAAAAAAGCCCCGCTGGCAGCGTGCCAGTGGAGCTTTTTTGGGTAGTAGCGCGAAGCGGAAGCTTCGCGCTACTTCAGTTCATAGCCCGCGAAGTCTTTGCGGAGCTGCGTTTTGAGCAACTTACCCGTGGCCGTATGGGGCAGGCTAGCCACAAACTCCACGGCGTCGGGGCGCCACCAGGGGGCAATTTTGCCGTCGAGGAAAGCGAGCAGCTCTTCGCCGGTGAGGTCGTGGCCGGGCTTGAGAACAGCCACCAGCAGCGGGCGCTCGCTCCACTTGGGGTGGGGCACGCCGATGACGGCGGCCTCGGCCACGGACGGGTGCGCCACGGCCAGGTTTTCGAGGTCGATGCTCGAAATCCACTCGCCGCCCGACTTTATCACGTCCTTCGAGCGGTCGGTGATGTTCATGAAGCCATCGGGGTCGATGGTGGCCACGTCGCCGGTGCGGAACCAGCCGCTGGCCGTGAGCTGGCCAGGCGTAGCCGACCCAAAGTAGTCGCTGGCGATAAATGGCCCGCGCACCAGCAGGTCGCCAAAGGCCACACCATCGTGCGGCAAAGGCTGGCCCTCGCCATTCACAATCTCCATATCGACGCCGAAAATGGCGCGGCCCTGCTTGATTTTGAAGAAGAACTTGGCCTCGTCCGGCAGGTCGAGCTGGCTGGCCTTGAGGGTGCTGACGGTGCCTAGCGGCGAGGTTTCGCTCATGCCCCAGGCGTGGCGGATTTCGACCCCCAGCTCCTCATCGAAGGCGCGCAGCAGCGCGGGCGGGCACGAGGCGCCGCCCACTATCATCTTGCGCAGGGTGGAGAATTTTCGGGGGCCTTCGCGCATATAAGTCAGCAGCCCAAACCAGATGGTGGGCACGCCGGCCGAGAAGGTAACGCCTTCGCTTTCAAACAGCTCGTAGAGGCTAGCCGCGTCGAGGGCCGGGCCGGGCAGCACCAGCTTGCAGCCGTTGAGCGCCGCCAGGTAGGGCACGCCCCAGGCGTTGACGTGGAACATGGGCACCACGGGCAAAATAACGTCGCGGGCGCCGCAGTTGAAGCAGTCGGGCAGCGAGGCGGCGTAGCTGTGCAGCAGCGTAGAGCGGTGCGAGTAGAGCACGCCCTTGGGCTCGTCGGTGGTGCCCGAGGTGTAGCAGAGCGAGGAAGCCATATTCTCATCAAAAACCGGCCACTCAAACTCGGCGCTTTCGGCGGCCAGCAGGGCTTCGTAGCTGGCCAGGCCGGCTAGGGCCGAATCGGCGGGCAGGTGCTCGGGGCCGGCCAGCAAAACCCATTTTTCGACCGTGGGGCAGTGCGGCGCCAGCTTATTGACCAGCGGCAAAAACGTGAGGTCGAAGAACAGCAGCCGGTCCTGGGCGTGGTTGAGGATGTAAACCAGCTGCTCGAAAAACAGGCGAGGGTTGATGGTGTGGCACACCGCCGCAATGCCCGAAATACCATAGTACAGCTCAAAATGACGGTGCGTGTTCCAGGCCAGCGTGCCCACGCGGTCGCCGTCTTGGATGCCGAGCTTCCGCAGGGCGTTGGCCAGCTGCCGGGCGCGGCCGTGGGCGGCGGCGTAGGTGTAGCGGTGCAGGGGGCCGCCCTCGGGCAGGCGCGACACGATTTCGGTGTCGCCGTGCCACTTGGCGGCGTGTTCTAGCAGCCCCGCGATGCGCAGGGGCTGGTGCATCATGAGTCCGAGCATATTCGGGGCAGGTGGGAAAAAAAGATAAGAGCCGGAAGATAGCAGCCGCTTGGCGCATCGGCGAGCCAGCAGCGGCGGCGCACGAACACTTAAACGGTTCAGCTCGTTAATAGAAGCCAACCCGCCCCCAGCTACCTCTGGCCGCACCGCTTACATGAACCAGCCCTACGCTGCCTCCGGGCACCTCGACATTAGCTACCAGGACGATTCTGGGGTACTCATCGGCCGCTGGCTGCGGCCCGTGAGCGAGGCCGAAGCCCGCCAGGACTACGCCGACCTGCTAGGGGCCGCCCAGCACTTTGGGGCGCATTACTGGTTGTTCGACATCCGGCGGCGAGGCCGCAGCGCACCGGGTACGCTCGACTGGCTGCTCACCGACTATTACACCCAGGCCGTGCGCGTGCTAGGGGCGCCCCTACGCCTGGTGTACTTTATGGCCCCTGGCCTGCGCCAGGAATTTCAGGCCGATGGCGTGGTGCCCGAGCCCACTACGTATGAAGCCAACTTGCCCTTTCGCATGAACCAATCTATCACGGAAGCGGAAGCGCTGGCCTGGTTGCAGGCTGAACAGCAGAATGTTGGCTAGCCTCAACCCTAACGGATAGCCTCCAGGGCTACTTGCTGAATCTGGGTGCGGACATTGAGCTGACTCAGCTTATTGTTCCGCCGCGAGGGGTTCACGCGGTTGGTGAGCACCACCACTACCAATTCCTTCCCGGGGTCGACCCAGAAATACGTGCCCGTGAAGCCTGAGTGCCCGAAGCTGCTGGCCGAAGCGCCCGGAGCCGTGTTGCCCACCGGGGGGCTAGCCGGCCGGTCGAAAGCCAGCCCGCGCCGGTTGCCAGCCGACTGCGCCCGCGTCCAGTCGGCCAGAATGGCTTGGTCGAAAAGCTGCTGGCCGCCGTAGCGCCCGCCCCAGGCGTAGGCCTGGGCAAGCTGGGCCACATCGTTGGCCGAGCCAAACAGGCCCGCGTGGCCCGAAATACCGCCTAGCAGCGCGGCGCCCTCATCGTCGACGTAGCCGCGCAGCAACTGGCGCCGGAACAGCGAGTCGTACTCAGTGGGCACAATGCGGCTCAGGGCAGCGTGGTGCCGCGGCTGGAAGTGCAGCCCCGCCCCTAGCGGCCGGTACACCTCCTGCGCCAAAAACTGCTCGAACGGCTGCCCGGTGCGGCGGCGCACCAGCTCGGGGTAGAGGTAAAACGAGAGGTCGGAGTATACGTAGCCGGGCTTGGCAGTGAGCGGCGCGGCCCCGATTTTCGCGTAGATATAGGCCGGCAGTTGCTGGCGGCCCCACAGCCCACCCGCCACCGGCAGCGGAAAGCGCGCCGACGAATCGGGCCGGAACCAGCGGCGGCGCAGCGAGCCATCGGCCTTGGCAAAGTCTTTCCAGAAGGGAATCCAGGCGGGCAGGCCGGCCTGGTGGGTTAGCACGTCGCGCATTTTCAAACCCGCCTTATCAGTCTTGCGCAGGAACGGGAAAAACTGCCCTAGCGTGCTGTCGGGGCTGAATTTGCCCTGCGCCTGTAGCCGCAGCAGCGCGGGCGTGGCAGCCAGTACTTTGGTAAGCGAGGCGAGGTCATAGACATCCGTGTTCAGTACGGGGCGCGTGGCTAGGGCCCCGGGGGCGGTAGCTTGGGCGGGCGGGCTAGCCCCCGCAGCACCACCCGGCTCGCTGCCAAAGTTGCCCGCCGCCGAGGCCACTGCGGCGCTAGGCCCCGTAGCTAGCGGTAAGGCGTCCTTGCCAGCTTTTTCCTGAAAACCGTAGCTTTTGCGCAGCACTACCACCCCGCGCCGCGCAATAACCACCTGCCCGCCCGGCGTGGCGCCGGCGGCCAGCGCCTGGGCCATAATACTGTCTACGCGGGCTTCGAGGCGCGGGCTCATGCCGGTGTCTTCGGGATTGGCGTAGGCTAGCCGCAGGCCGGGCTTGGTGCTGAGGCCAAAGCCGGCGGGCAGGCTGCTGCTCACCGAAACGGGCAGCTTGCCGCTAGCCCCGATGCCCCCAAAAATGAGCTGCGCCGCCAGCTCCTGAGCCGATTGGCTTTCCTGATACGCCATAACCACGGCACTAGCCCGGTCGAAGTCGCGCACCTTGGCCGCCGCGTAGGCCGAGCCGAAGATGCTGAGCACCACCCGCTGGCCAGGCTTGGTCAGCTCGCGCAGCAGCAGGTTGGCTTCGGGGGCGATGCCGAAGTTGGTGGCCGACAGGCGGCCCAGGCTTTGCAGGGCCACCAGCACCACGTCGTAGCCAAATAGCTTGGCTCGAATGTCTTCCAGCTCATCCATCGTGGGCGCGGCGGGTAAGTGAAAGTGGCTGGCCTGGGCATCGTAGCTGGCCACCGCCTTTTGGAAATCGGTGGTGTCGCCGGGGCTGCCGCCCAGCACGAGCGTAGCCAGGCGCAGGGTGTCGAGGCGCTGCAAAGGCAAGAAGCTCTTTTGATTGCGCAGCAGCGTAATGCTGCGCGCCGTGAGGCGGTGGGCCAAGTAGCGGGCGTGGGCGGGGTTGAGGTCGGCCACGATATTTTGCTCGCGCACCGGCTGCGCCTTGCGCAGGCCAGCCCACTGCTTGAGGGCCAGCACGCGGCGGCAGCTTTCGTCAATGCGGGCCTGCGAGATGCGGCCGCTATCCACGGCGGCCAGCACGGTAGTGAGGGCCACCGGCACATTTTTGCTGAACTCCAGCACGTCGTTGCCGGCCAGCAGGGCGCGCACTTCGGCCTCGCCGGTGGGCGTCACCTTCATCACGCCCGCCATGTTCATGGCATCGGTAAACACCACGCCCCGGAAACCCAATTGCTGGCGCAACAGGCCCGTCACGGTGGGCTTCGATAGGGTGCTGGGCCCGCGCGCAGTGTCGAGAGCCGGCACGTCGAGGTGGGCCACCATCATGCCGCCGATGCCGTTGGCAATCATGCTTTTGAAGGGTGGCAATTCGAGTGAATCGAGCCGGCCGCGGTCTACGCGCACCAGCGGTAGGGCTAGGTGCGAGTCGGCGTCCACGTCGCCGTGGCCGGGGAAGTGCTTGGCCACGGCCAGCACGTTGGCATCCTGCATGCCCTTCATATACAGGCGGCTGAGGCGCGACACGGCCGCTGGGTTTTCGCCCCACGAGCGGAAGCCGATAACTGGGTTGGCGGGGTTGTTATTGACATCGACCACCGGCGCAAAGTTGACCTGCATGCCTAGCCGCTTGAACTGCCGCGCCACCTCGCGCCCCATGTCATAAATGAGGGCCGAGTCGGCGGCGGGTACCGCGCCCAGGCTCATCTGGTACGGGAACCGCAACACGCTGTCGAGGCGCATGCCGGCGCCCCATTCGCCGTCCATGGCCACAAGCAGCGGCACCCGGCTTTCTTGCTGAAACCTATTCAGCAAGCGCGCCTGCCGCACCGGCCCACCCTGAAAGAATATCAGCCCGCCAATGCCGTAGTCGCGTATCAGCGTCGAGATAGAATCCTGGTAGATAGTCGGTTTGTTGGAGTAAGCGGCCACCATAAAGAGCTGCCCCACCCGCTGGCGCGGCGTGAGCGTGCGCATGAGGCTATCGACCCACGGCGAGTGCAGGTAGCGCAAAAAGCCGGGCGGCTGGCCAGTAGGAGCCACTTTTTTAGGAGCAGCTTTTTGCCTGGAGCCAGCGGCGGTTGGCCGGGGAGCGGGCCGGCGGGCGGGGCGGCGTTGGGCGGGGGCTAGCAGCGGCGCCGCCACCAGCAAAAGCAGCACGAAAGACTTAAGACGCAACAAGAGGGTGGTGGGGATAAGTAGGCCTGCAAAAGTCGGCACAATTGGCAATGTCGGCCCCAAAAGAACAACTGGCCACAAAAAAGCCCCGGCTACTTTTAGCCGGGGCTTCTTACTAAGCGGGGTAGCGCCTGCTACCGGCTTATCACCAGGCGCTGCGTTTGCACCACAGTATCTGACACTAGCTTGAGTAGGTAAATACCGTTGGCCAGCTGGCCGGTAGCCAGCTCCAGCACCACGGGGCGGCTGCCCGTGGCGGTGCCAGCCCCGAGGGTTAGCAGACGGGCGCCTTTCAGGTCGTAAAGCACCACCTCGTAGCTCGCGGGCTGCGCCAGCGTAAACGTAACGGCCGTGCGGCCCTGGCTCGCCGGGTTGGGGTACACGCTAAAGGACGTGGCCGGGGCCAGCGCCGGGCGGGCGGCCAGTGGCGTGGCGCAGCTAGCCCCCACGGTGTAGCTCAGCGGCGTGGCGGCGGTGTTTCTCTCTGGGCCACCAGCGCCGGCCTGGTAGGTGAAGTAGACGCTCGTGGCCGTGCCATTGGCAATGGCCCTAGTAAAGGTGAAGTCGCCGGCCGCGTTCTTGGTCATGGTGTACCCCGGATAGGCGCCGCTAGCCCCCTCCCGAATGTAAATGAGGGCCAGGTTGCCGCCCGCCGTAGCGCCCAGCGGGTGGAAGGTGAACGTTACGTTGCCGCCCGCGGCTTCGGCCTTGAAGGCGAAGTCGGTGGCGACGTTGCAGTAGCCGCCCGGGCTGGCAGCGCCGGTCACGGTCACGCTCACGGCGGCCGAGGTGGTGCTGGCGCCGCCGTTGTCGGTAGCCTTGGCCGTGAGCGCGTAGGTGCCGGCGGCTACGCCCGTCCAGGTGTAGGTGTAGGGGCTCGCCGTGGCTTCGCCCAGCTTGGTGGTGCCCTGGAAGAACTCGACCTTGGTAATGGTGCCATCGGCATCGGCGGCGGTGGCTGCAAGCGTGATGCTGGCCGGCGCCGCGAACGTAGCCGAGGCCGTGGGCGACGTCAGGCTGACGGTGGGCGGCGTGTTGGTGGGCGTGGTGGTGCCACCGCAGGCGGCGCCCACGGTGTAGGCGTGGGGCGTAGCGGCTGAATTGTGCTCCGGCCCGCCGGCGCCTACCTGGTAGGTGAAGTAGAAGCTGGTGGCCGTGCCATCGGCAATGGCCCTAGTGAAGGTGAAATCGCCGGCCGCGTTCTTGGTCATGCCGTAGCCGGGGTAGCCGCCCGTGGCCCCTTCCCGAATGTAGATGAGGGCCAGGTTGCCGCCCGCCGTAGCACCCAGCGGGTGGAAGGTGTACGTGACATTGCCAGCGCTGGTATACACCTCGTAGCTATACTCGCCGCTAGGGGCCGTGCCGGTGCAGGGCACGGCTTTCACCATCAGCGCCACAGCGGCCGAAGTAGTGGCATTGCCGTCATTATCAGTGGCTTTGGCCGTGAGCGAATAGCTACCAGCGGGCACATTGGCCCAGTCGTAGGTGTAGGGCGCGGTGGCATCTTCGCCCAGCTTGGTGCTGCCCTGGTAGAACTCTACCTTGGTAATAGTGCCGTTGGCATCGGCGGCAGTGGCCGCGATGGTGAGGCTGGCCGGGGCGGTAAGCGTGGTGCCGGCGGCGGGCGCCGTAATGCTCACCGTCGGTACTATCGGGTCAGTCACGGTGATGCTTACCGCGGCCGAAGTGGTGCTAGCCCCGCCCGTGTCGGTAGCCTTGGCCGTGAGCGCGTAGCTGCCGGCCTTGGCGCCGCCCCAGGTGTAGGTGTAGGGTGCGGTGTAGTCGGTAGCCAGCAGCGTGGTGCCTTGGTAAAAATCAACCTTATAAATGCCGTTAGCATCAGTAGCATTGGCGGTGAGGGTGATGCTGGCGGGCGTCACAAAGCTGGCATTGGCCGTGGGGGCAGTGAGGCCAATGGTGGGGGCCGTGTTGCCGGGCGCTGCCACGTACACCGTAATGGGGGCCGAAGTAGTCGTAGCACCTTCGTTATCAGTAGCCTTGGCCGTGAGCGTATACACGCCGGCCGCCGGGCTGGCCCAGGTGTAGGTATAGGGCGCGGCGGTGGCTTCGCCCAGCTTGGTGCTGCCCTGGTAAAACTCCACCTTGGCTACCGTGCCATTGGCGTCGGCGGCCGTGGCCGTGAGGGTGAGGCTAGCGGGCGTGGTCACGATGGCCTCGTTGGCGGGTGCCGTGATGGCCACCGTAGGCGCCGGGTTAGACGCCACGCCGCCGGTGTAGCGCATGTCGTCGAAGTAAAAATCGGCGGTGCTCGTGGGCGCGTCGCCCGCAAACATGAACAGCGAATTCATTGAGCCCAGGTCGAGGTGCATGCCCGCGTTGGGCTGGTCGAAGGCGCTGAGCGGAATGCTTACCTCGTGCCAGGCGCCGTCGCGCACCAGGCCATACTGCGCCGCGCCGCCCGCCGCGAAGTTCAGCCAGCTTTCGCCAAAGCCGCTTTTTACGCCAATCTTAAACTGCCCCGTGTAGGTAGTCTTGAACTGAAACTTGAGCGAGCCGTTGGCAAAGTTGCTCAGGTTTTTGGCCTGGTTATCCACGCCCATCCCAAACCAGTTGCCGCCGTCCGCCCGCACGGCCAGCACCTGCTGCCCCTCAAACGGCGCGGGCGCCGGCGTAGTGATATTGGTCAGGTTATTCCAGTAGTAGAGGTTGGCATCCGTGCCGTCATACACGAGCTTGTCGGTGATGGCCGGGCGCTCCGAATACACGCCGTAGTCGCCGGCAAAGGCGTGGTCCTTACCCAGATACAGCTCATCGCCGGGGTTTTGATACAGCCGGATGTAATCAACCAGCATGGCGGCGGGCAGCGGGGCCGTGATGTCGCCGGCGCCCATTTTGCCGGTGTAGTTGCCGCCCACGGCCAGGTTCAGCAGCACGTACTGCGGCCGGTGAAACTCCTCCATGTCAGCCTCGGGCTTCGAGATATCGACGGTGAAGAACTCGGTATTATCAATAAAAACGCGAATAAAGCTGGCGTCCCACACCAGCTTATACACGTGGTAGTCGTCGGTGAGGGGGCTAGTGCTTTTGAAAAGCTGGCCGTAGTCGGCCTGGCTGCCCTTATACGACCAGTGCACGGCAGCGCTGGCCCACTTGTTCACATTGTCGGGGTACGATTCCTTGGCGCCCATCTCCATCATGTCGATTTCGCCGCTGGCGGGCCAGTTGCCGGTGGTGCCCAGCATCCAGAAGGCGGGCCAGAGGCCGTTTTGCAGGTTGGGCACCTTGATGCGGGCTTCGAGCGTGCCGTATTTGAAGTGCACGCGGCCGTAGGTTTTCAGGCGGGCCGAGGTAAAAGGCTTGCCCTGAAAGGCTTCGCGGCGCGCTTCGATGCGCAGGCTGCCGTTTTCGAGGCGGGCGTTTTCGGGCCGGCTGGTGTAGTACTCCAGCTCCTGGTTGCCCCAGCCGCAATTGCCGCGCTCGCAGCCATCGCCAAAGTCGAAGGTCCAGTTGTTGGGGTTGATGGTCGTGCCGTCGAAGTTGTCTTCCCAAACCAGGGTTTGGGCCGCGGCCGACAGGCTAGCCAGGCACAGCAGCACCCAGAGGAGCAGCCAGGTTTTGCCGCTGGCCCCAGGCCATTGGCGGTGAGTATGCGTGTTATTCATGAAAAAGGAGAAAGGGTGGGAAAAAAGTAAGCGTAGGGATGCAAAAAAATTTGCAGCGAAGTGGCAGGGCCTTCAGTAGCCTTGCCGAAGCGGGCGGCGCAGCACTGGAACTAGCGAAGGCTGAGCTTGAATTTTAGTGTGTGCATACCGTACAAAGCTGCCCGAAATCAGCAAGGCGAGGAAGCACTGTAGAAGGTCTTTTTGGCTGGATAAATCGTTTTTTGGGGTAGAATGCCAGGTGTGACGTAGGTGTATATACCACGCTCATTTATTGAACTTTAGCGGGCATCTCACGCTGTGCAATATAAAAAACAAGCTTGATTTGGTGGCAGTTAGCCGGTGTTTTTAACTTTTTAGCTCGCCAGCACGTGCGCTTATGGGCGTGGGCTCACCCCTAGCCAGCAGCAGGTCGCAATGCTAGAAGCCGATGGCAAAAGGGTCGTTACCAGCAGACGCGGGGCTAGCGGCGCGGCTGGCCGGCGGCGCAGAAGTGCGGCGCACCAGCTCGCCGGTGGTAAAGGCAAGGGTGCGCTGAAGTCCGACCCGTTGAACACGAAGCTGTGGTACTCGCCATTTGCGCCGCAAGGGTCCACGCCAGCCGGCCGGTCGCGCACGAAGGCTTCATCGAGCAGGCGCCCGCAGAAGCTGGCATCGAGGTAACGGCCGTTCGCGCACGCTACAATGGCTTGAAAGCCCAGCGCCTAAAACTCACGCAGCAGCTCCAGGCGAGGCCACTGCCACAGCGGAAACTCGCCGCGCAGCCCCACCCGCGCCAGCTGCACCTCGCGGTACGCGCGCAGGTCTTCCAAAAAGGTATCGCCATACCCGGCTGCCTGCCCGTCTTGCTTGCGCAGCGCGCCCAGGCTAGCCAGCACGGCCGCATCACAGGCTGCCATATCCGGCAGCTCAGGCACTTGAGGCCCAGCCAGCTGGCCTGAGCCTCAAGCAGTGCCACGCGTACGCCGCGCATCGACACACACTCGTGGTGTTCATTTACGCTCGTGAGCAGGTGCGCCACGCAGTAGCGCGGGTCGCGCTGGGCGTGACAGAGGCCCAGCGCCACGTCTTTGCCACCGCTTCAACTCACTAATACATCCATCAGCAGGGCTGAATAAACAGCAAAAAGCGGCCTGCCGCACTACTGCGACAGGCCGCTTTTACTTCGTTCGCATAGCCAGCCTGCAAAGCAGGCGTATCCGCGAAATCTGTTGAACCAGCTAAATCTGCGGTCTATTTAAGGGTAAAGGTACCTTTCCCCATCAGGGCGCCACCTTCATAAAGCTCCACCGTGTGCTGGCCGATTTTGTAATCGCCGCCCTTAGCATAGATAAAGTTGAGGCCCTGCTTGCTGTTGTCGAACACCACATCCTGCTTCATGGTGTAGAAAGCCTCCTGGCCATCCACGGTGAAGGTGCCGCCGCCGGTGCTCAGGTTGTAGAGGGCCGCGCCGTCGGGCTCCAGAATGCGCATGTAAATGGTCTTGGTGTCCTTGGGCGTCACGTCGTTGCGGCTCAGGTTAAAGGCCACTTTCACGCGGTCCACCTTGCGGGCTTTGTATTCGTCCTTGTCGTCGTCGGTTTCCTTGTCCTTCTTATTCAGGATGCTTACCCGAATGTTATCGGCCTGAATACGCGAGGCCACCGTTACTTTTTCGCTCAGGTCGCGGTTGGTCTTGGCAATGGTGCTGATGGTATCGGTCAGCTTATTCTGCTTTTCCTTCAGCGTCGTGGTTTCGGTGTACAGGCTTTCGTTCGACTGCCGAAGGTCGGCAATTTGGTCGTCCTTCTTCTTCAGCTGGCTTTCCAGATTGAGGGCGCGCTGCTTGAAGCGCTGCTGCTCGGCCAGCGAAAACGAGCCGGCCTTAAACGAGCGCAGCTTCAGCAAATCGGCATTGATTCCGGCAATGCGGGCTTCGAGCGAGTCGTTGCTGAGGCCTAGCTTTTGCAAGTCCTGGCTTTGGCGCTCGTAGCTGGCCTTCAAGTCTTCGTACTCCTTAATCTGGGCTTGCAGCCTGGTGTCCTTGGCTTGCACCTGGGTAGTGAGCTGGTCGTTTTCCGTCTTTTTCTGCGAATTCAGGTAAAACAAGACCCCGTTGATACCGAGCAGTACCAGCACGAGGGCCACCCACAGGAGGACGCGGCTGTTATTCTGGCGGGGTTCGGGATATTCCTGTTGAGGCTCCATAAAAGGGGGCTGGGGGGATAAGAAGTGGCAGAAAAAAGGTTGGCTGCCAAGGCTGGCCGGGCACTTACCTACCTTTGTAGCGGGTAAAAATAGGCGAAATTTCCAGTTGGCTCCGGCCTTCGTTATACTTGGCTCTTATGCAAACGGTTTCCAACGCCTTCGACGCGGCCTACTGGCAGGCGCGCTACGCCACTCCTGGCCGCACCGGCTGGGACGCCGGCCGCACCACCCCACCGCTGCGCGCTTATTTCGACCAATTGCTTGTGGCTCAGCAGCCGCGCATCCTTATTCCGGGGGCCGGCCGCGCCCACGAAGCCGAGTATCTGCACCGGCTAGGGTTCTGCCACGTGGTAGTGGCCGACCTGGCCCCCGAGCCCCTGGCCGAGCTCGCGGCCCGCGTGCCCGACTTCCCCAAGGAAAACCTCTGGCTGGCTGATTTTTTCACCCTAGCCCCCGCCGAGCCGTTCGACCTTATTATCGAGCAAACGTTCTTTTGCGCCATCATTCCCAGCCTGCGGGCAGCTTACGCCCAGCAGTGTGCCGCGCTGTTGCGCCCGGGCGGCAAGCTGGTCGGCTTGCTCTTCGATACCGAGTTTGCCAGGGCCAGCGAGCCGCCGTTCGGCGGCAGCCGCGCCGAATACCGCGCTTACTTTGCGCCGTATTTCAAGTTTATTCACTTCGACACGGCCCACAACTCGCTAGCCCCGCGCGCCGGCCGTGAGCTGTTTATTTGCCTGCAAAAAATGTAACGCCAAGCTCCAGCTTGGCGCCCCACGCTACCCAAAAACGCCAAGCTGGAGCTTGACGCTACATTTTTCTACTTATGCTTACTTCCCTCGCCCAGGCCCTCCCCCACTTTCGCAACACCAACTCGGGCCAGTTCTTTTTGATGGCCGGCCCCTGCGTTATCGAGGGCGAGGACATGGCCCTGCGCATTGCCGAGCGCGTGAAGCACATCACCGACAAGCTCCAGATTCCCTACATTTTTAAGGGCTCGTACCGCAAGGCCAACCGCTCGCGGCTCGACTCGTTCACGGGCATCGGCGACGAAACGGCGCTGCGCATTTTGCAAAAAGTGGGGCGCGAAATTGGCGTGCCGACCGTCACCGACATTCACGAGTCGGACGAGGCCGCGCTGGCCGCCGAGTACGTGGACGTGCTCCAGATTCCGGCCTTTCTCTGCCGCCAGACCGAGTTGCTGGTGGCCGCCGCCAAAACCGGCAAAGTGGTGAATATCAAGAAGGGTCAGTTTCTGAACGGCGAGGCCATGCGCTGGGCTATGGACAAGGTGCAGGGCGCTGGCAACCCGCACGTTATTCTCACCGACCGCGGCAACTCGTTCGGCTACAGCGACCTGGTGGTAGACTTTCGCAACCTGCCTACCATGCGCAGCTTCGGCGTGCCGGTGGTGATGGACGTGACGCACTCCTTGCAGCAGCCCAACCAGGCTAGCGGCGTCACGGGCGGCCAACCGGCCCTCATCGAAACCATCGCCAAGGCCGCCATCGCCGTCGGCGCCGATGGCCTGTTTATTGAAACGCACCCCACGCCTGCCACCGCCCTTTCCGACGGCGCCAACATGCTGGCACTGGATAAGTTAGAAGCCCTTTTGCAGCGCCTCACCCGCGTGCGCGAGGCCGTGCGCCCCAGCGGCGATATCGACCCGCAGGGGCTCAATGCGTAGGCTAGCGGCTATTTCAGCTTTTCCTTCAGATAATCAAATAACTGGTCGAAGCGCTGGTCCATTTGCCCGAAGCGCTGGTCCATTTGCCCGAAGCGCTGGTCCATATCTTTTAACAGCGCCAGTTGATTTTGCTCTAACCTAGCTTGGCTTTGTTCAAGCTTAGTAGTTTTGGCGAGCAAATACTCAATGTTATCGCTTTGAGCAGCAATGGCAGCCGTTACGGTAACCGTAAGTTGGCGTAGCTGAGCCGAGACACGCTCCACTTTGGCAGCCGTTTCGTCTAAGCGGGCCAGCATCTCGCTGATAATAGGTTCTAGCTGGTCGAGGCGCTGGTCGGCGGTGGGCATGGGGCAAGGATGAGTAGCGTTGCTATTTACGAAGTTACCATTGGCGGTGGCTATCTCAATACCGCAGCCAGAAGTCTTCACGCCGTTGCTTTTTCCTAAAAAACACCAGCCCAACGTAGAACAAATCGATGGTTACCGTCACGCTAGGGTGCGCCTTGATGGCAGCCCAGGCGCGCTCCATCTCGGCCGACCAATGAATATCGTCGAGCACGAATACGCTGTTTTCGTGTGCCTTAGCCAGGCACTCTTCGAAGTAGCGCAGGGTGGGCTCGTAGCGGTGGTTGCCATCGAAGAACACGAAGTCGAGTGGCTGCGGCAGGCTAGTTAGCGTGTCGGCCAGCGTGTGGTCGAGGTTGCCTTCTACCAGCCGCACGTTCTTAATTCCCAGCTCGTCAAAGGTTTGACGTGCCACGGCGGCCGTGTTGGGGCAGCCCTCAAAGGTGATAACCTGGCTCCGCGAATCAGCCAGGGCTAGGTAGGCGGTGGTAAGGCCCAGCGAAGTGCCCAGCTCCAGAATAGTGGTGGGCTGAAAGTGATTGACCAGCCGAAAAAGCAGCTGCGCCAGGCGCGGCGCCTTGGCTGCGTGGCGGGTAATGTCGCGCACCGGGCGCCGCCGGCCACCGGCGCCGGCCACTTGCGAGCCGGCCCCAAAATCGGTGACCTCCAGCACCTGGTCGCTGGCTAGCAGGGCCTGGCGGCGCTTCTCGATGCGAGCGTAGGCGGCGTACTGGCCGGTGTGCCGAATGACGGCAGTATAGAGACCAAATACGAACGGCGAGTGCAGCCCGTGGGCATTGCCCGAGCGCAGCAGCCAGTAGCGGAGGTAGGCGAAAATTTGGTACAAGCTTGAAAATCAGTTCATCCGGAAGGGCACCATCAGGGTAAACTCCGGAATGTTGACCTGAAAGTGCTCGCCGCTAGCCACCCGCTCCATGAGGTAAGTACCGCGCATTTTGCCCAGGCCCGACTTGAGGTTGCAGCCACTCACGTACTGGTGGGCCTCGCCGGGCTCGAGCACGGGGGTGCGGCCCACCACGCCCTCGCCTTCCACCTCGCGCACCACGGTGCCTACATCGGAAATGTACCAATGGCGGCGCAAGAGCTTGATGGTAAATTCGCTATCGTTGCGAATATCAATGCGGTAGGCAAAAACAAAGTGCTCCTGCGCAGGGCTGGAGTAGTCGGGCAGGTAATTGGTCGTAACCGTAACGGTTACGCCCTGCGTAGTGGTAGTTGGCATAGCGGCGACCGGCGAAATTACGCAGCCGGGGCAACAGTCGCCCCGCTAGTGTGGTTTCAGGGCCTAAACGCCGCGCCGGGCCGTTTAGTTGTGGCTTGCATTATTCTCTTCTTTCTTCCCTCCACATGGTTAAAATTGCCGAAAGCTGGCGGCCCATCCTCGCCGACGAATTTGAAAAGCCTTACTTTCAAAAACTAACCGCCTGGGTGCGGGGCGAGTACGCCACCACCGCCGTGTACCCGCTAGGGTCGCAGATTTTTCACGCCTTCGACGCCTGCCCTTTCGAGGAAGTGAAGGTAGTAATTCTGGGCCAGGACCCCTACCACGGCAAAAATCAGGCGCACGGGCTAGCCTTCTCCGTGAACGAAGGCGTACGTACGCCGCCTTCGTTGCAGAATATTTTCAAGGAGTTGCAAGACGATATTCCCGGTACGCCGGCCCCGGCCAACGGCAACCTCGACCGCTGGGCTAGCCAGGGCGTGCTGCTGCTCAATGCCACGCTCACGGTGCGGGCGGCCACGCCGGGCTCGCACCAGAAAAAGGGCTGGGAAGAATTTACCGATGCCGTTATCCGCAAGGTGTCGGAGGGCCGGCCGCACGTGGTGTTCATCCTCTGGGGTGCCTACGCTCAGAAGAAGGAAGAGCTGATTGATGGCCGTAAACACCTGATTCTAAAGGCAGCGCACCCTTCGCCCTACTCGGCCGACCGGGGCTTTTTCGGCTCCAAGCCCTTCAGCCAAACCAATGCGTGGCTCGAAAAGCACGGCGAGCAGGCGATAACGTGGTAAGTCGCAGCGCGGACTTTATAGGCCGCGCTGCGCTACAACAAACGCTTGATTAGCCGCAGCTTGTGGCTGTACTTCTGGCGGTCGCGGTTGAAGATGCCGTGGTGGTCGAGCGGGTCGAGGCGCACCTCGCCGTGGGCGTGCAGAATAATCCCATCGTCGAGCACCAGGCCCACGTGCACGATGGCGCCGTCGGCATTTTCGAAAAAAGCGAGGTCGCCGGCCTTGGCCTGAGTCACAAAATCGACGGGCGCGCCGAGGGCAATCTGCTGGCGGGCATCGCGCGGCAGCTGCACGCCAATGAGCCCGAACAGCGTTTGCATCAGCCCCGAGCAGTCGATACCAAAGATGTTCTTGCCGCCCCACACGTAGGGCGCCCGCAAAAACTGCTGGCCCATCTTGCGCAGCAGGGCTAGCTGGCGCTCGGGCTGGCCGGCGTGGCCCGGGTTGGTAGCTATACCATTGTAAAATAGCTGGTTATCATCGCCTACCTTCAAGGTCATGCCATCGAAGAAGGGCAGCCGGCACCCTAGCGTGATGGGCTGGCGCATGGTGGCGCTCGATACCACTTGCACCACATCGAGCGCGCGCGGGTGGTCTTGGGCGCCCCAGGCCGCGAAATAGGCCGCGCTCACGGGGCGGTGCTGCTTGAAATCCACCCAGCCCAGGTAGTTATCGGCGGCGGCCTCAATGCGCAGCCAGTTGCCCTGGGTTTGCAGCACCGTGTAGCACTCGCCAAACAGCAGCTCGGTAACTAATTCGGCGCGGTCGGTGGGCTCGGCACGGACGGGAACGGCGCTGAGCGCGCAAATACCGTGGTTCAAAAGGGTAATTTAAAAGTGGTTTTCAACACAAAGAACGTCATACTGCACAAAGTGCAGCATGACGTTCCATCGTATAGCGCTTGAGGATAGGCTAGCGGACGAAGCGCTCCATCTCGCGCTTCTGGTCTTTGGCCTTCAGGTCGTCGCGTTTGTCAAACAGCTTTTTGCCCTGGGCCAGCGCAATTTCGAGCTTGGCAAAGCCGCGGTCCGTCACAAATAGGCGCAGCGGGATAATAGTGAGGCCAGTGTCCATTTTACTGGCTAGCTGCTTCAGCTCGCGCTTGTTGAGCAGCAGCTTGCGCACGCGCATGGCGTCGTGGTTGTTGTAAGTACCTGGGGTATAAGGCGCAATGCGCACGCTGTGCACCCACAGGTCGCCCTTGTGGTCGAAGGTGCAGTAGCCATCCTGGAGGTTGACCTCGGCGGCGCGCACGCTTTTTATTTCGGTGCCGTGCAGCATCATACCCGCGTCGTACTTGGCCAGAAACGTGTATTCGTGGCTGGCGCGGCGGTTCTTGATGTTGATGGGGGCGGGAGTCTTGTCTTTCATGACCGCAGATTTAACGGATTTAACGGATGACGCGGATACGCTTGCTGGCGCAAGCTGGCTATTTGGGCGCCATCCTGGGGGGCTTTGCCTGCTTACGTTAGTTTCAGGCGCGGGTCGGGGCTGGTGAGCTGGCTGGCAAAATCGCCGGCCTCGTACTGGAAGATGGCCGCCTGGCCCACCATCGCCGCATTGTCGGTGCAAAACTGAAAATCGGGGATGAATACTGCCCAGCCTTCGGCCTGTGCCAGCTCTTGCAAGCCTTGGCGCAGACCCGAATTGGCGGCCACGCCGCCGGCTAGGGCCACCTGGCGCAGGCCGGTGGCTAGGGCCGCTTTTTTGAGCTGGCGCAGCAGCGTGCGCACGATGGTATGCTGGATGCTGGCGCAGAGGTCAGCCAGGTTTTCTTCGATGAAGCTAGGGTTGGTGGTGGTTTCCTTCTTTAGGAAGTACAGCACCGACGTTTTCAGGCCGCTGAACGAGAAATTATAGCCTTCGAGCGCGCCCATCGGAAACTCGAAGCGGCGTGGGTTGCCGGTTTGGGCCAGCTTGTCGAGGCGCGGGCCGCCGGGATACGGCAGGCCTAGCAGCTTGGCCGTTTTGTCGAAGGCCTCGCCGGCCGCGTCGTCAATCGTTTGGCCCAACATTTCCATGTCGGCGGCGCTGCGCACCACTACCAGCTGCGTGTGGCCGCCGCTCACGGTGAGGCACAGAAACGGAAACGCCGGCTTGGGCTCCTTGATGAAGTGCGCCAGAATGTGCGCCCGCATGTGGTTCACGGCCAGCAGCGGCTTGCCCAGCGCCAGCGCCAGGCTCTTGGCAAACAGGTTGCCCACCAGCAACGACCCTAGCAGGCCGGGGCCCTGGGTCACGGCCACGGCGTCGAGGTCATCCTTAGTAAGGCCCGCCTGGCGCAGCGCGGCCGTCACCACGGGCAGCAAGTGCTGCTGGTGCGCGCGCGAGGCCAGCTCGGGCACCACGCCGCCGTACTGCTCGTGCACGGCCTGGCCAGCCACCACGTTGCTCAGCAGCTGGCCGTTCCGGAACACCGCCGCGCCGGTATCATCGCAGCTCGACTCGATGGCTAGTAGATTCATTGTTAGCTAATAATTGATAATGAGCGAGTAACGCTAATCGTTTATCCTTGCGAGCCGGCGAAGCAACTGCATCAGAACGACCCTAGCCGAACGACTGGCGCGGGCGACGGGCGGGTGCGATTGCTTGGCAGGCTCGCAAGGACAGAGAAAAAAACGGCCCTTGAATAGCCTAGCGAAAGCGCAAAGTTCGGGTGAACCTGGGCTATCCCTTATCCGTTGGCGCGATTGATGCGCGCTAAAAGCCGCACCTTTGCGTTCTACCCGGCTCGTCAGGGCCTTACTTCAACCGGCATCCGCTGTTTTTTGTGCGTCGCGTCCTCCGTATTCTGCTCCAAATCTTGCTAGGGCTGGCCGTGGTGCTGGTGCTGGCCGTGGGCGGCCTACTGCTGGCGCTGCGCGTGCCGAGCGTGCAAACGCGGGTGGCGCAGAAGGTCGCCAGCGTGCTTTCCGGCAAGCTGGGGCAGTCCGTGACCATTGGCAGCGTTGATATCCGGCCGTTTTCGCACGTGCTGCTTGAGGGCGTGCGGGTGCTAGACCGGCGCGGCGGCGAGCTGTTTGGCGTGGGCCGGGCCGATGCGGACATTCAGCTTTTTTCGGTTTTCGACCCTAGCCACCTCCATGTGGGCACGCTCACGCTCACGGAGCCGCGCTTTGTGCTGCGCGATGTGGCCGGCCAGCCCGACTCCACCACGCTCGACCAGTTTTTATCGGCCATCAAACGCCTGAGCGGGCCGCCCGACACGACGACGAGCAAGCCGTTCGATTTTCAGCTGCACGACGTGGCTATTCGCAACGGCCACTTTGCCATTGAGCGGCCCGACCGGCCCCGCGAGAAATACTACGGCCGCAGCATCGACTACAACCACTTAGTGGCCGACAGCATCTACGCCGACATTTCCAACCTCAACTGGAAAACTGACACCCTGCGCGCCCGCGTAGCCAACCTGCGCACGGTAGAAACGCCCACCAAAACGCGCCTGCACGAGCTTACGGCCGATATTCAATACAACCAGCACTTCTGGGAATTTGGCGGCCTCACGCTGCGGCTGGGCAAGAGCGAGCTGCGCAAATTTGTGCGCTTCGAGTACCAGCGCTTCGGCAACTTCTCCGATTTCAACGACTCGATGCGGGTGGTGGCGCAGCTGCGCGGCACCAAGCTCTACACCGACGACATTGCCAAATTTGCGCCCGATTTGGCATCGCTGAAAGACTCCATCTTTCTCTCGGGCGATGCCAAGGGCTACGTGCGCGACTTCCAGATTAAGAACCTGGATGTGCGCTATGGCCGCCGCACGCACCTTATGGCTAGCCGTGCCCACGCCGACAACCTGCCCCGCTGGCGCGAAAGCCTGATTGATTTGCGCCTGCAACCCTCGCAGGTCGATGCCGCCGACTTGCGCAAGTTTTTGCCGGCCTCGGCCAATAAGCTGGTGCAGCGGCTAGGGCTGATAAAGCTCGATGGGCAGTTTGTGGGCTTCTACAACGACTTTGTGGGCAAGGCCAATTTCAACACGGCACTCGGAGCTATTTCGACCGACGTGAACCTGAAAACCAAGAGCGATTTCGACCACGCCGTGTACGAGGGCACCGTGCGCAGCACGGCCTTCAACGTGGGCAAGTTTATTGGTGATGAGTCAGTTATCCGCGACGTAACATTGAATGGGCGGGTGCAGGGCACCGGTTTCGTGCCGCCCATTGCCAAGGGCCACGCCGTAGTGAGCGTGCCCGCCATCTGGCTCAACGGCTACCGCTACCACAACCTCAGCCTCGACGGCGACTTTGCCGGCCAGGGTTTCAAGGGCAAGGTGACGGCCAATGACCCGGCCGTGCGCCTCACGGCCAACGGCGATTTCAACCTCGACCCACGGCACCAGCATATTGATGTGCAAGCCAACATTGCCCACGCCAACCTAGCCACGCTGGGCCTCATGAGCGCGCCGCTCACGGTAAGCACCACGGCCCGCGTGAACCTGCGCGGCACCCAGCTCGATTCGCTGCTGGGCACGGCGCAGCTGCGCGGCTCGCACTTCACACTGCGCGGCCAAAGCCTCGACCTCGACACCCTGGACGTGCGCAGCACCCGCAACAGCCGCGGCCAGCGCCAGGTGATGCTGCGCTCGGAGCTGCTCGACCTTTCGGCCGAAGGGGCCTTTGAAGTGGCCGCTGTATCGCGCGATTTGCAGACGCTCTGGCACGAGTACCGGCTCAACTTTGAGAGTAATGCCGCCGCCACGGCTGCCTACTACCGGCGCAAGCGCCAGGTGCGCCTGCCCAGCTACGCGATTGAGCTGGATGTAAACCTCAAGCACGTGAACCCGCTGCTGAACCTGTTTATGCCCGATTTGCAGATTGCCGACCGCAGCCACCTCGACGGCTCGTTCCGGCAGGGCGAAACGTCGATTTTGCAACTCGGCGGGCGGTTCGACAGCATTTGGTACGGGCCCGTGCACACCACGGCCACCGAGTTTGACTTTACCACCTCCAAGCTGCCCTACCAGCCCGAGGTGCTGGCTCAGGCTAGCCTCACCTCTGAGCGCCAGCTCGTGCCCACATTGGGCCGCACCGAGCGCTTTGTGCTGGAAGGCGTGTGGGACCAGCAGCGCATCAATTTCTCGACCTCGCTGGCCCAGAGCGGCACCACCAACCGCGCCAACATCAACGGGGCGCTGAGCTTTTTGCCGAATGCAGTGCAGGTGGTTTTTCGGCGCAGCAGCGTGAATTTGCTGAACCAGGAGTACGTGATTGCGGCCGATAACTCGGTGCGCATCAGCGGCGGCGGCAAGGAATTTGACATTCAAAACTTCGTTATCAGCCACAACGATGAGCGGCTGAGCGCGCAGGGCTTTATCTCGCCCGACCCGCGCCAGCCGCCGCTCAAGCTCGATATTGCCAACTTCGACCTGGCCACGCTCACCTCCGTAATCGGCCAGCGGCTAGGGGGGCGCCTGAACATGCAGGCCGCCGTAAGCGGCGTGTATAACCAGCTGGCTATCAACAGCACCCTGGCCATCGATTCGCTCGTGTACGAGGGCACGCCCATCGGGCAGGTGGCCGGCCGCGGCGACTGGGACAACCCCAGCAGCCAGCTGCGCCTCAACCTCGACGTGGCCCGCCAGCAGCAGCGCGTGCTCACGGTGACGGGCTACCTGGCGCCGCGCTCCACCACCCAGCAGCTCAACCTGGTGGGCGAGCTCAACGACGCGCCCATTGTGCTGGCGCAGCCGTTTTTGGGCAGCCTGCTGCAAAACCTGGGCGGCACCGGGCGCGGCCAGTTGCAGCTCGGGGGCATGTTTAACGCGCCCACCATCGCGGGCGCAGTCGATGTCACCGATGGTCGCTTCACCTTCGGCTACCTGGGCACTACCTATAAGTTTGCCGACCGCATTAGCTTCACTACCACCTCGATAGCGTTTCAGAATGTGCAGCTACGCGATGCGCAGGATAACCTGGGCACCGTTACGGGCCTCATTCGCCACCAGGGCTTTCAGAATATGACGCTGGACATGAGCGCCAGCTTCCGCAAGTTTCAGGTGCTGCGCACCACCCGGCGCGACAATGACATGTATTTCGGCACGGCCTACGCCAGCGGCACGGCCACTGTGCGCGGCCCCGTCGATGATTTGGTGGTGAACGTAACGGCCACCTCGGAGGCCGGCACCCGACTAGCCCTGCCCCTCGACAATGCGGCCAAAGCCGAGCAAGCCAGCTACATCAAGTTCGTTAATCGCAACCTGTCCGACTCGGTGCGTCGCCGGCAGGCGCGGCAGGCGGCCGTTATCGCGGCGCAGGACAAGGTCGATTTATCGGGCATTCAGCTCAATATGAACCTGACGGTGACGCCCGACGCATACCTGGAGATTTTGCTGGACGAGGCGACGGGCGACGTAATCCGGGGCGCCGCCACCGGGCAGCTGCGGCTAGCCATCGACACGCGGGGCGAGTTTAACATGTACGGGCAGGTCGAGATTGTGCGCGGTGCCTACAATTTCACGTTGCAAGGCCTTGTTAACAAGGAATTTGTGGTGCAGCCGGGCGGCATCATCACCTGGAATGGCGACCCGCTCGACGGCCAGATGAACGTGTCGGCCACCTATACCCAGCGCACGTCGCTAGCCCCTATATTCTTGACTAACAGCGGCTTGGGTACCAGCGCGGCGGTAGTACCCGTAACGGCCGTGATGAACCTGACCGGGCCGCTGCTGCTGCCGGCTATCAAGCTAGCCCTGGAGTTCGACGATGCTCCCAGCTCGCTGCAAAATGAGCTGGCCTCGTTTATCGCGCTGCTGCGCAACGACGAGCAGGAATTGAATCGCCAGGTATTTAGCTTGTTGGTGTTCAGAACTTTGTCGCCCATCAACAGCAATAGCTTTAGCGGCATCTCGCTCACGGGGCAGGGCAACGCGGTGCAGAACAGCCTGGGCCAGATTATCTCGTCGCAGCTAGGCCTGCTCACCTCGCAGATTGACCAGAACCTGGAGATTGACTTTAACATCAATGGCCTCACCGCCGACCAGTTGCAGGCGCTGCAAGTGCGCCTGAGCTACTCGTTTATGGGCGGCCGGCTGCGCCTCACGCGTGAGGGCGGCATTAGCAACTCCAACACGGCCAACATCAATCCCCAAACCGGCTTGCCCTACACCCAGACTTCGCTCATCGGCGATTTTAGCCTGGAATATTTCCTGCGTTCGGATGGAAAATTCCGGGCCAAGCTGCGCTACGAAACCACCCCGCGCGACAACATCGTGACCACCGTAAACCAGCCGCGCGCCGGCATCTCGCTGCTGCACACCAAGGAATTCAACAACCTGAGCGAGCTTTTTGGCCGCGAAAGCCCTAGCCGCCGCCAGCGCGACACCCAGCGCGCCCGCGAGGTATTGACAGTAGAGGAAGACAAGCGCACCACCCTCTAATGCCCGGACCGCAGATTTAACGGATGGCGCGGATACGCCCGCTGCGCGGGCTGGCTAGGCCAGCGCCTTGGCTGCCTTCGGCTAGCTTGGTAGGCCTATGGACAGAAGCGAATTAGAAATTAGTGGAGAGCTATGCCAGGGCCAGGAGACAAGGGCCAGAAGCCGGCGCAGCCGCTCTTGCACTAGCCTAGCCAGCCCGCGTAGCGGGCGTATCCGCGCCATCCGTTAAATCCGTTAAATCTGCGGTTACCTTTGTGGCCCTATGGCCCGGCCCCGCAAAAAGAAACTCGGCTCTTACCCTACCCTGCTGGTGGTGTTCAGCATCACGCTGGCGCTTACCGTTATTGGGTTGTTTGGCTTGCTGCTGCTGCATGCCCACAAGCTGAGCGAACAGGTGCGCGAAAACCTGGAAGTGCAGGTGTACCTGGAGCGCAACCTGCCCGAAACTGAGCTGCTGCGCCTGCAGCAAGACCTGGAGCATCAGCCTTTTGTGGCCGAGCAGGGCGGGCGGCCGCAGGTGCGCTTCGTGAGCAAGGAGGAAGGCGCCCGCCAGCTCCTCGAAACTACCGGCGAGGATTTTCATAACTTTTTGGACGACAACCCACTGCGCGACGCCTACGCCCTCAAAATCAAGCCCGAGCACACCGACACCGCGCACCTGCGCCTGCTGGGCCGCACCCTGAGCCAACAGCGCGGCGTGTTTGAGGTACAGTACCCCAAGAGCCTGTTTACCAGCATCAACCAGAACCTGGCTAGGGTGAGCTTGCTGCTGGTAGGCTTCGCGGCAGTGCTGGTGCTAGTGGTGGTGATTCTAATCAACAATACCATTAAGCTGGCCATGTTTTCGCAGCGGCTGCTTATCCGGTCCATGCAACTCGTGGGGGCTACGCGGTTCTTTATCCGGCAGCCGTTTATTAGGCGGGCCACTTGGCAGGGGCTAGCCAGCGGCTTTTTAGCCGCGCTGCTGCTGCTGATGCTATTGCAATATGCCTACCTCGAAATTGCGCAGCTGCGCCTGCTGCGCGATGACCATCTCATTGGCCTGCTGCTGCTGGGCGTGGTGGGGCTGGGCACGGCCATCGGCTTCCTCAGCTCTTATTGGGCCGTGAATAAATACTTGAACGTATCGCTCGACGAGCTTTATTGATTTTGTTATCAGTTGGTAATTGTCAGTTGTTAGCCACAGACAACTAGCAACTACCAACTGACAGCTACTAGCTACCAACGCTTATGCAACCAACTACTCCGGCCCCGCGCTTCGCCTTCGGCCCCCGCAACTTCCGCCTGATGTGGCTCGGCCTGGCCGTGTTGGCCGCGGGCTTCATCACGATGATGCTCGACGGCGCCGACTATGGCGAAGGGTTCCTGGGCCTCACGCTAGGGCCGATTTTGCTGTTTGTGGGCTTCGTAATTGAGTTTGCGGCCATTCTGGTGCGCAGCAACCCTGGCGAAGAAGTACCGGTGGCCCCCGCCCCCACGCCCCTGGCCGAGGCAGCCCAGCCCCTGACCCAGCCGGTAGCCAGCGCCCCGGCTGCCGCACCCGTGGCCCCGGCGCCACCCCGCCCAACCAAGCCCGCCTACAAGCGCCCCGGCTAAATTTACCGCAAAGCCCCGTTCGTCATGCTGAGCTTGCCGCAGCATCCTGGTCGTATCGTTAGAGTTAGTACCCCTAGCAACGCGACCAGGATGCTGCGGCAAGCTCAGCATGACAAATAGCTTTGTCTATACTCTATCGCTACCATAACACCGACTAAATGACTTACTGGCAGGCCTTTTTGCTGGCCATCGTGGAAGGAATCACCGAATTTCTGCCCGTATCCAGCACCGGCCACATGATTATCGCCTCCAAGCTGCTGGGCATTGCAGCCACGCCTTTTGTGAAGCTTTTTCTGGTGGTGATTCAGCTTGGCGCCATCCTCTCGGTGCTGGTCGTGTACTGGAAACGCTTTTTTCAGAGCTTCGATTTTTACCTGAAACTGCTGGTAGCTTTCCTACCCATTGTGGTGGTGGGGCTAGCCCTCAAAAAGCACATCGACGCCCTGCTCGAATCGGTGCAGACGGTGGCCGTGATGCTGCTGCTGGGCGGCATTGTGCTGCTGTTCGTGGACAAGTGGTTTCCGCAGGAAGACCCCAAGGAAGGCGGCCACCCGGTTACGAACCCAAATTGGCGAGAGGCTTTTATCATCGGCCTCTTTCAGTGCATTGCGGTGGTGCCGGGCGTGAGCCGGTCGGCGGCCACCATCATTGGTGGCCTCACCCAGAAGCTCACGCGCCGGGCGGCGGCCGAGTTTGCCTTCTTCCTGGCCATGCCCACAATGGCGGCGGCAGCCGTGAAAGACATTTACGATTATTACAAAGAAGCTCATACCCAAGGCATTGACCTGGGGCACTTGTTTTCGGGCGAGGAACTAAAGCTGCTGGTAATTGGCAATGTGGTAGCCTTTGTGGTGGCGCTGCTGGCCATTCGGCTGTTTGTGGGCTTCGTGGCCAAATACGGGTTCCGGGCGTTCGGCATTTACCGCATCATTGTGGGCGCGCTGCTGTTGCTAATGCTCGGGCTGGGCTTGAATTTGGAATTGGTATGAGTGAGAAGAAACATCTGGCAGACTTCGACTTTGAAAAAGGCGAAGTTTTGCTGCTCGATAAACCGCTGACCTGGACCTCGTTTGACGTGGTGCGCAAGGTGAAAAACACGCTACGCCCGCGCAAAATCGGCCATGCCGGTACCCTCGACCCCCTAGCCACGGGCCTGCTCATCTTGTGCACTGGCAAGAAGACCAAGGACATCGACCAGATTCAGGCCCAGGAAAAAGAGTATGAGGGCACCTTCCGGCTAGGGCAGACCACGCCGAGCTTCGACCTCGAAACGCCTGTGGATGCCGAGCAGCCCTACGCCCACCTCACGGCCGAAGAAATTCGGGCCGCCGCGGCTACGTTTCTAGGTAAAATCGAGCAAACCCCGCCGCTGTTCTCCGCGGTGAAAATAGATGGTCAGCGCGCCTACGAGCTGGCGCGTAAGGGCGAGGAAGCGGTTATCAAGTCAAAAACCGTAGACATTAAAGTCTTCGAAATCACGCGCATCGCGCTGCCCGATATTGATTTTCGGGTGGTGTGCTCGAAGGGTACGTACATCCGCAGCCTTGCCCGCGACCTGGGCGCGACGCTGGGCACCGGCGCCCACCTCACGCGTCTGGTGCGCACCCGCATTGGCGAGCACCGCCTGGCCGATGCCTGGACCGTAGCTGAAGTGCAGGCCCTGCGCCCGCCCCGCCCCGAGCGCCCCGCAACAGCGGCCGCCGAAGGCACCGCAGCCGCGCCGCGCCCCACCGACCGCCCGCGCCGCGAGCGCATCAAAGTAGCCCGCGTGGGCCTCGACTACTACGCCGCCCAGCAAGCCCACCCGGCCGAGCCGGCGCAGTCGGCCCCCCCCACCCCCGAGCCCAGCTAGCCTAGCCAGCTTGCGCAGCAAGCGTATCCGCGCAATCCGTTAAATCCGTTAAATCTGCGGTCTATGGTTGTTATTACTGACCCCGCCGACTTCCCGGCCCTAGCCAACGCCGTGGTAACGAGCGGCACCTTCGATGGCGTGCACCTGGGCCACCAGCGCATCCTGGCGCGGCTGCGGCAGGTGGCCGACGCGGTGGGCGGCCCGGCCGTGGTGATTACCTACTGGCCCCACCCGCGCCTGGTGCTGGGGCCACCGCCCTCCCACCCCGAGCTGCTGGAGCTACAGCTGCTTAATACCCTGGACGAGCGCGCGGCGCGGCTAGCCGAGCACGGCGTGGATTACCTGCTGGTGATGCCCTTCACCCGCGAGTTTGCGGAGTGGACTTCGGAGCAGTACATCCAGGAATTGCTCTTGAAGACGGTGGGTACCAAGCACTTGGTTATCGGCTACGACCACCGCTTTGGTAAAAACCGGGAGGGCGGCTTCGACTACCTGAGTCAGCACGCAGCGCGCTACGGTTTCACGGTGGAGGAAATTCCGCGCCAGGATGTGGACGCCGTGGGCGTGAGCAGCACGCGCATCCGGCGGGCGCTGCGGGCCGGCGACGTGGCCACCGCTACTGCTTACCTGGGCTACGACTACCCCGTAACGGGCTTCGTGGTGACGGGCCAGCAGCTGGGCCGCACCATCGGCTACCCCACCGCCAACCTCGACGTGCCCGAAAAACTGAAGCTGGTGCCCGCCCAAGGCATTTATGCGGTATGGTGCACCACGGCGGCGGGCACCCGGCACCCCGGCATGCTCAGCATTGGGGTGCGGCCCACGATTGGCGCGGGGCTAGCGCAAACCATTGAGGTTAACCTGCTTGACTTCAGCGGCGATTTGTATGGGCAATTACTAACGCTGGAGTTCGTTGCTTGGCTGCGGGGCGAAGAGAAATACGACGGCCTGGCAGCCCTCACGGCCCAGCTGGCGCGCGATGCGCAGGCTACGCGGGCGGTACTCGGCCGCTAGGCCTCGCCGCCCGGCCCGACTATTGCCTTGGCTTCGCCGGCCGCCGGCCGGGTGGCGGGCGACCCCTCTAATTTCTGGCTACTATGCACAAAACGCTTGCTTTCCTTCTTTTTCTGCTGCCGGGGCTAGCCCTGGGCCAGGGCCGCCTCAGTGGCGTGGTGCAGGACTCGGCCACGCACCAGGCGCTGGCTTTTTCCAGCGTGTTTCTGGCTAATACTACGCTCGGGGCGACGACCGATGAGCAGGGGCGGTTTGAGTTTCCGAAGGTGCCCGCCGGCTCGTACGACGTGGTGGGCTCCTACGTGGGCTACAAGCTTAGCAAGCAAGCCATTACGGTGGGCAAGGGCGCCGCGCCGCAACAGGTAACGCTGCTGCTAGCCTCCTCCGGGCCGCAGCTGGGCGAAGTGGTGGTGGAAGCCAACCCGCACCGGGCCGAGGATTTCAAGAAATTCAGCGACTTTTTCCTGGGCGAGAGCACGTTTTCGCAGCAGTGCCACATCACCAACCCGAAGGACATTGTGGTCTATACCAACGACTCGACCAGGGAGCTGACGGCGGCGGCCAAAAACTTTGTGCAAGTTGAGAACGAAGCGCTGGGCTACCGCCTCAAGTATTTCGGCATGTTCTTCACCTACAACCCCGAAACCGATTTTATCGCCTTCAGCGGCCAGCCGGTTTTTGAGGAAATGAAGCCCCGCGACGCGGCTCAGCAGCGGCAGTGGGACGCCAACCGCGCCACGGCCTACTTGGGCTCGTTTCCGCACTTTTTGCGCAGCGTATACGCGGGCCAGCTGCGGGGCAATGGCTTTTTGGCCCAGCAGGTGCGCATCAAATCCAACCCGCGCTTTGCGCGGCTGGAGCCGCTCACGCGCCGCCCGGCCGGCTCGCTCACCGATGCCGAGCAGGACTCGGTGGAAGTATTAAACAAAATTGACCCCGCCTTTGCCACGCTCTACCCCGCCGCCCGGCCGCTCGACAGCCTGCGCCGCGTGGGCACCGATGGCCGAGTGTTTTTGCGCTTCACGGGTGAGCTGCAAGTGGCCTACTTCGGAGAGGCCCCCGATGCCAATTACACCACCCCAATGGCCACGCTGGGCCCCGAGCCGCGCAAGCAGCCCTACCCCACCAAGCGCGAGGTATCGCGCCTGCGCCTGCAAGCCAAGGAAGCCGAAATTCGGCCCAACGGCGCCCTGCGCAACCCGGCCGACGTATCGACCGGCGAGTACTGGGGCTTCGAGAAAATGGGCGAGTTTCTGCCCCTCGATTACCAGCCGCCCGCGCCCGCTTCGGCACCCGCCAAGTAGGCTAGCCGGGCGCGGCCCGCGCACAACTTTTGCCTGGCCTCTTGGGTAAACGCCTCTTATGCGCACGGTACTGGCTTTTTTTCTGCTGCTGCTGCCGGGGTTGGCCCTGGGCCAGGGCCGCCTGAGTGGCGTGGTGCAAGATTCGGTGACGCACCAGCCGCTAGCCTTCGCCAGCGTGTTTCTGGCCAATACCACGCTGGGCGCTACAACCACCGAGCAGGGCACGTTTGAGTTTCCGAAAGTGCCGCCTGGCACCTACGATGTGGTGGGCTCCTACGTGGGCTACCGGCTAGCCCGCCAAACTATCAAGGTAACCGAGGCGCCGCAGCAGCTGACGCTGCGGCTAGCCCCCACGGCCAACCAGCTCGGCGAAGTGGTGGTGCGCCCCAACCCCAACCGCGCCAGCGACTACCAAAAATTCACCGAGCTGTTTTTGGGCCGTAGCACGTTTTCGCGCCAGTGTCGTATCCGCAATCCCGACGACGTGCTGGTGGACTTTGACGCCGAAGCCAACGAGCTCACGGCCAGGGCCATTAAGTTTGTGCAGGTTGATAACCAGGCCCTAGGGTACCGCGTGAAATACTATGGCCTGCACTTCAACTGCAACTTTGCCCAGCAGGTGGTCACGTTCTACGGCCAGCCGGTTTTTGAGGAGATGACGCCCCGCTCGGAGCGCCAGCGCCGCCAGTGGCTGGCCAACCGCGAACGGGCCTACCTGGGCTCGCCCGCCCATTTTTTTCGTAGTCTGCGCGATAGCCAGCTCACGGCCCAGGGCTTCGTGGCGCGGCGCCTGCGCATTGTGCCCAACCCGCGCTTTGCCCGCGCCGACAGCCTGCGGCGGGCGCTGGTGCAGCAGCGCCGGGCCTTCTCGCCCGCCGAGCAGGATTCGGTAGGGCGCTGGGCCAGTGTGCCGCCCAGCTTTATGCTGCTCTACACCGTGCCGCTGCACGTGGACAGCCTGCGCCGCGTGGCGCCCGGCGGCCGGCGGGTGTTCCTGCGTTTTCACGACCGCCTGCAAGTGACGTACCTGCTGGAAGGCCCCGATGCCAACTACCACCCCCAGCCCTCGCGCTACGCGCGCGGACCCGCACCGGCCCTGCCCCAGGACCACCAGGTATCTCAATTGGTACTAATGCAGCGCGAGGTGGAAATCGAGCCCACCGGCCAGCTGGCCAACCCCTTGGCCGTGTTCACCGACCAGTACTGGGGCTTCGAGAAAATGGGCGAGTTTCTGCCCCTCGACTACGCACCGCCCGCGGCGACCGCCCGGTAGCAGCTACCCATCTTCTGCGCGCTAGCTTAGCGCGGGCAACTTTCTTACCTTAGCCCGCACTGCTATGCCCCGCTTTTTACTGGTCCTATTCCTTCTATTGCCGGGGCTAGCGCTAGCGCAGGGCCGCCTGCTGGGCGTGGTGCAAGATTCGGCCACGCACCAGCCGCTGGCCTTCGCCAGTGTCTTTCTGGCCAATACCACCATCGGGACCACTACTACCGAGCAGGGCACGTTTGAGCTGCCGCACGTGCCGGCGGGCAGCTACAGCCTGGTGGCTTCCTACGTGGGCTACCGCCTGGCTAAGCAAAGCGTGGTAGTTGGGGGAGCCCCCCGGCAGGTAGTGCTGCGCCTGGCGCCGGCGACCCAGCTTGGCGAAGTAGTGGTGCGCCCGCGCCCCAACCGGGCCAGCGACTACCAGAAGTTCAAGGACTTGTTTATTGGCCGCACCACGTTCTCTGCCCAGTGCCGCATCCTCAATCCGCAGGATATTCTGGTCGATTATGATGCGCAGACGGATAAGCTCACGGCCTCGGCCCTGAAATACATCGCGATTGAGAACAACGCGCTCGGCTACCGCCTCAACTACCACGGCCTGCGGTTCAGCTCCAGCTTTGCCCAGCAGGTAGTCACCTTTTATGGCCAGCCGGTTTTTGAGGAGATGACACCCCGCACCAAAGCGCAGCAGCAGCGCTGGGCCGCCAACCGCCTGGCCGCCTACCACGGCTCGCTAGCCCACTTTTTGCGGAGTGTGTACGACAACCGGGTGGTAGCCGAGGGTTTTCGGGCGCAGAGGCTGCGCCTAGTGCCACGCCACGCGGTGGCCAACCGCGACAGCCTGCACGCCCTGCTGCGCCGCCAGCGCCGCCGCCTCTCCGAGTTCACGGCCGAAGAAGCGCCCCTGCCGCAGTGGGCCGAGGAGCCCCGCGGCATGGCCGTGCTGTACCTGCGCCCCGCGCCCATCGACAGCCTGCGCCGCCAGTCGGCCGACAAGCAGCGGGTGTTTCTGGCGTTCGGCGATTATTTGCAGGTGACGTACCTTAAAGAAGGCCCCGACCCCAATTTCAAGCTGCTGGCCCGGCCACCCGGCTCGCCAGTGCAGGCCGACGACCGACAGGTGTCGCGCCTGGTGCTGCTGGCGCCCGAGGCCGAAATCGAGCCCAACGGCCAGTTGGTAAACTCGCTGGCCGTGTTCACCGACTCCTACTGGGGCTTCGAAAAGATGGGCGAGTTTCTGCCCCTCGACTACGCGCCGCCCGCGGCAGTGGCTCAGTAGCGAGCGGCTGGTTTCGGTGGCTAGCCTATCTTGCGGGCTTTCCCACTCACCGGTTTCGCCCGCGAAATCCTTGCTTGCATGATAACCAAAACTGTGGCCGACGCCCGGGCTGCCCTCGCGGGCCTCACCGACGGCATGACCCTGATGCTCGGCGGCTTCGGCCTGTGCGGCATCCCCGAAAACGCGATTCAGGAAATTCTGCGCCTCGGCGCTAAAAACCTGACCTGCATCTCCAACAACGCGGGCGTCGATGATTTCGGCATTGGCCTGCTGCTGCAAACGCGGCAGGTGCGCAAGATGATTTCGAGCTACGTGGGCGAAAACGCCGAGTTTGAGCGCCAGCTGCTGGCCGGCGAACTGGAGGTGGAGCTCATTCCGCAGGGCACCCTAGCCGAGCGCTGCCGGGCCGGCGGGGCCGGCATTCCGGCTTTTTACACCCCGGCCGGCTACGGCACCGAGGTGGGCGAAGGCAAGGAAAGCCGCGAGTTCAACGGCAAAATGTACCTGCTCGAAACGGCCCTGCACGCCGATTTTGCCCTGGTAAAAGCCTGGAAAGGCGACACTGCCGGCAACCTCATCTACAAAGGCACGGCCCGCAATTTCAACCCCATGATGGCCACGGCCGGCAAGATAACGGTGGCCGAGGTGGAAGAATT